>Ga0306920_100000018_pt1 | contig 290322 bp, 245 predicted proteins | sample flu12Cox44000170_FD_204666 | JGI IMG/M metagenome (GOLD analysis project Ga0306920, IMG submission 204666) | Lab enrichment of tropical soil microbial communities from Luquillo Experimental Forest, Puerto Rico - flux4day.12C.oxic.44.000.170 (v2)... | ecosystem: Environmental > Terrestrial >... | reverse complement strand
CGGCCATCATCCACACCCTACTTGATCCAAGAACATGTTGAAGTTCAAATTTCTCCTCTGGGCCCTCGCCAAGCTGCTTCAGCGGGCGATCAACAGCAAGCCCGCGTGCGCTGCCTACGTCCAGGGCAAGGAGCAGCATTTCCAGATCAGGACGCGTGACGGAGTCGGCCGGCACTTCGTCCTCAAGAACGGCAAGGTGACCTCGCGCGCCGGCATCACGCCGAACCCGCAGTTCACGATGACCTTCCGCAACGCGTCCAGAGGGTTTGCCATCCTTTCCGCGAAGGAAGGCAAGGAAGCCTTCCTGGCAGGGCTCCATGATGAAGACCTGACACTCAGTGGCGACTTCGTCGAGCTGATGTGGTTTCAGGGGTTCACGGAGTACCTGCAACCTGCGAAGGCCTAGCGACGACCAGTTCTCGAAACCCGTGGGACTGGGTTGCCCCCTGTTCGCAACATCGGGATGTTCCACTGATGCATACGGACAGAGATAAGCCCGGCTGCGGCACGTGGTGGACGGTCGTGCGACTTGGTGGTCTGTAACCGCGAGGTACCCAGGTTGACCCCGGTGAGGTGGGCAGCGCCGGGTGACGCGGCGAGGCGCAGTGACGCCTGTGACCTCTGGTGAGGTTGGGAATCCTGGGTTCCCGGTTTCCGGAAACGTTCACTTGGAAAGTGGCGTGGCGGCCGCGCGGATCGGCCCACGGGGCTCGAACGCGACTTTTCAACTTTGCGGTACAGGGTTCTCTTTGCGAATGGCGTCCGTCAGCTCGCACAATATTTCTGTGATGAACGAGTCGAGCAAATCGATCTTGCTGGTCAAGACTTCAGACAGGCGGTGGCCTGCCCCGTTCTGCCCGAGCAGTTCCGCGCCACCACAAAACTTGAAGCCTGATGCCGTCAGGTTGTACACACCCGCGCCCAAGAACTCATAGTGACAAAGCAAGTCTCGGAGCGAGACATGTTGCCCACCTTCAGAGACAACGAAGGAGAAGTTGGGTCGATGTTTTTCGTAGACCGCCCTCACGATGGTGGATGCAATCCCTGCCGCGTCCCTGTCAAGGACTTTCGGGAGGTCGCGAAAGGAGTTGCAGTCGCTCCGAAAGTAGCCGGCGATGGCTCGCGCCATATATTCGAGCACTCGCCTGTACGCGAGGATGTACGAGTGGTACTCGAACTCGAATTTCTGCGTGCCCCCAACGGCCACAACTGAGTTCGCAGGAATCGACGACAGGTCACGGCCGGTGAGCACGCGGTCAACCTGCGCTTCGAGCGACACGATGTTTTCGAGGTGATAGCCAGCAGCGAGTCGGGCGCTCTGAACTCCATCGTAGATGCCACCTACGAATCGCTTGTACCAGCGCTCACTTTTGGGATTTGCACGCAGCTTCGTCAGCCAATCTGGCTGAGGGAAAAACAGATACGCGTGGAGGTAATCGAAGCCATGATGCTGCTCCTTAGTCAGCGGAGGAACGCCAGCAACTTCCATGACGTCGACCACCACGTCACCCACTGGCACTATCGCTCGTAGAAAGCCTACTTGCTCAGGCGGAATGACTCGCTTGTTCATCTAGACCCCTGCATGTCAGTCCTGTAGAACCTCGCCAACCTCGACGTTGGTGCTTCCGCACGCGCAGCGAGCGCCCATGTCGCGCGCGTCCGCCCGCTTTCTCCCTACCTCATAGGCGCTGGGCGCAACTTCCGTGAAGCCCTCCCAAGAGGTGCTTGACCGCATCCAGTCGTCGGAGCCCTGTGTGCAGACCCCGGTCGCCCCGCACTGCTTGCAGGTCGCCTTGTAGCGCGTGTAGTCCCAGCTCATTTCTGTTTCTGACCGAAGGCTTGATTCACGCATTGATCGCGGACACCGGGCACCAGGTCATAGCCCTTCCTCGCGCCAGCATCGAGCTTGGCGTATCCGTTTTCCTCTTTGGTGCGGGTCGTGATCGAGACGTAGTCGTTGAACGACCAGCGCACCGGCAGCTTCGTCGTCAGGCAGGTGCAGAAGTTCTGTTCACCAACAGCCTTCAAGCACGCCATCTTGCGTTCGGCCGCGATCTTCTCCACGAGTGCCTGAACCTGGTCGAGGCTCCGCTGCGCCTTCTCGTTCTGATCGATCTTCTGGAGTGTTCCCAGGTCAGCAGTCTGCGCTAGCGCGCCGGCTCCGCAGATCAGCAGCGCAATCATTGTGGCGTATCGCAAGGCGCTCTTCCTCCTCCCGAGCATCGTAGCGGCAAAGGGGCCGCAAATCGAGCATTCCGCGCGTGGCAGTTCCTAAGCGAGCCAGTACGCTACCGCATTTCACCGATGCGGCGATAGCTCGTCGATCTAGCTGGCCGGCTTGGTATCGCCACAACTCGGTCTACCGACCCTTTCTAAGGTCTGAGTAGAACTTCGCGTCACTCACGCGCGATCGCGCGGTCGAACTTTGCAGCGCCCGGCGATGGAAGAGCTCCGGATTTCTCAGCCACGCTTCATTGATGCGGCGACTCCACACAGCTCGCAGTGAGAGGACGGAACTGAACGCGCTCAGAGCCTCAGCGGGTAAGCGTGCAATCGCCAGGCAGTTGCGAACTTCGGTCAGGGACGTGTTGAGTGACTCTGCAAGCCTTCGATCTGAAGGGTAGAGACCGGCGTCAAGAGATTTCCGGAATACCTGCCCAGTCTCGAAGTCGGACAAGCTGCGGAGCGAGTGGTTTTCCCAAAACATCGCGCTAACCATCTCGAGGTCACTGATGAACTCATCCAGAATCAGCGTATTGACCGGCAACCCGAGTTCGAGGCACGCGCGTGCGCGCAGTACGCCGTACACGATTTCCCCAGACCCCGTACTGGCGGGACGTATGGCGATCGGCACAACATTTCCGCCGGTCTGCGCGATCGAACACTTGAGGTCGAAGTAGCGGCGCGTGCTGAACGTGGACTCATGACGGCCGCAGAATCTGTTTTGGGCGAGCTGGGAGGGCTGGATATGAGGCATGAGCCAGACTATGCAAACAGGAGGAGGCGCAGCGTAGAGCGAGTAAAGCGTGTGCGAAAGGCCGCATAGCGAATCGATCTGTCCGGAGGCGTTGGAGGGATCCCAATAGCCCCGGCCTGCGCTAGCCGAGGTCGGCGCATTGCAGTGGATCTAGCCCTTAACCTTAGAAAGCTTCGGCGCCCCGTTGGTTGCTTCAGCAAGCTGCTTGCGGCAGTCATCCAGCAGTTCCTGCGTGACCGTGACATCGCGCTCGGCCTTTTGACGAGCACGCAGGTGCTCCGATTGCCAGAAGATCGCGGCGTCCCTTTCCTTCGTCACGTCCGCAAGTTGCTTCTTCAGATCGTCGATCTGCGAAATTGCACCGTGATCGTCTTGCTCTGAAGCCTCCAGCAACTCGTCCCTAATGTTCTGATAGGCGCATCCATCGAACCCAATCAGCGTGCGGGATCGTCCGGACTCCAGTGCGAGAGTCATCGGGCTGAGCTTCAGCTTCCCCTTCGCCGCACGAGCAGCCAAGGTAGGATTGTTTGGTTTGTTCTTCCTGATGCGCCCAAGTGCCGCTCGGAAGTCTGACTCGATCTGCTGACGTTCAGCAGCATCGTCGGTATTGCGGTTTGCCATGGCTTTGAACTCAGACTTCAATGGGCTGCACGATTCTGCATGCGATCGACAATCAGTCGCTCCAACCGCTGCACACCAGCGCCGCCGAGGCGCTTGACGATGTTGAGAGCGATCGCCGCGCGCCGCTTGACCTCTTCAAAGCCAGAGATGATTCCCTGCGCTTCTGCAGATCGCCGACTGGCCTCATGGGCCACATACTTCTCCTCCCAATAGGGCAAATGCTTGTGGGCTATCACGAAGCACTTGCAGCCGGTGCACATCGAATTTGTTCGTGTCTGGAAGTTCGGCAAGCGGTTGCCGAGCGGTCGGGTACCTCCCGCTGCATGACAAGACATCTCGGCGACGTCCAACGGCAAACACGCACCATCACGACCGTGATACGCCGATACTTTCAGACCCTCACTGGCGGCAATTGCTGCCCGCCACATCTCTGCCCCGGTCGAAGACTTGTGAGCTTCTCGAAGCGGCATGACGATGTTCTTCTCGAGCCTCAGTCCCATTCGCCCTGCCAGCTTGGTCTGTCCCAGAATGGACTGATTGATCATGTAGGCCGTTTCCTGGCGAGTCACGGACTCAAATGGCTCCACCTGGGTGTGCCCACTCCCCCAATAGCCTTGATCGGTCAATGCCATGTTCATGTGGCGGAACTGCCGCTTTACAGCGGCCAGAAGATGCGGGCTCTCCGAGAGCACATACGACGCAAACGTCTTCCGGAACTGATGGCTGCGCAAGAGCGCACCCTTGCTCTGCTGCCAATCCTCGATGCTGGGACCCTGCACGACGTCGGTGAACTGCAGCGACTGCAACTCATCCCAGCGAACAAACTCCTCGGCGAAGCGCCGATAGTGATCGTTGAGCACGCTGGTGGTCATCGGGTACACACCGGCTGCGCTCTTGGGAAGGCCCGGCCCCGAGGCGAGCGAGAGAAACAGTTTCGAGCTGCCAGAGATCTCTCTGGCCCGTGCAAGCAACTTGTTGACGACCAGAATGGCTTGCACAGGCGCTGGCACCTCTGTTGAACCGATCTGTCGCATCCCCAGGAGCCAGCGTTCCGCGGTCGCATGCGGTCGACCTTTCTCCATGACGCCATTGAGGATGAATATCTCGTAGACGCGACTTTGGCTTTGTTCGACGTCGACGCATGAAGGAAGTCCGGTGCGCACGTCGATGCCCGCCTCCAACCCGCATATTTCGCTGGCACGAATACCGGTCATTCCCTGGATCGTGATGCCCGATGCGGCTTGGATATGTTTTACGAGTTGCGAGGCTCGGGTCGCGGCGGAGGCGGTTGGGTCATCTCGGTCGAACTGCTGCAACTTCGGATGCCAAGCGTCATCGCTGCCTGGCACGCAAGAGAACTCGAAGCCGAGTGCAATCTTCCGTTGCCGGTTCATACGAGCCGATGCGGTCGTGCCGGGACCACGCCAATGCTTTCCTGGATCCGCAAAATATCCGTCGTACATCGCCTCCTGAAGCTCGTACACATCCTTTGCGGGCTCTCCAAGCATCTGGAACGCTGAATTGATGAGTGAAACGGCCACCGCATCAGGGAGTGGTGGAATCCAGTCCGGCTCCGACCCACCTGCCTCCTTTGCCAGTGACTTGGCGCTACGACCTCCCCAGGGAACCTCGGGCATGGGATCGAACCCGGCTCTTGCCAGTGCCTCGCGGTGATCCCATATATCCTGCACCACTCGAACGATCCGAAACGCCGGCGCCCAGGTAATGCTGCGGTCGACCTGCTCATCATCCGACTCGCCACCTTCTTCCTCATCATCCGAGGGCTCTGTCCATCCCCAGCCCCCGCGCCGCAAGTCGCCTAGGTCGTCCAGCAAGCTTTCGAGAACGCGTCGCGTGAGTTGACGCGGCTCGGACAAGCCCATCATCACCATCCACTCGAGGACACGCCGGAGTCCGACAGCGTAAGTGCCGATACCCGAGTCTTTGCTGACAGCGCTGCCTGCATTCGATGCACTGAGGTGACGCAATACCAGGCGCCTGGACCATGACAGCATTGACGCGTGTTGCGGATCGGCGAGCCGGGTACCGTCGTGGAAGCGCAGATCGAGATTGACCGATGCCGCACCCTTGTTCTGGCCGGGCCGCCAGTCGAACTGCCACCGCAGATCCGTGTAGACGCTGTGTGCGGACACAGCCATATCGTTGGCAAGCTCGTGCTCGGGCAGCAAGTACAAGGGCACTCGAGCTTGGGGCTCGAAATCATTGATAGCGGTCTTGGACACGGTAGCTCGCTTCAAGCAATTGGAGGCAATCGGATTTCAAACTTCAACGAAACACTCTCGACCGCCTTGTCGACACGACCCAGCATCTCGTCAAGAACTTCGATCTTCGGCTTGCAGCGCTCGAGCCATGCTGTCGGAGAGAGTTCCTGCTGACTGTCGACGAGCGCAAGCCGAAGTGCTCGATACATCGCCACGGCCATCGGGGATTCGAGGTCGTAAGCACCATGAGCGCAGTCGGCACAACCACCATATTCGTCGCACAACTTCCCGCTCCGTTGCCCTGGACGAGGAGAGTCGTATGGGTCTGCGCAGGTGAAGCCGGGCGTCGCTGCCTGCTTGTCCATGTATGGAGTTCGTGCAGACCGCCGGGTGTCGATCTTCCCGCTCGAAGTCACGAAACGCGCGAATCGCTGCTGCGAATGGCCAAGCCTTTCTTGCTCGGCTCGCTTCGCCGAGCCCTGCAAGTAGGAGCCATCCGTCGTCGTGAACTGTGTGTGCCACGCTGTCAAAAATGCGGCCAAGGACCCATGGATAGCCCCGACCTGGTCGAGTCCCGTCGGTCGCAGTTGCGACAGCGTGAAGCGAGGCAGGTCGTGGAGCTCACAGAATTGATCCAGGTACGTCCTCAACGTTTCCGCGTCCTGCTGGTTGTCGTGAAAACGAAAAAAGCACTTGCCTCTTCGAGTCTTGCCCCAGTTCGTGGCGAATATGAAGATGTAGTCCTGATGCTCAGGTGCCACGGTCGACCTCGGCCGTTGCGTAATCTTCGCAAGCAGATCCAGCACCGGTTCGACCCACCCGCCGACAACCTTTTCCGGATCAGCCGCCGCTCGCTCCTTGTCCAAAGTGAACAGGAACTGCGCCGTCCCGGCAACGGACAGCTTTTGGATCTCGCTCCACTTGAGGCGGACGATGGACTCCGCGTTGCCGAACGTTTCGATCGACAGCAGCAACATGAATGGAATGAGATCGCGAGGCGACGCGTAGAGATACTGGCCAAACCTCATGACGCCTGGTGCCTTCCTCCCACGTGGATGGACGAAGTAGTAGATCTCCTTCCACTCCGCCTCAAGCGTCGGGTACTCGGGCATGAGGAAGTAACGTGCAGCTAGGGCTGCCAGCGTGACGTCGAAATCGCTGTAGTCCGGATCTCCCTCGGCCAGCAGCGCTCGCCCGCGGAGCACGCGTTGCTCTCCCTCATGGAAACGCGCCCCCAACTCGATCAGTTCGGTCGAAACCGCAGACCAGACTTTTGCGAGTTGATCCGCTGTCAGCGCTTGGCGCGGCACGCTGTCGTTGTCTCCGCCAGAAAAATAGGCGGGAAGCGCTGCTCGGCAGCTCAACGCGACGTGACGATATTGCTCCAGGCCAGCGAGCGCCGCAAAAATTTGTGACGCTGCCGAAATTCGATCGTCCACCGTCGACGCAGACAATGGCTTGTCCGGATGGCTCAACATCGCTTTGAGGAAAGTGCCGAAGCCATCTTGAATTAGCGCCGGGAGTTCGTCCCACCGACAATTCTGTTTGAGCTTGAACAGGTAGCCGACCAGCCCATCTCGCAGAGGCGCGCGCTGCATGCTGCGGCTTCGCGGGGCCAGCGTGAGCGTCCACAGTCGGACGCCTTCTGCCAGCACCATCGCCACATGGGGCAAGTCAAGCAGAAACGACACATCGAAGTCAGGGTCGCCCCGACGGCCGTACGCGATGACCAGCGACGGTCTGCCAGCGTCATCCTTTCCCAGGACAACCGCATTTCTCGCATCGCTGCGGCGTTGTCCGTCATTGGACGCCTCGCTGGCCGGATCTGGTTCCTCACGACCCAGATGCCCACCCGCGCTTTGACGGCTTCGCCGCGGAGCTCTCCGGCTCGGCTGCGACGGACTTGCTTGCGAACTTGGAGATTCAATTCCAAGAGCCGCCCCCGCTGAACCCGGTCGGAGTTTCATGGCCCAAGTCGAGGCGTGGGCAACCCGAGCAAGCCGCTGGCCGTTGCGAACCTGAACGGCGTCGCACCGCCAACCCAGCGCAGGTAGATGTTGATGGTCGTCTGCACGTGCGCGTGGCCCAATTGCACCTGGATCGCCTTCCAAGGCTCCGGATTGCCCAATGCCAACTCAGCGTGATACCTGGCGACTGCGTAGCTATGCCGAAGGTCGTGATATCTGTAGAGGCCAAGAGGATTGGGCAGCCCACGGCTGTGTACCTCGGCACCCGGCTCAACGAAGCCCGCCTTGAAACAAAGGGCGGCGATCATCTGCTCTACGCGCCGGGCGCCGATTTGAAAGACCGCCTTGCCGGCTCGTGACTTCGCGGTCGCCGGATCGACCTCGCCGAGATAGGCTTTGGTCGCCAAAACAAGCCAGGTCGGCACCCCCACCTCGCGTCGCTTGCTCCCCTTTCCCCAAACTTCAAAGGGCAGCTCTTTCAACAGAAACGCAGGGTCCGGGTTCACGCTGTCGAATTGACCATACGTGAGGCCGCCCTTGCCCACAACCTCCGACACGCGAAGGCCCACGGCCCAACCCCAGCTCAGCAAAAGCTGGTCACGGGACATCGCGAATGGGTCGGCAACTTGCTCCTCTCCGCGCCCATCGCGCGGGTCGGAAGAAGCGGCAAGTTCCATCAACGTCGTGAGGTGATCAGAAGGGATCGGTCGTCCGCGCTGATCAGACGGATGGACCGTCGGGACGTACGTGGTAGCAAGCAGACCACGAAGCCCTCGACTACGACGTCCGCCCGACTCTGGCGTCGCGATATCGAAGTTCGCAATGTCTCCGTGGTACCAACCAGCCGCGCTGCCATGCGAGTAGAACCCGATTACCCGCAGCATGTACTGCTGCACGGATCCAATGCCATAAGGCCTGCGCGTCAATGCCGAGCGGCGATCACCGAGTCGGTCCTTGAAGTCAAGGAGGTCGTCGAGGTTAGCGACCTGCCAAGGCCGAGGCTTTGGGCGCGCGGCCAAGTAGTCGTGCCAGAAGGACAGACCCTGTGCAATGTCCTGCAAGTACTTTGGCGAACGGTTCGCGTCGTGGAGTTCAGCGAGGTAGTTGGACTGCTCCTCAGCCAGCCTCATCGAAGGCCACCAGTACATCGCCACTGGCGACTTGCCTCGCCCGCGACGCCGCGCGACTACGGGTTCACGCCTTACATAACGCAAGAACTGTTCATCAACGAGTGAAAGAGGTGTTCCATCCATGCGCCCACGTTACGACATTCCCATTCGCGAAAACCCACGGGTTTATATGGACCACAGCACCTTCCATCGATGAACATCCTTAGCTATTTCGTATTACGTGTTCGCAGCCGCGGTACGGGTTGATGGCGACGTCGAAATTGATGTCGGGCGAATCGTTGGTGCTGAGGATGCGGCGGCAGTGCTCCTCGATGACCGTGGTGCCCGGCGCCAGGTGTTCCTCCTGCGCCACCTGGTCGAGCGCGCCCCAGCCGTCGTCGACGGCCTCGCGGGCGTCCTTCTCGAAGCGATGCGGGATGGTCCAGGCCGTGCCGCGGCCCTTGAGCGCGGGCGCCGGGCCCGGCGCGGCGTTCGCGTCTGCCGGGTCGACCGCGCGGAAACCGCCGCCCGCGGGCGCGAGCGGCAACGGGGCGATGGGGATCATGCGGTGGTCCAGCATGCTGTAAATATATACAGTCACCCATTTTGATGCAATGAAAACTCGACAGTCGCGCGATCATTCGCCCGGAACATCGCTTGCCACGCTCAGACCATTTGTCCACCCCCATTCCTCCCACCTCGCCCGACGGCCTGCCGTCGACCGGGCGCGTCCTGCGGGACCGTCGCGCGATGCCGCGCCCGGAGCCCGGCGCCGCGCTCGCGGCAGAGGCCGACCTGCCGGCATTCGCGGCGCTGCGACGCCACTGGCCCGAGTACGCCGTCGAGGGCGGCTTCCTCGGCCTGTTCGTGCTGGCGGCGGGTATCGTCTCCGCCTGGCTGCAGGCGGCGGACGGCGACGCCCCGGCATGGCGGCACGTGCTCGCGGGCGTCGTGCCGGGCCTGCTGCTGATGGCGATGATCTATTCGCCCTGGGGCCGCCGCTCGGGCTCGCACATGAACCCGGCCATCACCCTGGCCTACCTGCGGCTGGGCAAGATGGGGCGCTGGGACGGCGTGTTCTACATCCTGGCGCAGGTCGCGGGCGCGCTAGCGGCCGTCCTGCTGCTGCGCAGCGGCGCGCTGCTGCCGCCGGCGACGGCGCCCTCCTCGCTCGCCGCCGGCGGCGGCCCGTCCAACCCGTGGCTGGCCTGGGCGGCGCAGTTCCTGCTGTCCGCGGCCGCCATGCTGCTGATCCTGTTCACCAGCAACCACGCGAGCTGGTTCCGCTGGACGGGCGTCGCGTACGGCCTGCTGGCGATGCTGGTCGTGGCCTGCGTGTCCCCGCTGGCCGGCTTCGGCATGAACGCGGCGCGGCTGCTCGCGGTCGACGCGTCCGGCGGCCCGGGCCTGCTGCGCTGGCTCAACCTGCTGCCGCCGCTGCTGGGCATGCAGATCGCCATCGAGGGCTACCGCCTGCTCACGGGGCGCACGCAGGTGCTGTGCGCGAAGCTGGCGCACAACACCCATGGCCGCTGCATCTTCCGCTGCATGCATCCGTACCAGACGCGCGCGCTGGCGATGGAGGCGATCAGGCGCCGCGCCGACGAACGCGATTGAGGCCGCGCGCCTGCGCGGCAAAGGAAGCACGATGACCCGCCTGCCGCCCGCCGCCCGCACCCTGCCCGCCCTTCTTGCCGTCGCGCTGGCGCTGCCCGCCGCGGCGCAGCGCGGACCTGCGCAGGACGTCCCGGCCGCGCCGGACAAGGTCTACGGCGAGCTGTTCGTCGCCGTGCAGACCGCTCGGGTCCACGCCGACCAGAAGGCCTTCGTCGACGCCACGCCCAAGGCCGATCCCGCGACGATCCTCGCCGACTGGCGCGCGCAGCGCGACCAGCCCGGCTTCTCGCTGGCGGCCTTCGTCGACGCGCACTTCACGCCGCCGGCCGAGACGCCCGTGAACCCGCCCGCCGGCCAGGGCCTGCGCGAGCGCATCGCGTGGCTGTGGCCCGCGCTCACGCGCCGCACGCCCGACGTGCCGCCCGGCAGCTCGCTGCTGCCGCTGCCCAGGCCCTACGTCGTGCCCGGCGGGCGCTTCCGCGAGGGCTACTACTGGGACAGCTGGTTCACGATGCTGGGCCTGCAGGCCTCGGGCCGTGAGGACCTGGTCGACGACATGATCGCGAACTTCGCCTCCGAGATCGACCGCTTCGGCCACGTCCCCAACGGCAACCGCAGCTACTACCTGAGCCGCTCGCAGCCGCCGTTCTTCGCGCCCATGGTCGAACTGGCCGCCGCCACGGAAGGCGACGCCGTCCTGGCGAAGTGGCTGCCGCAGATGCGCAAGGAGCACGCGTACTGGATGCGCGGCGCCGACGCGCTCGAACCCGGGCAGGCCGCCTTCAACGCCGTGCGGCTGCCGGACGGCGCGCTCCTGAACCGCTGGTGGGACGACGAGGACACGCCGCGGCCCGAGTCGTGGCTACAGGACGTCCAGACCGCCAAGGCGGCGCCCGATCGCCCGCCCGCCGAGGTCTGGCGCGACCTGCGCGCCGCCGCCGAGAGCGGCTGGGACTTCAGCTCGCGCTGGTTCGGCGACGGCCGCACGCTGGCGACGATACGCACCACCGCCATCGTCCCGGTCGACCTCAACGCGCTGATGGTCGAGCTCGAACGCGCGATCGCCAGGGGCTGCCGCGCGGCCGCCGACAAGGCCTGCGCGACGCAGTTCGACGGACTGGCGCGGCGGCGCACCACGGCCATCGAGCAGCACCTGTGGCACCCGGGCGGCTACTACGCCGACTACGACTGGCGCCTGCGCAAGCTGCGCGACGCGAAGACCGCCGCGATGCTCTACCCGCTGTTCGTCGGCGCCGCGTCGCCCGACCATGCCGCCCGCACGCTGCGCAGCGCCGAATGCGCGCTGCTGCAGCAGGGCGGCCTCGCGACCACCACCGCGCGCACCGGCCAGCAGTGGGACGCGCCCAACGGCTGGGCGCCGCTGCAGTGGATCGCCGACCAGGCCGCGCGCCGCTACGGCCGCCCGGCGCTGGCGCAGGCGATCGACGCGCGCTTCCTCGCGAGCGTCGAGAAGGTCTATGCCGGCGAGCACAAGCTCGTCGAGAAATACGTCGTGGACGGCAGCGGCGGCGCGGGCGGCGGCGGCGAATACCCGCTGCAGGACGGCTTCGGCTGGACCAACGGCGTCGTGCTGCGGATGCTGGCGCTGCGCGAGCAGGATCGCGCCAGGCCGGCGCCCGGGGACGGGCTCACGCGCTGCGCGCGCTGAGCGGGCGCACGTCCGCGCGCGTCACGCGCGGGCGCGCGAGCCGGGCACGTCAGGCAGGCAAGGCGACCGAGCCGATGACGACGCTCGCGAAGCCGAGCCAGCAGGCGCCGCAGAACAAGGCGTCCTGCAGGTCGCGGTCGGTGCGCAGGCTGCGCAGCGTCTCGAGGATGAGCGAGTTCATGCCGCCAGTCTCGGCGCGCCGCGCGACGCTTCCGTGACAACGCGAGACAAGCGCCCGCAGGCATGAATTAGTTCACGCCGATGGCGCGTCTGGCGCGAGGCGGCTCAGTACTCGCCCGGCCCCTGGTAGTCGGGCGCCAGGTTCTCGAACTTCGTCCATTGCCGCAGGAAGGCCAGCTTGGTCGTGCCGACCGGGCCGTTACGCTGCTTGGCGATGATGATCTCGGCGACGCCCGGCTCCTTCGATTCCTTGTTGTAGTACTCGTCGCGATAGATGAACATGATGATGTCCGCGTCCTGCTCGATGGCGCCGGATTCGCGCAGGTCGGACATCATCGGCCGCTTGTCGGGACGCGACTCCACGCTCCGGTTGAGCTGCGACAGCGCGATCACCGGGCAGTTCAGCTCCTTGGCCAGCGCCTTGAGGCCGCGCGAGATCTCGCTGATCTCGGTGGCGCGGTTCTCGCCGTCGCCGGAGCCGGACATCAGCTGCAGGTAGTCGATCACGATCAGGCCCAGGCGGCCGCACTGGCGGGCCTGGCGGCGGGCGCGGGCGCGCAGCTCAGGCGCGGTCAGCGCGGGCGTCTCGTCGATGAAGACGGCCGACTTCGACAGCCGCTCCACGGCCTCGGTCAGCCGCCCCCACTCGTCGTTGTCGAGCCGGCCGGTGCGCAGGTGCTGCTGGTCGATGCGGCCCTGCGAGCCCACCAGACGCAGCGCCAGCTGCGCCGCGCCCATTTCCATCGAGAACACGACGACCGGCAGACCTTCGTTGACCGAGACGTTCTCGGCGATGTTCAGCGCGAACGCGGTCTTGCCCATCGACGGCCGCGCCGCCAGGATGATCAGGTCGCCCGGCTGCAGGCCGGCGGTGTTGCGGTCGAGGTCGTAGAAGCCGGTGCGCACGCCGGTGACGTCCTCGGCGCCGTTCTCGGCCAGCTCGGTGACGCGGTCGATCAGCTGCACCGCGAGCTGATCCATGCTGAAGAAGCCCTGCTTGGAGCGGTTGCCCTCCTCGCCGATCTTGAAGATCTTGCCCTCGGCCTCGTCCAGGATCTGGGTGACGGCGCGGCCCTGCGGATTGAACGCGTTGGTGGCGATCTCGTCGGACGCCGCGATCAGCTTGCGCAGGACGGCGCGCTCGCGCACGATCTCCGCGTAGCGGCGCATGTTGGCCGCGCTCGGCACGCTCTGCGCCAGCGCGTTGAGGTAGGCCAGGCCGCCCGAGTCCTCGGCCTTGCCGGCCATCTGCAGGTGCTCGTAGACGGTGATGACGTCCGCCGGCTTGCTGGCGCCGACCAGCGCGCCGACGGCGCCGAAGATCAGCTTGTGCTCGAAGCGGTAGAAGTCGTCGGCGGTCAGGATGTCGGCGGCGCGATCCCAGGCGCCGTTGTCCAGCAACAGGCCGCCCAGCACGCTCTGCTCGGCCTCGATGGACTGCGGCGGGACGCGCAGCTTGGCGACCTCGTCGTCGCGGGATCCCCCCCGGTTGTTCGGCAGCGCGGATTCGAAGATGGTCGTCATGAACCGTTGATTCTTCCGGTCGGAGGGCGACTTGCGAAGTGGACAGCCCTGTGGATAGCGTCGAACGTGTGCACAAGCCTGTGGACAGGCCCTGGAAATCCCGGGACAACCGGGGATAACTCGCGCACCAATGAAAAAGGGCCGACTCGCGTCGGCCCTCTCGGTTGGCGGCGGGCCTGGACGGCCCGCGCCGCGCTCACTCTTGCTCGGCGACGACCTGCACCGTGACGTCGACGACGACGTCGGTGTGGGCGGCGATCGAGACGGCGTGCTCGCCGACGGTCTTCAGCGGACCGTTGGGCAGGCGCACCTGCGACTTGGCGACTTCGAAGCCGTTCTTGGTCAGCGCTTCGGCGATGTCGGCGTTGGTGACCGAGCCGAACAGGCGGCCGTCGACGCCGGCCTTCTGCGAGATGCGCACGGTCTTGCCGGCCAGCTTCTCGCCGAACGCCTGCGCGGCGGCCAGCTTCTCGGCGGCGGCCTTTTCCAGCTCCGCGCGGCGATCTTCGAATTCCTTGATCGCGGTCGCGGTGGCGCGGCGCGCCACGCGGGTCGGGATCAGGAAGTTGCGCGCATAGCCGTCCTTGACCTTGACGACGTCGCCCAGGTTACCGAGGTTGGCGACCTTTTCCAGCAGGATGATTTGCATGGGTCGTTTCTCCTCAGACCTTGTGTTGATCGCTGTACGGCAGCAGCGCCAGGAAGCGGGCGCGCTTGATGGCCGTGGTCAGCTGGCGCTGGTAGAACGCGCGCGTGCCGGTCAGGCGAGCCGGCGTGATCTTGCCGTTCTCACCCACGAAATCGCGCAGGGTGTCGACGTCCTTGTAGTCGATCTGCTCGACCTTGGCGACGGTGAAGCGGCAGAAGCGCTTGCGGCGGAACAGCAGCGACTGCTGGTTGCGCTTCGGGCGCTTGTCCTTGGAAAAACGAGACTTCGGCGGGGGCATGTTGATGACCTCTGAAATGTGTTCCGAACGATTGGAAGGGGTGACGAGCTGTCAGGCGTCGACCTCGGTGACGTGGAAGACAAGGCCCTTCGCGTTGCGCGAGGGAGCGAGGAATCCGGCGTAGCTGGCGACCTGTCCCAGGGGAAGGGTCGCGACCTTGCGCGTGATCTCGCCGATCGCCACCGCACGGATCGTCAGGACGACCTTGCGCGGCTGCTTGTCTTCGACCACCTCGGAATCGTGCTTCAGGCTCAGGTCGAGCGCTGGAAGTCCGGCCGGGGTGTACCGGGTCGCACCGCGTTCCACCAGCTCGGCAGAGAGAATCAGTCGATTCATCGCTGCTCAGCGGCGGTCGGCGGGGTTTGCCTTCAGGCCGTCGCCTCCTGCGACGATGCCGACTTGCGGGCTTCTTCCTTCTCCACGGCCTTCATCATGACGGACGGGGCGGTGTCGGCCTTGTCGCGCAGCACGGTGAGGTGGCGCAGGACGGCATCGTTGAAGCGGAAGCCGGTTTCCAGTTCGGCCAGGGCTTCCTTGCCGCACTCGATGTTGAGGCAGATGTAGTGAGCCTTGGCGAGCTTCTGGATCGGGTAGGCCAGCTGGCGGCGACCCCAGTCTTCCAGTCGGACCACCTTGCCACCGGAGTTGGTGACGAGGGCCTTGTAGCGTTCCAGCATGGCCGGAACCTGTTCGCTTTGATCCGGGTGGATCAGCAGAACGATCTCATAGTGACGCATGAACACTCCTTGTGGATTTCCAGCCAGGCTGGAATGAAGCCGCCCCGACAGCGTCAACTAGAAGGCTGCGACGTCCGGAATGACGCGGCAGCCACGGGTGCGGCAAGGAAAGCCGATCATTATGGCACAAACGGCTCCGCGAGGGAGCCGTTCGTGAGGCGAAACAGCGAAACCGGCCTGCTGTCGAGCAGGCCGGGGCCGATTTCGGCTTATTTCCGGGACGCCAGGGCGGTCCAGGTGTCGACCACCGTGTCCGGGTTCAGCGAGATCGACACGATGCCCTCGTCGGCCAGCCAGGCCGCGAAGTCCGGGTGGTCGCTGGGGCCCTGGCCGCAGATGCCGATGTACTTGCCGGTGGCGCGGCAGGCGTTGATGGCGCGCGAGATCATCGCCTTGACGGCCGGGTCGCGCTCGTCGAAGTCCTCGGCGAGCTGCTCCAGGCCGGAGTCGCGGTCCAGGCCCAGGGTCAGCTGCGTCAGGTCGTTGGAGCCGATGGACATGCCGTCGAAGTGCTGCAGGAACTGGTCGGCCAGGATGGCGTTGCTGGGCACCTCGCACATCATGATCACGCGCAGGCCGTCGACGCCGCGCTTGAGGCCACGCTCGGCCAGCATCGTCACCACGCGCTCGGCCTGGCGCACCGTGCGCACGAACGGCACCATGATCTCGACGTTGGTCAGGCCCATGTCGTGGCGCACGCGGCGCAGCGCCTCGCACTCCATCGCGAAGGCGTCGCTGAACTCGCCGCTGATGTAGCGCGACGCGCCGCGGAAGCCCAGCATCGGGTTTTCCTCGTCCGGCTCGTAGCGCGAGCCGCCGATCAGCTTCTTGTACTCGTTGGACTTGAAGTCCGACAGGCGCACGATGACCGGCTTGGGCCAGAACGCGGCGGCGATGGTGGCGATGCCCTCGGCAAGCTTGTCGACGTAGAACGCGCGCGGCGAGGCGTGGCCGCGGGCCACCGACTCGACGGCCTTCTTCAGGTCGACGTCGATGTTCGGGTAGTCGAGGATCGCCTTCGGGTGGACGCCGATGTTGTTGTTGATGATGAACTCGAGGCGCGCCAGGCCGACGCCGGAGTTGGGCAGCTGCGAGAAGTTGAACGCCAGCTGCGGGTTGCCCACGTTCATCATGATCTTGATGGCGCTGTAGGGCATCTCGCCGCGCACGACCTCGCTGACTTCCGTCTCCAGCAGGCCGTCGTAGACGTAGCCGGTGTCGCCTTCCGAGCACACCACCGTCACCAGCGCGCCGTCGTGCAGCACGTCGGTGGCGTCGCCGCAGCCGACCACGGCCGGGATGCCCAGCTCGCGCGCGATGATGGCGGCGTGGCAGGTGCGGCCGCCGCGGTTGGTGACGATCGCGCCGGCGCGCTTCATCACCGGCTCCCAGTTCGGGTCGGTCATGTCGGCGACCAGCACGTCGCCCGGCTGGACCTGGTCCATCTCGGAGACGTTGCGGCACACGCGCACGGGGCCGGTGCCGATCTTCTGGCCGATCGCGCGGCCTTCCACCATCACCGTGCCCGAGCCCTTGAGCTTGTAGCGGTGCTCGGCCTGGCCGGCGGCGTTGCTCTTGACCGTCTCCGGACGCGCCTGGAGGATGTACAGCAGGCCGTCGCCGCCGTCCTTGCCCCACTCGATGTCCATCGGGCGGCCGTAGTGCTTCTCGATGATCACCGCGTACTTCGCGAGCTCGATCACGTCGGCGTCGTTGAGCGAGTAGCGGTTGCGCTGCTCGGGCGGGGTGTCGACGGTGCGCACCAGCTTGCCGTCCCTGGCCTTTTCCTCGGCCGAGGCGAACTCCATGCGAATCAGCTTGGAGCCCAGCGTGCGGCGGATGATGGGGAACTTGCCCGCGGCCAGCGCCGGCTTGTGGACGTAGAACTCGTCGGGGTTGACGGCGCCCTGCACCACCGTCTCGCCCAGGCCGTAGCTGGCGGTGATGAAGACGACGTCGGTGAAGCCGCTCTCGGTGTCGAGCGTGAACATGACGCCGGCAGCGCCCAGGTCGGAGCGCACCATGCGCTGCACGCCGGCCGACAGCGCCACGTCGGCGTCGGCATAGCCCTTGTGCACGCGATAGCTGATCGCGCGGTCGTTGTACAGCGACGCGAAGACCTCGCGCATCTTGTGCAGGACGGCGTCGATGCCGACGACGTTCAGGAAGGTCTCCTGCTGGCCGGCGAACGAGGCGTCGGGCATGTCCTCGGCCGTGGCCGACGAGCGCACCGCGAACGAGGCGTTCGGGTCGCTGGCCGACAGGCGCGCGAATTCCTCGCGCACGCCCTTTTCCAGTTCCGGCGGGAACGGCGCGTCCTCGATCCACTGGCGGATCTGGCTGCCGGCCTCGGCCAGCGCGCGCACGTCGTCGGTGTCGAGCGACTTCAGGCGCGCGGCGATGCGCTCCGTCAGGCCGCCGAACTTCAGGAACTCGCGGAACGCGTGCGCCGTCGTCGCGAAGCCGCCCGGGACGCGGACGCCGGTGGCGGCCAGCTGGCTGATCATCTCGCCGAGGCTGGCGTTCTTGCCGCCGACGACGTCGACGTCGGTCATCCTCAGTTCTTCGAACGGGACTACCAGTCGGGAGGCCAGTGCGGGGTTGGACATGAAAAAACTCCTTGATGATGAAAAACCGGGCTCCGGCCGTCCACGCGCGCGCTGGGCTCGCGGAACCAGGCATGCACGTCGACCCCGTGTTGTTCGAGTTGTGGGTCGCGGCGGGCCATGGAAACGGGACGTCCGGAAAGATTTATGGTGCAGTTGACCGGGATTCTACGGAGGATCTGCCTATCATCGGGTAGGACAGATGCCCTAACGCCGCTGCGGCCCCCTTGACAAATGCCCAATCGCACCGTTTTCTTCATCTCCGACGGCACCGGCATCACCGCCGAGACCTTCGGCAGCTCGATCCTGGCCCAGTTCCCGGGCAAGCCGCGCAAGGTCCGGCGGCCGTTCATCGACACGGTCGCCAAGGCGCGCTCGGTGGTCGAGGAGATCAACCGCACGGCGGAACTGGAAGGCACCAGGCCCGTCGTCTTCCTGACCATGGCCACCGAGGACGTGCGCGAGGCCATCGTGGCCCCGGGCTGCGCGGGCGTCGTGATGGACATGTTTCGCACCTTCATCGAGCCGCTGGAGGCCGAGTTCGGGATGAAGTCCAACCACCGGGTCGGGCGCTTCTCGGACGCCGCCAAGAGCGAGGAATACAACGAGCGCATCGAGGCGATCAACTACTCGCTGGCGCATGACGACGGCCAGTCGGCCAAGAACCTGGCCTCGGCCGACGTGATCCTGGTGGGCGTCAGCCGCTGCGGCAAGACGCCGACGACGCTGTACCTGGCGATGCAGCACGGCATCAAGGCCGCCAACTATCCGCTGATCCCGGAGGATTTCGAGCGCGGCCAGTTCCCGTCCACGCTGACGCCCTACAAGTCCAAGTGCTTCGGCCTGACCATCGACCCGGAGCGCCTCACGCAGATCCGCAACGAGCGCCGCCCCAACAGCAAGTACGCGGCGCTGGACAACTGCCGCTACGAGGTGCGCGAAGCCGAGAGCATGATGAAGCGCAACGGCATCTCGTGGCTGTCGTCCACGCACAAGTCGATCGAGGAGATCGCCGCGACCATCCTGCGCGACATCAGGCCGGACAAGCTCGTTTACTGAGCCCTTGCGGCACGGGATCGCGCCCCGGCCCGTTCAGCAAGCGCGCTGCCGGGCCGATTCGTACAGGCACATCGCCGCGGCCGCCGCGACGTTGAGCGACTCCTCGCCGCCCGGCTGGGCGATGCGCACCCGCAACGTGCAGGCCGCCGTCACGGCGTCGCTCATGCCCTGCCCTTCGTGGCCGAACACCCAGGCCAGCGGGCGCGGCAGCGTCGTCTCGTGCAGCCAGCGCGCGTCGCGCAGGTGCGTGCCGACGACGGGCAGGCCGAGCGCGGCAACGTCCTCGATCGCGGCGCCCTCGACCAGCGTCAGCCCGAAGTGCGCGCCCATGCCGGCGCGCAGCACCTTGGGCGACCACAGCGCGACGCTGCCCTTGAGCGCGACGACCTGCGCGAAGCCCATCGCCGACGCCGTGCGCAGGATGCTGCCGACGTTGCCGGGATCCTGCAGGCGGTCGAGCACGACGGTGTCGCGGCCCGGCTGCGGCGCGGCGGCGGTGTCGGCCTCGATCAGGAAGCCGATCGGCGCCGGCGACTCCAGGCCGCTCAGCTCGCGCATCAGCGCATCGGGGATGCACACGACCTCGGGCGCGCTGCGCGCCAGCGCCTCGAGCGCCGGCCTGGCCCAGGCCGATTCGGTGACGATGGCGCGCACCGGCATCCGGCCGCGCTCCAGCAGCGCGCGGCACAGGTGGTCGCCCTCCAGCCAGACGCGGCCCAGCTTGCGATAGGCCGCCGGCTCGGCGAGCAGCCGGCGCAGATCCTTGAACAGGTCGTTGTGGCGCGAGCTGACCTGGCGGACGATGGTCATGCGTGCATCACTCGACACAGGCGCGGCGCAGCGCGGCCAGCCGCACCGGCTCGAACGAGCGCCGGTGCCACTCGCACGGCCCGTGCTCGTCCAGCGCCGCCAGATGCGCCGCGGTGCCGTAGCCCTTGTGCGCGGCGAAGCCGTATTGCGGCCAGCGCTGCTCGAACTCGACGCACTGGCGGTCGCGCGTGACCTTGGCGAGGATGGACGCCGCGGCGATGGACGCGACCTTGGCATCGCCGCCGACGATCGCCTCGGCGCGGATGCGGATCGTGGGCAGCCGGTTGCCGTCCACCAGCACCTTGTGCGGCGGCAGGCGCAGGCCCTCGACGGCGCGCTTCATCGCCAGCATCGTGGCGTGCAGGATGTTGAGCTCGTCGATCTCGGCGACGCTGGCCTCGGCGACGCAGAAGGCGAGCGCCTTGGCGCGGATCTCGTCGAACAGGCGGTCGCGCTGCAGCGCCGTCAGCTGCTTGGAGTCGTTCAGGCCCTTGATGCGCTGCATGTCGTCGAGGATGACCGCCGCGGCCACGACCGGGCCGGCCAGCGGCCCGCGGCCGGCCTCGTCGACACCCGCGACCAGGCCTTCGTCGGCGTCGAAACGCAGCGCGATCTGTTCAGGCTTGGACAACTTGCGCGATGGCATCGGCGGACAGCCGCACCGTGTCGCGGCGCAGCAGGTGGTGCAGTTCGTTGAAGCGGACGTGCAGCGCCGCGCGGCGCGGCTCGTCGTCCAGCCACGCGATTGTCGCTCGCGCGAGCGCCTCCGGGGTGGCGTCGTCCTGCAGCAGTTCCGGCACGACGAATTCGCGGCACAGCACGTTGGGCAGCCCGACCCAGGGCTGCAGGCGCAGGCGCTTCATGCGCTGCGCGTTGAGCCAGCCGACGACGTAGGTGACGACCATCGGACGCTTGTACAGCGCCGCCTCCAGCGTGGCGGTGCCGCTGGCCACGACGGTGACGTCGCAGGCGGCCAGCGCCTCGTGCGAGCGGCCGTCGAGCAGGTCGACCGGCACGCCGGGCGCGTGACGCAGCAGCAGCGGTTCGACCAGCGCGCGCATGCCCGGCGCCACCGGCAGCACGAAGCGCAGCCCGGGGCGCTGGCGATGCAGGATCGCCGCCGCCGCGAGCACGCGCGGCGCGATCAGCTTGATCTCGGAGCGCCGGCTGCCCGGCAGCAGCGCCACCACCTGCGCCGTGTCGGGCAGGTTCAGCGCCTTGCGCGCGGCGGCGCGGTCGGGCTCCAGCGGGATCACCTGCGCCAGCGGATGGCCGACATAGGTCGCGCCGATGCCGTGCGCGCGCAGCAGCTCGGGCTCGAACGGGAACAGGCACAGCACGTGGTCGGCGGACGCCTTGATCGTGCTCACGCGCTCCGGGCGCCAGGCCCAGATCGACGGGCAGACGAAGTGCACGGTCCGGAGGCCGGCCTCGCGCAGCCGCTTCTCCAGGCCGAAGTTGAAGTCGGGCGCATCGACGCCGACGAACGCGTCGGGCCGCTGCGCGATCAGGCGGTCGCCGAGCGCGTTGCGGATGCCGACCAGCTCGCGGTAGTTCAGCAGCACGTCGACATAGCCGAACAGCGACAGCTTCTCGGCCGGCCACCACGCGTCGAAGCCGAGGCCGATCATGCGCGGGCCGCCGATGCCGGCCGCCGACAGCGCGGGCCAGCGCTCCTTGAGTCCCTGCAGCAGCAGGCTGGCCAGCAGGTCGCCCGAGGTCTCGCCGGCGACCATGCCCAGGCGCAGGACGGGCGCTTGCGCGGGCTCTGGCGGCGCAGGTTCCGGGTTCATCGGGACCGGGTCAGCGGACCAGGCCGCGCGTGGCCGACGCGATGAAGTCCAGCATCGTGGCGATGTCGCCGTCGACGCGCGCGTCGGCGCCGCGCATCGCCTCGATCTCCGCCCTGGCCAGCTCCAGCGTCTGGCTCTTGCGGTACAGCGCCTTGTGCATGGCGCGGATGGCGGTCACCTGCTCGGCGGTGAAGTCGCGCCGCTTCAGCCCGGTCAGGTTGACCGCGCGCAGCGCCAGCGGGTTGCCCTCGGCCACCATGAACGGCGGCACGTCCTGCGCCACGTGGGCCTGGAAGCCGATCATCGCGTGGGCGCCGATGTGGACGAACTGGTGCACGCCCGACAGCCCGCCGATCACGGCCCAGTCGCCGACATGCACGTGGCCCGCCAGCGTGACGCCGTTGGCCAGCACGGTGCGGTCGCCCAGGCGCACGTCGTGGGCGATGTGCACGTAGGCCATGATCCAGTTGTCGGAGCCGACGCGCGTGACGCCCTCCTCCTTGTGCGTGCCCGTGTTGAGCGTGCAGAACTCGCGGATCGTGTTGCGGTCGCCGATGCGCAGCTCGGTGAGCTCGCCCTTGTGGCTCATGTCCTGCGGCATCGCGCCGATGGAGCCGAACTGGTAGAACGTGTTGTCGCGGCCGATGGTGGTGCGGCCCTCGATCACGCAGTGCGGGCCGACCTTGGTGCCGGCGCCGATGCGCACGTGCGGGCCGACGAGGGCGTACGGGCCGACGCTGACCGTCGAGTCGAGCTCGGCGGCCGGGTCGACGATCGCGGTCGGATGGATGAGGCTCATGGACACTCCCGGCCGCGCGTTCAGGCGTCGACCGCCCGCACGGTGCACATCAGCTCGGCCTCGACGGCCAGCTCGCCGTCGACGGTGGCGCGCGTCGAGTACTTGTAGATGTTGGCCTTCTTGCGCTCGATCTTCGACTCGAGGATCAGCTGGTCGCCCGGCTCGACCACGCGCTTGAAGCGCGCGCCGTCGATGCCCGCGAAGTAGTACAGGCGCGAGCCGTCGGCGACCTCGCCCTCGGACGCGAACGACAGCAGCGCCGAGGCCTGCGCAAGCGCCTCCAGCATCAGCACGCCCGGCATCACCGGGCGGTTCGGGAAGTGCCCGTTGAAGAACGGCTCGTTGATGGACACGTTCTTCAGCGCCTTGATGCGCACGTCCTTCTCGAGCTCGACGACGCGGTCGACCAGCAGGAACGGGTAGCGGTGCGGCAGCTTCTTGATGATCTGGTGGATGTCCATCAGCATGGCAGTCTCAATCTTTCTTTTGCGCCTTCTCCAGGGCGCGCACGCGCTCCCGGAGGGCATACAGGTTGCGCAGCGTGACTGCGTTCTTTTCCCAGCTGGCGTGCTCGTCGACCGGGAAGATCGCCGTGTAGACGCCCTTCTTGCGGAGCGAGTGCATCACCATCGTGGAGGCCGACACGGTGACGCCGTCGGCGATCTCGATGTGGCCCTGGATCATCGCGGCGCCGCCGATCATGACGTTGCGGCCCACCCTGGTCGAGCCGGCGATGCCCACGCAGGCCGCCATCACCGTGTGCGCGCCGATGTGGCAGTTGTGGCCGATCTGGATCTGGTTGTCGAGCTTGACGCCGTCCTCGAGCACGGTGTCCTCGAGCGCGCCGCGGTCGACGCAGGTGTTGGCGCCGATGTCCACGTCGTTGCCGATGCGCACGCCGCCCAGTTGCTCGATGCGCTCCCAGCGGCGCTGCGTCGGCGCGATGCCGAAGCCGTCGGCGCCGATGACCGCGCCGCTCTGGAACACGCAGCGCTCGCCCACCGTGCAGCCGGCGGCGATCGTGACGCGCGGGTGCATCAGGCTGTCGGCGCCCACGCGCGAGCCGGCGCCGACGACGCAGTGCGCGCCGAGCTGCACCCGTTCGCCGATGACGGCGCCCGCCTCCACGACCGCGTGCGGCCCGATGCTGGCGCTGGCCGCGACGACGGCGCCGGGCGCGATCCAGGCGGTCGGATGCGCGCCGGCGGGCGGCGCCGGGCGCAGGCGCTTCGCCCACCACTGGGTCAGGCGCGCGAAGTACAGGTAGGGATCGTCGGTGACGACGAGGCTGCGGCCGGCGGGCGCGGCGGCGACGAGCGCGGGAGCGACCACGATGGCCCCGGCCAGGCTGGCCTCGAGCGCCTTCTGCAGCCGCGCCTGCGCCACGAAGGTGATGGCATCGCCGCCCGCCGACTCCAGCGGGGCGATGCGTGCGATCTCGTGCGCGGGGTCGCCCCGCAGTTCTCCGCCCAGCGCCGCAACGATCTCACCCAGGCGAACTGAGTTCATGTCGCGGTGTCCGAAAACTTACTTGCCGGCGTTCAGCGCGTCGATGACCTTCTTCGTCAGGTCGACGCGGGCGCTGGTGTAGATGACCGGATCCTGCAGGATCAGGTCGTAGTGCTCGGTGTCGCCGATCTGCTTGATCGCGCGGTTGGCGCGCTCGGCGACGCTCTGCAGTTCCTCGTTCTTGCGCTGCGTCAGGTCTTCCTGGAATTCGCGGTGCTTGCGCTGCAGGTCGCGGTCGAGCTCGACCAGCTCGCGCTGGCGGCGCGTCTTCTCGGTTTCCGACAGCGTCGGCGAATCGCGGTCCAGCTTCTCGGCCTGGGCGCGCAGCGCGGCGTTCTGGTCGTTGAGATCCTTCTCGCGCTTGCCGAACTCGGCCTCCAGCTTGGCCTGTGCCTTCTTGGCCGGCTCGGCCTCGCGCAGCACGCGCTCGCTGTTGACGTAGCCGATCTTCAGTTCCTGGGCCTGGGCCGACACCGCGACCGACGAGACAGAAGCCAGCAGCAGGGCGTAAATCAATTTCATGGAACGGACTTTCATCAAAACGCGGTACCGACTTGGAACTGGAACCGTTGAATTCTATCGTTTGCCTCGGCTCGCACCGGCAGGCCGTAGCTCAGCTTGAACGGGCCGACCGGCGAGGTCCAGCTCAGGCCCAGGCCGGCGGACGCGCGCAGCGTGCTCAGATCCATATGGTCGTGGTCGGTCCACACGTTGCCGGCGTCGAAGAACGCGAACAGGCGCAGGCTCTTGTCCTTGTCGGCGCCGGGCACCGGGATGTAGAGCTCGTTGTTGATGTTCATCTTCTTGGAGCCGCCGATGAACGCGCCGGTGACGTCCACCGTGCCCTTGCCGAGCGAGCCCTGCTCGAACACGCGCACCGAGCCCAGGCCGCCGCCGTAGAAGTTCTTGAAGACCGGGTATTCCTTGCCGTTCAGGCCGGTGCCGTAGCCGACTTCGGCGTTGATGCCCAGCGAGAAGTGGTTGCCCAGGTCGATGTACTGCGTCACCTGGCCGTTGAAGCGCGCGTACTGCACGTCGCCCCACAGCGAGAAGTCGCTGTTCAGGCGCATGTAGCGGCCCGAGGTCGGCGAGACGCCGCTGTCGCGCTCGTCGCGCGCCCAGCCCGCGGTGATCGGGAACGAGTTGGCGTACGAGCCGAACTGGCCGACGAAGTCGAAGTAGCTGTTGGGCACGCCCTGCAGCGAGCCGATATGGGTCTGCTCGGCGCCGATGCCGACGTAGACCGTGTCGAACTCGGAGTACGGCAGGCCGAAGCGGATGTCCGCGCCCGGCGTCGACACCGCATAGGCGTCGCCCGAGCTGTTGAGCGGGCGCGACGTGCGGTAGTAGATGTCGTAGGTGCGCGAGATGCCGTTGTCGGTGAAGTACGGGTCGGTCTCGCTGATCGACAGGTTCTTGTTCGTGTGGGCCGTGCTGACGTCCAGCGAGATGTAGTTGCCCGTGCCGAACACGTTCTCCTTCTTGATCGAGCCGGTCAGCGAGATCTTGTCGGACTGCGAGTAGCCGGCCGCCAGCGTCAGGTTGCCGGTGGGCTTCTCGACGACGTTGACGGTGAGGTCGACCTGGTCGGGCGCGCCCGGCACGTCGTTGGTGTCGACGTCCACGCTGCTGAAGAAGCCGAGGCGGTCGACGCGGTCGCGCGAGAGCTTGATCTTGGAGCCGTCGTACCAGGCCGATTCGAACTGGCGGAACTCGCGGCGGATGACTTCGTCGCGCGTGATCGTGTTGCCCGACAGGTTCACGCGGCGCACGTACGCGCGGCGGCCCGGATCGGCGGCCAGCACCAGCACGACCTGGCCGGTCTTGCGGTCCATCTGCGGCTGGGGCTCGACGTGCGCGAACGCGTAGCCGTAGGTGCCGAACAGGTCGGTGAACGCCTTGACGGTGGTCGTGACGTCGTCGCCGTGGTAGTTGGCGCCCGGCTTGACCTGGATCAGGTTCTTGAACTGCGCCTCGCGGCCGAGGTAGTTGCCCTCCAGGCGCACGCCCGTGACGATGTAGGGCTGGCCTTCGGTGACCGTGATCGTGACGCTGATCGTCTGCTTGTCGGGCGAGATCGTGACCTGCGTGCCCGTGATGTCGAACTCGAGGTAGCCCTTGTTGAGATAGAACGCGCGCAGCTTCTCGAGGTCGGCGTTGAGCTTGGTGCGCGAGTAGCGGTCGGACTTCGTGTACCACGTGAGCCAGCCACCCGTGGTCAGGTCCATCTGGTCGATCAGCTTGGACTCGGAGAAGGCCTTGGCGCCGATGATGTGGATGTCGCGGATGTGCGCGACGTCGCCCTCGGACACCTTGAACGTGACGTTGACGCGGTTGCGCTCGAGCGGCGTGACCGTGGTGACGACCTCGGCCGCGTACAGGCTGTGGCCCAGGTACTGGCGCTTGATCTCCTGCTCCGCGCGGTCGACGATGGCCTTGTCGAACGGCAGGCCCTCGCCGATGCCGGCGTCCTTGAGCGCCTTGGTCAGCGTGTCCTTGTCGAATTCCTTCGTGCCGAGGAAGTTCACCGATGCGATGGTGGAGCGCTCGTCGACGATCACCACGACGACGTCGCCTTCGACGTCGATGCGCGCGTCCTTGAACAGGCCCGTGGCGAACAGCGCGCGCAGCGCGGCCGCGGCCTTCTCGTCCGAATAGCTGTCGCCGACGCGGAACGGCAGCACCGAGAACACGCTGCCCGGATCGGTGCGCTGCAGGCCCTCGACGCGGATGTCCTTGATCTGGAACGGTTCGATCGCCTGGGCGGCGAAGGGCAACGCGGCGCCGGCGAGGATCACGCAGGCAGCGACAGGGCGCATCAAGCTCGGGAAGAGTGAAGACATCAGGTGGTTTATTGCAGGCCCAGGAAGCGGGCCGCGTCGTTGGAAAGGGCGAGAGTCATCAGCAGCAGGAGTATCAGAGCCCCGCCGCGCTGCAGCCAGAGTTGCCACAGCTCGGAGACCGGGCGACCGGTCGCACCCTCGAACAGATAATACAGCAGCATCCCCCCATCGAGCATGGGGATGGGCAGCAGGTTCAGCACCGCGAGCGCGAGGCTGACCATGGCCAGGAAGCTCACGAACCACGTGAATCCCTGGTGCGCCGCGGCGCTCGCCGCGACGGCGATCGTGCCGGGCCCGCCGATCGCCTTGGTGGACACCTTGCCCGTCAGCATGAGCCCGAACATGCGCCACGACGACGTCGCCTCGCGCCAGGTCTGCTCGGCGCCGAAGCCGATGGCAGCGATCGGCGACGCGCGGACGACCTCGTGCTGGAAGCCGATGCCCGCGCGCGCCACCGGCTTGCCGTCGCCGGCGTCCATGCGCGCCGTGACGGGAATCGCGAGCGTCTGGCCGGCGCGCTCGACTTCCCAGGTCATGGTGCGAGGCGTGCCGCTCGCGCCGCTGGCCTCGATGGCCGTGCGCACCGCGGTCGCGTCGTCGACGGGCTTGCCGTCGATGCGCAGCACCAGGTCGCCGGCACGCAGGCCGGAGCTCGCGGCGGCGCCGTCGGGCAGGATGGTGCCGATGCGCGCCACCAGGCTCAGGCCCAGCGCCTTCGAGCCGGGCTTGGGCGCCGCGAACGGGTCGATCGCGTCGACGGCGGCCGTCAGCGTGCGCTCGGCCGAGCCGCCTTCGCGCGTGACGCGCAGTTGCAGCGGCTCGCGCTCGACCAGCGCCTCGTTGATCGCGCGCATGACGTCGTCCAGCGAGCGCACCGCGCGGAAGTCGTCGATGTCGGCGTCGGCGCCGCGCGCCGTGGCGACGATGCGATCACCGCGCTGCAGGCCGGCATCGGCCATCACGCTGCCGGCGGCCGGCGTGCCGACGATGGGCGCCGGCAGGTCCACGCCGTACCACTGCACGAACGAGTACAGCGCGACGGCCAGCACCAGGTTGGCGAACGGCCCCGCCGCGACGACCAGCGCGCGCTGGTACAGCGGACGCTGGTTGAAGCAGCGCGGCAGCTCGGCCGGATCGACGGCCCCCTCGCGCTCGTCCAGCATCTTCACGTAGCCGCCCAGCGGCACCATGCTCAGTGCGAACTCGGTCTGATCAGGGCCGAAGCGGCGGCGCCACAGCACGTTGCCGAAACCGATCGAGAAGCGCAGCACCTTGACGCCGCACGCCTTGGCGACGCGGTAGTGGCCGTACTCGTGGATGGGGATCAGGATCGCCAGCGTGACGAGGAACCAGAACAGCGTCTGCAGCAAGGCCATCACGCCTCCTTCGGCGACTTGGCGACCTGCGCGCGCGCCGCGTCGCGCGCACGCGCGTCGAGCGCGAGCAGCGCCTCCAGCGACTGCGCGTCGCCGGCCGCCGGCAGCACCTGCTCGAGCGCCTGGGCGTTGACGCGGTGGATGCCGGGGAAGCTCAGCCGGCCCGCGAGGAAGGCCTCGACGGCGATCTCGTTGGCCGCGTTCAGCACGGTGGTCGAGCCCGGCGCGGCGCGCAGCGCTGCCCACGACAGGTGCAGGCCCGGGAAGCGGCGCGCGTCGGCCTCCTCGAAGGTGAGCGCGGCCATCTTCGTGAAGTCGAGGGCGTCGCAGCCGGAGGTCATGCGCGAGGGCCACGACATGCCGAAGCTGATCGGCCCCTTCATGTCGGGCGTGCCCAGCTGCGCGAGCACCGCGCCGTCGCGCGCCACCACCATCGAGTGGATGATGCTCTGCGGGTGGATCACGACCTTGATGCGCTCGGGCGCGAGGTCGAACAGCCAGCGCGCCTCGATCACCTCGAGCGCCTTGTTCATCATCGTGGCCGAGTCGACCGAGATCTTGCGGCCCATCACCCAGTTCGGATGCGCGCAGGCCTGGTCCGGCGTGACGGATTCCAGCGTGGCCGGATCGCGCGTGCGGAACGGGCCGCCCGAAGCCGTGAGGACGATGTGGTCGACCGCGGCGTCCCAGTCGGCCGGATTCGTCGGCAGGCACTGGAAGATCGCCGAGTGCTCGCTGTCGATCGGGATCAGCGTGGCGCCGCCCTGCTTGACCGCGTCGACGAACAGCTGGCCGCCGACGACCAGCGCCTCCTTGTTGGCCAGCAGCAGGCGCTTGCCGGCGCGCGCCGCGGCGATGCAGGCCGGCAGGCCGGCGGCGCCGACGATGGCGGCCATCACCTGGTCCACGTCCGGATGCGCCGCGAGCTCCTCGAGCGCCTTCGCGCCGGCCAGCACCTCGGTGGCGAGGCCGGCGGCCTTGACGCGCGCGCCGAGCTCGTCCGCGGCAGCGGCGTCGGGCAGCGCGGCGTAGCGCGGGCGCCAGCGCAGGATCTGCGCGAACAGCTCGTCGACGCGGCGCTGGCCGGTGAGCGCGAACACCTCGAAGGTGTCGGGATGCAGCGCGATGACGTCCAGCGTGCTGGTGCCGATCGAGCCCGTCGAGCCGAGGATGCAGACGCGCTGGCGCCGGGGGTTGGAAGTCATCGCGGAACTCAGAGGGTCACCAACGCGAGCGCGGCGGGGAACACGGGCAGCAGCGCGTCGATGCGGTCGAGGACGCCGCCATGGCCGGGCAGCAGTCCGCTGGAATCCTTCATGCCGGCCGCGCGCTTGGCCAGCGATTCCACGAGGTCGCCGACGACCGCCAGCGCCACCAGGGCGACCAGCGCTACGGCCATGCCCGCGACGCCGAGGCGCTCGCGCAGCAGGAAATAGAGATTGCCGTGCGGGTGCACGGTGACGCCGACGACGATCGCCGCCAGCACGATCACGGCGGCCAGGCCGCAGAGCGCGCCCTCCCAGCTCTTGCCGGGGCTGATGGTCGGCGCCAGCTTGCGGTGGCCCAGCGCGCGGCCGCCGAAGTAGGCGAAGATGTCCGCGGCCCACACGAGGGCGCACACGGTGGCCAGGTAAGGCAGCCCGCGTTCCCACGAGGCCATCAGCCCGGCCCAGGCCGCGAAGACCAGGATCCAGCCGAGGACGAAGCGGATCGCGACATGCACGCGCCCGAAGCCGTCGGGCCCCGCGCGCAGCGCGAGCGCGCCGCCCAGCACCCACAGCGCCGTGACGAAGCCCCATGCCTCGGCCGGCACCGCCACGCCGCCGATGCCGCTGCCCAGCGGCGCGATCGCCAGGCAGGCGACGGCCAGCGCGACGCCGGAGCCGACGGCCGCCGCGCGCGGCAGCCCGCACATCCGGCCCCACTCCCAGCCGGCTGCCGCGATCAGGGCGATGGTCAGCAGGGCGAACGGCAGCGGCGACCTGGCCATCACCGCCGGAATCAACAGCGCCAGCAGGACCAGCGCGGTGATCACGCGTTCACGCAGCATCGGGGCTCCCGGCCAGTGCGGCCGCTTCGGGTTTGACGCCGCCGAAACGGCGGTCGCGCGAGGCGTAGACCTTGAACGCGCGGTCGAGTTCCGCTTCGTCGAAGTCCGGCCACAGGCAGTCGCTGAACACCAGCTCGGAATACGCCACTTGCCACAGCAGGAAGTTGCTGATGCGCACTTCGCCGCCGGTGCGGATGAACAGGTCCGGATCGGGCGCCTCGTGCTGCGCCATGTAGCGCGACAGGCGCTCCTCGGTGAGCTGCTCGGCCGGCACGCCGTCGCGGATGGCGCGCTGGCAGGCCTGGACGATGTCCCAGCGCCCGCCGTAGTTGAACGCCACCCACACGGTGATGCGCGTGTTGTTCGCCGTGGTGTTCTCGGCGCGCTCCCAGGCGTTGCGCACCGTCTGCGACACCGCGGCGCGGTCGCCGATGATCTTCACGCGCACGCCGTCGCCGGCGATCTTGGTGAGGTAGCGCGTCATGGCGCTCAGCACCAGGCCCATCAGGCCCGAGACTTCGTCTTCCGGCCGCTTCCAGTTCTCGGACGAGAACGCGAACACGGTCAGGTGCTCGACGCCGCGGTTGGCGCAGGCCTGGATGGTGCTGACGAGCGCGTCGACGCCGTGCTTGTGCCCGAAGATGCGCGGCATGAAGCGCTTGCGCGCCCAGCGGCCGTTGCCGTCCATGACGATGGCCACGTGCCGCGGCACGTTGGGGTCGCGGGTCGCGGCCCCGGAGTTGGAGGCGGGCGGGGTCACGTTGAACTTCAAACCGCGAGGATTTCTTGTTCCTTGGACTGGACGAGCTTGTCGACGTCCGAGATCGTGCGATCGGTCAGCTTCTGGATCTCGTCCATCAGGCGGCGCTCGTCGTCCTCGGTGATCTCCTTGTCCTTGAGCAGCTTCTTGCCGTGTTCGTTGGCCTCGCGGCGCAGGTTGCGCACGGCGACCTTGGCGTCCTCGCCCAGGCCCTTGACGACCTTGGTCAGGTCCTTGCGGCGCTCTTCGGTGAGCATGGGCATCGGCACGCGGATGATGTCGCCGGTGGTCGACGGGTTCAGGCCGAGGTCGGACTCGCGGATCGCCTTCTCGACCTTGGAGATCATCGGCTTTTCCCACGGCTGGACGCCGATGGTGCGGGCGTCGAGCAGCGACAGCTGCGCCACCTGGCTCAGCGGCACCGGCGAGCCGTAGTACTCGACGTGGATCTGGTCCAGCATGCCCGGGTGCGCGCGGCCGGTGCGGATCTTCTGCAGTTCGGCCTTGAACGCTTCGATGGATCGGCCCATCTTGGTCTGGGCGGTGTTCTTGATGTCGTCGGTGCTCATGATCTCTCCTCACTGGCACGCGCGCCGCGGGCGGCGCCGTGCTTCGAACGCGTGTTCAGCCCTCGTCAGACGTGCACCAGCGTGCCCTCGTCCTCGCCCAGCACGACGCGCTTGAGCGCGCCCGGCTTGAAGATGCTGAACACCTTGATGGGCAGGTTCTGGTCGCGGCACAGCGCGAACGCGGTGGCGTCCATCACCTGCAGGTTCTTGCCGATCGCCTCGTCGAACGTGATCGACTGGTAGCGCGTGGCGTCGGGCACCTTCTTCGGGTCGGCCGTGTAGACGCCGTCGACCTTGGTGGCCTTGAGCACGATCTGCGCGCCCATCTCGGCGCCGCGCAGCGCGGCGGCGGTGTCGGTCGTGAAGAACGGGTTGCCGGTGCCGGCCGCGAAGACGACGACCTTGCCCTCTTCCAGGTACTGCAGCGCCTTGGGCCGCACGTAGGGCTCGACGACCTGCTCGATGGAGATCGCCGACATCACGCGGGCGACCATGCCCTCCTGGCGCATCGTGTCTGCCAGCGCGAGCGAGTTCATCACCGTCGCGAGCATGCCCATGTAGTCGGCCGTGGCGCGGTCCATGCCGACCGAGCCGCCGGCGACGCCGCGGAAGATGTTGCCGCCGCCGATGACCACCGCCACCTCGGTGCCCAGGCGCGTGACTTCCTGCACCTCCTGCACCATGCGGACGATCGTGGCCCGGTTGATGCCGTAGGCGTCGTCGCCCATCAGCGCTTCGCCGGAAAGTTTCAGAAGGATGCGCTTGTACACCGGCATGGACGGAAGGCTCCCGAGGGTTTTGGAATGTGGTTTCGTCTCGCAGTGTAAGCCGGGGCCCGAAGGCCCCGACTTGTTCTGCACAGCTTCTGGATCGGCCCGGGCCGCTTACTGGCCGCGGGCGGCGGCCACCTGCGCGGCCACTTCGTCGGCGAAGTTGTCGACCTTCTTCTCGATGCCCTCGCCCACCACGTAGAGCGTGAAGCCCTTGATCGTCGTGTTGGCGGCCTTGAGCATCTGCTCGACGGTCTGCTTGTCGTTCTTCACGAAGGACTGGTTCAGCAGCGAGACTTCCTTCAGGTACTTCTGCACCGAGCCTTCGACCATCTTGGCGACGATGTCGGCCGGCTTGCCGGACTCGGCGGCCTTCTGGGTGGCGACCGAACGCTCGGTCTCGACCAGGTGCGCCGGGACGTCGGCGGCCGACAGCGCCTTCGGCTTCATCGCGGCGACGTGCATCGCGACATCCTTGGCGGCCGTGTCGTCGCCCTCGAACTGGACGACCACGCCGATGCGCGTACCGTGCAGGTAGTGCGCCAGGCCGGCGTTCTCGACGCGCTGGAAGCGGCGGATCGACATGTTCTCGCCGATCTTGCCGACCAGCGCCAGGCGCACGGCGTCGACGGTCGAACCGTCCAGCTCGAGCGCGGACAGCGCGGCGACGTCGGCCGGGTTCTTCTCGGCGACCAGCTTGGCCAGCTTGTTGGCGAAGGCGATGAAGTCGTCGTTCTTGGTGACGAAGTCGGTCTCGCAGTTGACTTCGATCATCGCACCGACGTTGCCGGCGACGTAGCTGGCGATCACGCCTTCGGCGGTGACGCGCGAACCGGCGCCGGCCGCCTTCGTGCCCAGCTTGACGCGCAGGATCTCTTCGGCCTTGGCCAGGTCGCCGTCAGCCTCGGTCAGGGCCTTCTTGCAGAGCATCATCGGCGCGTCGGTCTTGGCGCGCAGTTCAGCCACCATGCTTGCGGTAATCGCGGGCATCTTCAAACTCCATCATCTGCGCCGGCCAGTTTCATGGCCGACAGTGAACAAAATGCTTCCAAGTTGTGAGGACTTGGAGTGCACAAGGCGCTGCGCGCTTGTGCAAAGGGGGCCTGAAAGCCCCCCTGTTGCACGAACCCGTCAGTCGACGGGTGGGGGTGATCAGCCTTCGGCGCCGACTTCGACGAATTCGTCGCCGGCGGCGGAGACCTGCTGCACCACTTCGGCGGTGGCGTTGGCCTTGCCCTCGAGCACGGCGTCAGCCACGGCCTTGGCGTACAGCGCCACGGCCTTGGCCGAGTCGTCGTTGCCCGGGATGACGTAGTCGATGCCCAGCGGCGAGTGGTTGGTGTCGACGACGCCGATGACCGGGATGCCCAGCTTGTTGGCCTCGAGGATGGCGATCTTGTGGTAGCCGACGTCGATCACGAAGATCGCGTCCGGCAGCGCGCCCATGTCCTGGATGCCGCCGATGTCCTTCTCGAGCTTGACCAGCTCGCGCTCGAACATCAGCGCTTCCTTCTTGATCACGGCCAGCGTGCCGGAATCCTTGGCGGCCTGCATGTCCTTGAGCTTCTTGAGCGAACCCTTGACCGTCTTGAAGTTGGTCAGCATGCCGCCGAGCCAGCGCTGGTCGACGTAGGGCATGCCGCAACGCTGCGCTTCGGCGGCGATGACTTCGCGCGCCTGGCGCTTCGTGCCCACCATCAGGATCGTGCCGCGCTTGGCCGCCAGGGAGCGGATGAACTTCAGCGCGTTCTCGAACGCCGGCAGCGTCTTCTCGAGATTGATGATGTGGATCTTGTTGCGATGGCCGTAGATGAACGGGGCCATCTTGGGGTTCCAGAAGCGGGTCTGGTGTCCGAAATGGACGCCGGCTTCCAGCATTTCGCGCATGGATACAGACATGGAGTACTCCAAAGGTTGGGTCTAGAATCCCGGCACACATTGCATCGAGCTACAGGGCTTACGGTTTCTAACCGCCTTGGCGCCTGCACCAGCTCGACCACAACACCTTGATTGCCGGGTTCGCGTGTTTGGGATCTTTCATTGCTGAACAGACCCCGTTTTCACCGGATTCCGCGCGGGGTTGTCAACTGACCGCATGGCCACCGAGAAAAACCCAAAGAGTATAGCAGGCCAGACGACGTCCTGCACCATTTCCACCCTCGCCTCGAACAATTCCTCCTTCGCGGAGGCCACCCGATGAGGATCGCCGTGATCGGCGCCGGCATGGCCGGCGTCGCGGCCGCCCAGGCGCTGGCCGCCGACGGCCACCAGGTGACGGTGTTCGAACGCCGCGCCAGCGTCGCCGAGGAGACCAGCTTCGCCCCCGCCGGGCTCGCCGCCGCCGCGCTGGCCGCCCCCTGGCTGCCGCCGCCCGGCCGCCTGCACGCCGGCAAGGCCGATGCGGCGAGCCGCCTGCACCCGACCGGCGCCGCGTTCGCGGTGCCCGGGCTGTTCGGCCAGGGCGACGGCGCCGCCGCCGCGCGCCGCGCCGAGCGCGCGCTCGCGCTGCACGCGCTGCTGGCGGCCGGCGTCACGCGCATCGAAGAGCTCACCCGCGCGCTGGCGCTGGACTTCGAGCGCGGCGACGGCCTGCTGCTGACGCTGCCCGACGCCGCCACCGCCGCCCAGGCCGAGCGCGCGATCGCGTGGCTGCAGGCGCTGGGCGAGACCGCCGAGTGGGCCGACGCCGCGCGCCAGCGCCAGGTCGAGCCCGGCCGCGCGATCGCCGACGACGCGCCGCGCGCGGTGTACCTGCCCAACGCCCGCAGCGGCAACACGCGCGAATGGACGCAGCTCCTGCGCGCCCATGCGGTGCACCTGGGCGTGCGCTTCCTCTTCCACCACACGGTGCAGTCGATCGCGGCAGGCCCGCAGCCGACGCTGCGCGTCGCCGGCGCCGATGGCCGGGCGGCGGAGGCGAGCTTCGACGCCGTCGTCGTCTGCGCCGCGCTCGAGTCGGCGCGGCTGCTGGCGCCGCTGGGCGTCGCGCTGCCGTGGAAGCCGATCCGCGGCTACTCGGTCACCGTGGCGCAGCACGTGCGCGAGTCCGCGCCCGACGGCGGCCCGCGCGCCGCGCTGCTGGACGTGCGCAGCAGCGTCTCGATCAGCCGGCTCGGCGCGCGCATCCGCGTGGCCGGCGGGCACGAGGCGGTGCCCGTGCCGTCGGCGCCCGCGGATCCCGCCGCGCCGCCCACGCGCAAGCAGTTGCAGCCGCTGTACGACGCCGTCGACGGCGCCTTCCCCGGTGCCGCGAACTGGCAGCAGGCGCAGATCTGGCAGGCCACGCGCGCGGCGCTGGCCGACGGCCTGCCCGCGGTAGGCGCCAGCGGCGCGCCGGGCGTCTGGCTGGACGTCGGCCACGGCCACCATGGCTGGGCACTGAGCCAGGCCAGCGCCGGGCTGCTTTGCGCGATGATGGCCGGTGAGCCGGTGCCGCCCGCGGCGGCCGCCCTCGCCCCGCAACGATTGCGCTGACGCGCCACGCCCATGACATCGCCTCGTCGCCTGCTCGATCGCCACCCAGACATCGCGCTGTTCGACGACGCGGCGACGCGGCGCGTCGAACGGCGCGCCGCGGCCGCCCTGCCCCCGCACGCACTGATGGCGCGCGCCGGCCTCGCGCTGCTGCGCCTGGCGCGCGCCGTCGCGCCGAACGCGCGCACCGCGTGGATCGCGGCCGGGCCGGGCAACAACGGCGGCGACGGGCTGGTTCTGGCGACGTGGCTGCAGCGCGCGGGGGTCGATGCCCGGGTCACGCTGGTCGGCCATCGCCCGGATCGCCCGTTGCCCGACGACGCGGCCTGGGCGCTGGCCGAGGCGCGCGCGGCGGGGGTCGCGATCTCCACCGAGCTAGCGACCGCATCGGAATGCGAGCGTTTCGAGCTCGCCGTCGACGCGCTGCTGGGCGTCGGCCAGACCCGCGCCCCCGAGGGCGCGCTGGCCGCGGCGATCTCCGCGCTGAACGCGTCGCCCGCGCCGGTGCTGAGCGTCGACGCGCCCACCGGACTGTCCACCGACGGCGGCGCGCAGCTCGGGCAGGCCGCCGTCCACGCCACGCACACGCTCGCGCTGCTCACCGCCAAGCCCGGCCTGTTCACCGGCGCAGGCCGCGAACTCGCGGGCGAGCTCTGGTTCGACGACCTGGGCGTCGCGCCCGACGACGGCGAAGCGCCCGCGGCGATGCTCACCGGCGCGGGCACCGCCGTCGCGCCGCTGCCGCGCCGGCGCCATCTCACCCACAAGGGCAGCTACGGCGACGTCCACGTGGCCGGCGGCGCGGCCGGCATGGTGGGCGCCCCGCTGCTCGCCGCGCACGCGGCCTCGCTCGCGGGCGCGGGACGCGTGCTCGTGCACACGCACGCGAGCGATCGCGGCGGCGCGCTGCCGGTGGACGTGCGCCATCCCGAGCTGATGCTGCGCCCGATGGCCGAGCTGCAGGTCGCGCTGCGCGACAACCGCGGCGCGACGGTCGTCGCCGGCTGCGGCGGCGGCGACGCCGTGGCCGCCGAACTGCCCGGCTGCATCGCGCACGCCGCGCGGCTGGTGCTCGACGCCGACGCCTTGAACGCCGTCGCGCGCGACGCCAGCCTGCGCGCGCTCCTGCGTGCGCGCGGCGCCCGCGGCGGCGCGACGATCCTGACCCCGCATCCGCTGGAGGCCGCGCGCCTGCTGGGCGCCGACGCGCAGCAGGTGCAGGCCGACCGGCTCGCGGCCGCGCGCCGGCTCGCCGCGGACACCGGCGCCGTCGTCGTCCTCAAGGGCTCCGGCACGCTGGTGGCCACGCCCGACGGCCGCGTCGCCGTCAACCCGACCGGCGATGCCCGCCTGGCCACCGCCGGCACGGGCGACGTGCTCGCCGGCTGGATCGGCGGCCTGTGGTCGGCGCAGCCCGCGGCCGGCGACGCGGTCGCGCAGGCGTTCGCGGTCGCGCGCGCCGCGGCCTGGATCCACGGCCGCGCCTGCGACTTCGCGCTCGGCACGCGCCTGCCGCTGGTCGCGGGCGAACTCGCGGCGCACATGGCGCGTGCCGCGCAGTCCCTCGCGGACTGACGCTGCAGGCACCGGCGCAACCGCGCGGCAGCCCGGGAAAGACCTCAGCGCTTGGACCGCTTGGCCGCCGGCTTGCCGCGCGGCGCCGCCTTGGCCGCCGCCGGCTTGCCGGGACGGCCGCCCGCACCCGCCCGGGTCTTGCGAGCCGCCCGCTTCACGTCGCGATCCTGCGACTCGACCGACGCCAGCTGCTCCGCCGCCGACGCGACGTTGCCGCGCGGCTCGGGCTTGCGGCCGCGGCCGAGCAGGCGTTCGCCCTCGGCCTCGCGCACGATGCGGAAGTCGATCTTGCGGCCGTCGAGGTCGACGCGGCTGACCTGCACCCGCACGCGGGCGCCGATCGCGTAGCGGATGCCCGTGCGCTCGCCGCGCAGCTCCTGGCGCACCTCGTCGAAGCGGAAGTACTCGCCGCCGAGCTCGGTGATGTGCACCAGGCCCTCGACGTACAGCGCGTCGAGCGTGACGAACAGCCCGAAGGTCGTCGCCGCGCTGACGGTGCCGGAGAACTCCTCGCCCAGGCGTTCGCGCATGAAGCGGCACTTGAGCCAGGCCTCGACGTCGCGCGAGGCCTCGTCGGCGCGCCGCTCGTTGGCGCTGCAGTGCTCGCCGGCGGCCACCCACTGCGCGATCTCCGAATGCGAGACCTTGGCGCCGACATTCGCGCGCCCGAGGCGCAGGCCTTCGGCGGCCGAATTCTCGACCGGCGGATTGGCCAGGTGGTACTTCTTGCCGTGCAGGATCGCCTTGATCACGCGGTGCACCAGCAGGTCGGGATAGCGGCGGATCGGGCTCGTGAAGTGGGCGTAGGCCTGGTACGCGAGGCCGAAGTGCCCGCTGTTGCTGGGCGTGTAGATCGCCTGCTGCATCGAGCGCAGCAGCATCGAGTGGATCTGCTGCGCGTCGACCCGGTCCTTCGTGGCCTGCGCGAGCTGCTGGAACTCGGCCGGCTTCGGGTCGTCGCTGATCGACAGCCCCAGGCCCAGCGCCTTGAGGTAGTTCTGCAGCGTGACCTTCTTCTCCGGCGTCGGGCCTTCGTGCACCCGGAACAGCGCGGGATGCTCGTGCAGCGCGATGAAGTCGGCGGCGCAGACGTTGGCCGCCAGCATCGCCTCCTCGATCAGCTTGTGCGCGTCGTTGCGCGTGCGCGGCACGATCCGCTCGATGCGGCCGTTGTCGTCGCAGACGATCTGCGTCTCGGTGGTCTCGAAGTCGATCGCGCCGCGGCGCGTGCGCGCCTTCAGCAGCGCGCGGTAGACGTCGTGCAGGTTCAGCAGGTGCGGCACGAGGTCGGCACGCTCGGCGGCCTCGGGGCCGCGCGTGTTGCCCAGCACCGCGGCGACCTCGGTGTAGGTCAGCCGCGCGTGCGAGCGGATCGTGGCCGGATAGAACTGGTACGCCCCCTGCTCGCCGTCCTCGCCGATGAGCATGTCGCACACCATCGCGAGGCGGTTCTCGTCGGGGTTGAGCGAGCACAGGCCGTTGGACAGCTTCTCCGGCAGCATCGGGATCACGCGGCGCGGGAAGTACACGGAGGTCGCGCGCTCGTAGGCGTCGGCGTCCAGCGCCTCGCCGGGCTTGACGTAGTGGCTGACGTCGGCGATCGCCACGATCAGGCGCCAGCCGCTGAACGCGTTCTTGCCGCGGCCCGACTTGTGGGGCTCGCAGTAGACGGCGTCGTCGAAGTCGCGCGCGTCCTCGCCGTCGATGGTGACCAGCGGCACGTCGGTCAGGTTGATGCGCCCCTTCATGTCGGCGGCGCGCACGTGGTCGGGCAGCTTGGCCGTCTGCGCGAGCGTGGGTGCCGAGAAGCGATACGGCACCTCGTATTTGCGCACCGCGATCTCGATCTCCATGCCGGGGTCGTCGATCTCGCCCAGCACCTCGGTGATGCGGCCCACCGGCTGCGAGTACATCGACGGCGGCTCGGTGAGCTCGACCGCCACCACCTGGCCCGCGACCGCGGCGGCGGTGGCGTTCTTGGGGATCAGGATGTCCTGGCCGTAGCGCCGATCCTCGGGCGCCACCAGCCAGGCGCCGCCCTCGTTGAGCAGCCGGCCGATGATGGGCGCCTTGCGCCGCTCGACGATCTCGAGGATGCGCCCCTCGGGCCGCCCCTTGCGGTCGAAGCGCACGACGCGCACCTTGACGCGGTCGCGGTGCAGCACGGAACGCATTTCCTGCTGCGAGATGTAGACGTCCGGTTCGCCGTCGTCGCGCTTGACGAACCCGTGGCCGTCGCGATGGCCGACCACCACTCCTTCGGCTTCGCCCATCAATGCGCCGTTGAGCGCGGATGGGCTTGCAACTGTTTTGTTTTTGATGATATGATCTCTTTCTTCGCTGATTGAACAGCGCGACGAATCAAACGAAACGTCAAACGGTTCAATGAACGAAATGTACCTTGCCCAGATGGCGGAATTGGTAGACGCACTAGTTTCAGGTACTAGCGCTTAACGGCGTGGAGGTTCGAGTCCTCTTCTGGGCACCATATTCGAGAAAGCCTCGCAGACTTCGGTCAACGAGGCTTTTTTCTTTTCCGCGTGTCGCCGGCACGCCTTAGATGGCGACGATGCGCGCAGTCGCAAGAGCGGTCCGCGCGATGGCACGACTCAGCGCGATCCGTGCGATCGGCTCGCGTCCGCATCGGGCGCATCGTCATCATCGTCGTCGCCTTCCCAGATCTCCCAGCCCTCGTGAACGACGAATGCCGCGAGCACGGCGCCGGCGACGAGGTCGATCGCGCGCACGCCCGTGAGGCTCACCAGCACGCCGGACACCAGCACGCCTGCGTTGACGAGGACGTCGGCGCGCGTGTCGATCCACGTCGCCCGCAGGTGCGGCTCGCGGCTGTGGCGATACGCGGACAGCAGTCGCAGCACCAGGCCGTTCACGAGCAGCGACAGCGTCGCGAACGCCACGATCCACGCGCCGCTCGGCTCCTCGCCGACGAACCAGCGATGCACGACCTCGCCGAAGAGGCCGATGCCCAGCGCGATCAGCATCGCGCCGTTCCAGCGCGCGGCGAAGCGCTGGCGGCCCGCGCTGCCGCCCACTGCCAGCCAGGCCAGCGCGTAGCCGGACGCGTCGGCCAGCATGTCCAGCGCGTCGCCCAGCAGCGCCGTCGACTGCGCGAGGCGCCAGCCGACGAGGCCGACGACGAACATGGTCAGGTTGGCGGCGAACGCCAGCGACAGCCTGCGGCGATCGGACCGCGGGTCGGCGTCGTCGCGCAGGGAATGCGGGGTCGGTTCGCTCAAGGTCTCTGGCTCGGTCCGGCTCGAACGACAAGGGCCCGCCGAAGCGAGCCCTCGATGGATGCGCGGCGCCGCCAGGCGGCCTGCAGGCTCACTCGTCGGTCGAATGACGCTTGATCAGCGTCTCGATGGCGATGTTGTCGTAGTCCTCGAACGGCTGGTGGATCCAGGGGCTCGTGGGCAGCACCTCGACGAAGTAGTCGGGCGTGTAGGTCGAGATGGCCTTGGTCCACAGCACGGCGGAGCGCAGTTCCTTGATCGCGGGCAGGCCGCGCAGGCGCTCGGCGACGGCGGCCAGCGTGACGCCGGAGTCGGCCAGGTCGTCGACCAGCAGCACGCGGCCCGAGAGCTCGCCGCGCGGCAGCGTGATGTACTTGGCCATGTCGAGCCGCCCCTGGATCGTGCCGGCCTCGGCGCGATAGGAACTGGTGGACATGATGGCCAGCGGCTTGTCGAAGATGCGCGAGAGCATGTCGCCCGGCCGCATGCCGCCGCGCGCCAGGCACAGGATCTGGTCGAACTGCCAGCCCGAGGCGTGCACCTTCAGCGCGAGGCGCTCGATCAGTTCGTGGTATTCGTTCCAGGAGATGTACAGGTGCTTGCCGTCGTCGGTGAGCATCGCATTCCTTCAGTGGTTCTCGGAAACCGTCCCCCGCGCCTCGTGGGCGCCCCTCGTTGGGAGACGGCGGTGAATCAGCGGTACGGGTGGCGCAGGAGAATCGTGTGGTCGCGGTCGGGGCCGGTCGACACCATGTCTATCGGCGCGCCGATCAGTTCCTTGACCCGCTCCAGGTAGCGGCGCGCGTTCAGCGGCAGCTGGTCCCACTCGGTCAGGCCGAAGGTCTTCTCCTTCCAGCCCGGGTAGGTCTCGTAGACCGGCTCGCAGCGTTCGACGTCGTCGGCGTCGCTGGGCAGGATGTCGATGTCCTGGCCGTCCAGCTTGTAGCCGATGCAGACCTTGATCTCGTCCAGGCCGTCCAGCACGTCCAGCTTGGTGATGCACAGGCCGGAGATGCCGTTGATGATGATGGCGCGCTTGAGCGCCGCGGCGTCGAGCCAGCCGCAGCGGCGGGCGCGGCCGGTGACGGTGCCGCGCTCCTGGCCGACGACGGACAGGTGGTGGCCAATGCCGCCTTCCTCGTTGATGTCCAGCTCGGTCGGGAACGGGCCCGAGCCGACACGCGTGGTGTAGGCCTTGGTGATGCCCAGGATGTAGTGCAGCATGCCCGGGCCCAGGCCCGTGCCCGCGGCGGCGTTGCCGGCGACGCAATTGCTGGAGGTGACGAACGGGTAGGTGCCGTGGTCGATGTCCAGCAGCGTGCCCTGCGCGCCCTCGAACAGGATCTTGGCGCCGGCCTGGTGCGCCTTGTGCAGCGCGTAGCCGACGTCGGCGATCATCGGCTTGATCTGCTCGGCCGCCTTCATGGCCTCGGCCAGCAGCGGCTCGAATTCCAGCGGCTGGGCGCCCAGGCGCACCAGCGTGGCGTTGTGCACCTCGAGCAGCTCGCGCAGCTTCTTGGCGAAGCGGTCGGGGTGCTTCAGGTCCTGCACGCGCAGCGCGCGGCGGGCGACCTTGTCCTCGTAGGCCGGGCCGATGCCCTTGCCGGTGGTGCCGATCTTGCCGTCGCCGCAGGCCTCGCGCTGCGCCTCGCGGGCGCGGTCGACCGCGACGTGGAACGGCATGATCAGCGGGCAGGCCTCGCTCACGAACAGGCGCGAGCGCACGTCCAGGCCGATCTTCTCCAGCCGCTCGATCTCGGACAGCAGGTGCGACGGATCGACCACCACGCCGTTGCCGATGTAGCAGTTCACGCCTTCGCGCATCACGCCCGACGGGATCAGCTGCAGCGCGGTCTTGACGCCCTTGATGACCAGCGTGTGGCCCGCGTTGTGGCCGCCCTGGAAGCGGACGACGCCCTGGGCGTGGTCGGTCAGCCAGTCGACGACCTTGCCCTTGCCTTCGTCACCCCATTGGGTGCCGACGACGACGACGTTGCGGCCGCGCGAGGGGATGGTGGTGTTGCCTTGTTGCATGGACATTCGCAGGAAGAGTGATTCGGCGGCCGGCGCGAGCCGGGTGGTGCGTTGGCGGTGGAAGCGGTGGATTCAGGCCGTCGTGAGCGGCCGCAGCGTCCACTGGTTGTCGATGGCGACGAGCTCGCGGTCGCAGTCGAATTCCTGCGTCTCGTGCTCGTGGCCCGGCAAGGCGCACACCACGGTCTCGTTGGCGGCGCGCAGCGCGCGGATGGCGGCGCGCAGCGCGGCGTCCTCGCTCCACGGCGCGCGGATGGCGGCGCGCAGCGGCGCGACGGGCATGGCGGCCGAGAGCTGGCGCAGGTCGAGGCTGAAGCCGACGGCCGGACGGTTGCGGCCGAAGACGGCGCCGACCTCGTCGTAACGGCCGCCGCGCAGCAGCGCGTCGGTGGAGCCGCCGGCGTAGACCGAGAAGCGCACACCGCTGTAGTAGGCGTAGCCGCTCATGTCGGACAGGTCGAAGCCGACCTCGATGCCCGGATGCGCGGCGCGCAGGTGACGGCCCAGCCAGGCGAGGTCGTCCAGCGCCGCGGCGATGCCAGGCAGCGCGGGCAGGCGGCGGCGCGCGACGTCCAGCACTTCCTCGCCGCCGTACAGGTCGAGCAGCAGCAGCAGCGCGTCGCGCACGGGCGCGGAGCAGCCCGCGACCAGCGCCTCGACGGCGCTGCGATCCTTCAGCGTGAGCGCGGCGACGATGTCGGCCACGGCTTCCGGCGCCCTGCCCTCGGTGGCCAGCAGGCTGCGCACGATGCGCGCGTCGCCCATGTCCAGCACCAGGCGGCCGAAGCCGGCGGCGGCCAGGCCGTCGAGCGCGAGGTCCTGGATCTCGAGGTCGGCTTCGAGTCCGGCGTGGCCGTAGATCTCGGCGCCGAACTGCAGCGGCTCGCGCGTGGCCAGCGGGCGGTCCGGGCGCGCATGCAACACCGGGCCGCAGTAGCACAGGCGGGCCACGCCCTGGCGATTGAGCAGGTGGGCGTCGATGCGGGCGACCTGCGGCGTGGTGTCGGCGCGCACGCCCAGCATGCGGCCGCTCAGCTGGTCGACCAGCTTGAAGGTCTTGAGGTCGAGCGCGTGGCCGGTGCCCGAGAGCAGCGACTCCAGGTGCTCCAGCATCGGCGGGATCACCAGCTCGAAACCGTAGCTGCGGGCCAGGTCGAGCAGCTTGCGCCGCAATTCCTCGATGCGCCGCGCTTCGGACGGCAGGACATCGGCAATGTGCTCGGGCAACAGCCAAGCAGACGTCATGAGAATGCTGGAGGGGTTAAAACCGGGATTGTACCGATGTGTCCAGGCGGGCGAGCGAATGTTTCGTGCCGGCCGGCACGCTGGCGGCTGCCAGCCACGGGCTTTTGCGCAAGCCAGCCTTCGCGCCGGCGGGCGCCGGACAGCGGCTTGCCCCGGGCATCAGGGCCCGAAGATCAGCAGGATCAGCGTGCCGGCCACCAGGCTGGACAGCCCCAGCAACCGGATCTGCGCGTCGGACATCTGCAGCGCGCGCTCGAACACCCGGCGCCAGGCACCGGGGCTCAGGAACGGCAGCAGGCCCTCGAAGATCAGCACCAGCGCGATCGCGCTGGCGGCCAGCAGCTCCATCTCAATGCTTCTTGGCCGCGGCCGTGTCGGGTGCGCCCGCGCCGCCGGAGCCGCGCATCGCCTTGAAGAAGTCGGAGCTGGAGTCGACCACGACGACGTCCGACTTCTTGTTGAAGCTCGCGCGATAGGCCTCGAGGTTGCGGTAGAACTGGGCGAACTTCGGATCGCGGCCGAACGCCTCGCCGTAGATCTGCGTCGCCTGCGCGTCCGCGTCGCCCTTGGTCTTCTGGGCGTCGAGCTGGGCCTCGGACAGGATCACCGCGACCTGCTTGTCGGCGTCGGCGCTGATCTTCTCCTTGATCGCCCCGCCCTCGGAGCGCGCGAGGTTGGCCACCTGGGCGCGCTCGGCCTTCATGCGGTTGTAGACCGAGGTCGTGACCTCGGGGACGAAGTCGACCCGCTTGATGCGCACGTCGATGATGTCGATGCCGAACGACTTGGACTCCACCTCCAGGCGCTCCTTGACGTTCTTCATCACCTGGGCGCGCTCGTCGGACAGCACGCCGCGGACGGTGTGCTTGGTGATCTCCTCGTTGAACGCCGCCTGGGTCACCGCGGCCAGGCGGATCTCGAGGTTGCGCTGCTCGCCGGAGTTGTTGCGGATGAACTGGCGCGCGTCGTTGATGCGCCACTTCACCAGCCAGTCGATGACCAGGCTTTTTTTCTCGGCCGTGAAGATCGGGCCCGGCGTCGGGTTGTCGAGGGTCTGGATGCGCTTGTCGAGCATCGACACCGTCTGCACCAGCGGCCAGCTGAAGTTCAGGCCCGGCTCGGTGATGACGGACTTGATCTCGCCGAAGGTCTTGATGACGGCGACCTTGCGCTGGTCGACGATGAACAGCGAGGACGAGGCCACCAGGACGGCGACGATGGCGATGCCGATCGCCAGGAAGATTCGATTCATGGGGCGGCTCCTCAGCGGCTGTCGCGATCGCGGCTGCGCGCGCTGTCGCGCGAGCGGGCGTCGTTGGCGGTGGAGTCGGACGGCGTGACGGTGACCGTCGCGGCGGCGGCGGCATCGGACGGCGCCGCAGCGGCCGGAGCCGGCGCGCTGCCGGCGGCGGGCTGGGTCAGCCGGTCCAGCGGCAGCTGGATCAGGTTGGTGCCGTTGTGGGTGTCGACCATCACCTTCGTGACGTTGGAGTACACCTCCTGCATGGCATCGATGTACATCCGGTCGCGGGTGACGGCCGGCGCCTTCTGGTACTCGGCGTAGACCGCCTTGAAGCGGTCGGCGTCGCCCTGCGCCGCGTTGACGATGCGCGCCTTGTAGCCGAGCGCGTTCTCGCGCAGCCGCGCCGCGTCGCCCTGGGCCGCGGGGATCACGCGGTTGGCGTAGGCCTGGCCTTCGTTCTTCAGCGCCTCGCGGTCCACGCCGGCCTTGAGGGCGTCGCTGAACGCCTGCTGCACCGGGTCGGGCGGATTGACCGCCTCGATGTTGACGTTGACGATCAGGATGCCCGCGTCCAGCGTGTCGAGCTGCAGCTGGATGGACTTGATCAGGGACGCCGTCAGCGCGGCGCGCTGCTCGTACAGCACCGAGTCGATGCGGCTGTTGCCGACGATCTCGCGCACGGCCGATTCGGCCGCCTGGCTGACCGCCAGCTTCGGGTTGTTGTTCTCGTACAGGTAGGCGCGCGCGTCCTTCAGGCTGTACTGCACGCTGAAGCGCACGTCGACGATGTTCTCGTCCTGCGTCAGCATGGCCGAATCGCTCATGCCGGCGGACGAGGAGCCGCCGCTGCCGCCGATCTCAACGGTCGTCGTCTGCGTGAAGTTGACGGTCTCGTTGGCCTGGAAAGGGTACGGCCAGCGCCAGCCCCAGCCGGCGCCCACCGTGTGGCTGTAGCGGCCGAAGGTGGTGACCACGGCCTGCTGGCCTTCCTGCACGATGAACGAGCCGCTGAACAGCCACACGACCACCACGATCAGGGCGACCGCGACGACGCCCATGCCGGCGCTGCGGGCGTCCGGCTGGAAGCCGTTGCCCGGGTCGCCGCCGCCGCCGCGCTTGTTCAGGCCGAAGAACGCGGAGAGCTTGCGCGTGAAGTCGCGCCACATCTCCTCGAGGTCGGGCGGGCCTTCCTGGTTCTGCGCGATCGGCAGGCCAAGAAGCCTGCGCAGCAACGGGCGCCGGCGCGCGGGCGGCACCGATGACGGGGGGGTGTTCTCGGGCATGTTCATGCGGAAGAAGATGGGGACGTCAGCGGATAATTCGAGGCGGCCTCGTCCTCATTGTCGTCCAGGTCGGGCCGGGTGAAGCGCGCGTCGCGCTCGAAGTCCTCGCCGGGGGCGTCGCGGCTGGCGACCAGGGCGTCGGCGATGGCCTGGCGCAGCGCGTCCAGCCCTTCGCCGCCGAGCGCGCTGACGAACACGCGCGGGGTGCGCACGCCGCGCTCGCCCTCGATCTCGTCGACCAGCGACTCCGGGCGTTGCGCGACGTCGAGGCGGTCGAGCTTGTTGTAGACCAGCACCTGCGGCACCTCGTCGGCGCCGATCTCGTGCAGCACGCGCTGCACCTCCTCGAACTGCTCCTGCAGCAGCGGGCTGGCGGCGTCGATCACGTGCAGCAGCAGGTCGGCGTCGGCCGCCTCCTGCAGCGTGGCGCGGAACGCCTCGACCAGCTTGTGCGGCAGGTCGCGGATGAAGCCCACGGTGTCGGACAGCGAGACCGAGGCCTCCACCTGCTGCAGGTACATCGAGCGCGTGGTGGTGTCGAGCGTCGCGAACAGCTGGTTGGCGACGTAGGTGTCGGCCTTGACCAGCGCGTTGAACAGCGTCGACTTGCCCGCGTTGGTGTAGCCCACCAGCGAGACCTTGAAGGTGCCGCTGCGCTCGCGCGACTTGCGCTGGGTGCGGCGCTGCTTCTTGACCTTCTCGAGGCGCTCCTTGGTCGCCTTGATGCGCTCGCCGATCATGCGCTTGTCGAGCTCGATCTGCGTCTCGCCCGGGCCGCCGCGCACGCCCGTGCCGCCCTGCTGGCGTTCCAGGTGGCTCCAGCGCCGCACGAGGCGCGTCGACAGGTACTGCAGGCGCGCGAGCTCCACCTGCAGCTTGCCTTCGTGGCTCTTGGCACGCGCGGCGAAGATCTCGAGGATCAGCGCCGTGCGGTCGGCCACGCCGACGCCCAGGTGGCGTTCGAGGTTGCGCTGCTGCGCGGGCGACAGCGCCTGGTCGAACAGCACGCCCTGCGCGTTGTGCGCCAGCACCAGCTCCTTGATCTCGTCGGCCTTGCCGCTGCCCACGAACAGCGCGGGATCGGGCGCCTTGCGGCGCGCGATCACGCGGGCGACGGGGATGTCGTCGGCCGATTCCGCCAGCAGCGCGAGTTCGTCGAGGCTGGGATCGAACGAGGCGCCGCGGCCGAAATCGACGCCCACGAGGACGACGCGCGGCGGCACGCCGTGCGTGGAGGCACCCTGCTGCGGGCCGCGAGGAGTGTCGTCAGTCATGCAAATCCGAAGCGCGAGCCCCGGAGTCGGACCGCAACATCATTCGGGTGCGTCACCCGCGTGGAAGTTCACCGCGCGGCCGGGCACGACCGTGGAGATGGCGTGCTTGTAGACCATCTGGGTGACGGTGTTGCGCAGCAGGACCACGTACTGGTCGAACGATTCGATGTGGCCCTGGAGCTTGATGCCGTTGACCAGGTAGATCGAAACCGGAACATGCTCCTTGCGCAGCAGGTTCAGGAACGGGTCTTGTAGGAGTTGCCCTTTGTTGCTCACGATATTCTCCGTGTTGAAAGTTCGTGGATCGTGTTGGGGGAAGAGTTCACGTTATCACACGCGACGCCACGCCCGCCCGTCTACAGGTTAACTTTATTCTTCTTTGTCCGTGAACGGGTTGCGGCCGGATCGGAACTCGATCTTGAGCGGCGTGCCCACCAGCTTGAAGTGGTCGCGGAAACGCCCTTCGAGGTAGCGCTTGTAGGCGTCGGTGATGTGATCCAGCGAGGTGCCGTGCACCACGATGATGGGGGGATTCATGCCGCCCTGGTGCGCGTAGCGCATCTTGGGCCGGTACATGCCGTCGCGCCGCGGCTGCTGGTGCTCGACGGCCTCCAGCAGCAGGCGGGTGAGCACCGGCGTGGGCATCTTGCGGTTGGCCGACGCGTGCGCGTCCTGGATGCTCTTCCACAGCGGGCCCAGGCCCTGGCGCTTCAGCGCCGAGATGTTGACCAGGGGCGCGAACTTCAGGAAGGCCAGCCGCGCCTCGATGGAGCGGTCCAGCATCTGGCGCTGGTAGCTGTCGACCGCGTCCCACTTGTTGATCGCGATGACCACGGCGCGGCCGGAATCCAGGATGTAGCCGGCGATGTGGGCGTCCTGGTCGGTCACGCCCTGGGTGGCGTCCAGCAGCAGCACGACGACGTTGGCGTCGGCGATGGCCTGCAGCGTCTTGATGACCGAGAACTTCTCGATCGCCTCGAACACCTGTCCCTTGCGGCGCAGGCCGGCGGTGTCGATCAGCTCGAAGCGCTGGCCGTCGCGCTCGAACGGCACGACGATGGCGTCGCGCGTGGTGCCGGGCAGGTCGAACGCCACCAGGCGCTCCTCGCCCAGCCAGGTGTTGATCAGCGTGGACTTGCCCACGTTCGGGCGCCCGGCGACGGCCAGGCGGATCGGCCGGTCCTCCGCCGCGCCCTCGTCCTCGTCGGCCTCGCGCTCGCAGCCTTCCAGCGCGGTGTCGAGCAGGCTGCGGATGCCCTGCCCGTGCGCCGCCGAGATCGGATGCAGCTCGCCCATGCCGAGCTCGTGGAACTCGTTGAGCAGCGGCGATTCCGACATGCCTTCGGCCTTGTTGACCGCGATCAGCACCTTCTTGTGCGAGGTGCGCAGGTAGCGCGCGATGTCGTGGTCCTGCGCCGACAGGCCGTTGCGCACGTCGACCACGAACACCACGACGTCGGCCTCGGCCACGGCCTGGCGCGTCTGGCGCGCCATCTCCCTGACGATGCCGGTGGTCGAGTCGGGCTCGAAGCCGCCGGTGTCGACGACGATGAACTCGACGCCGTTGTGGCGGCCGTCCCCGTAGTGACGGTCGCGCGTCAGGCCCGCGAAGTCGGCGACGATCGCGTCGCGCGTCTTGGTCATGCGGTTGAACAGCGTCGACTTGCCGACGTTGGGCCGGCCGACGAGGGCGATGACGGGTTTCACGCGCAGGGGCTCCTGGTCACCGAACTGCTCATTCCGGGCGGAACGCGTGGACGGAACCGTCCCGCGTCGTCACCGCGATCGTGTTGCCCACGTGCACCGGCGCGCCGACGATGGGCGAGCCGTCGGTGGGCAGGCGCAGCAGCGGCGTGCCGTTGTTGCGGTCGAGGAAGTGGACGTAGCCCTCGAGGTCGCCGAACACCAGCACCTTGCCGACGGCCAGCATGCCGCTGAGCTTGCGGTTCTGGAACTTGTCGCTGAGCCACACCGTCTCGCCGCTGGCGCGGCGGCGCGCGCTCAGGCGGTCGCTGGCGTCGCCGGCGAACACGTAGTCCTGGTCGGCGCCGATCGCCTGGGCGCCGCCCATGTTGATCGACCACAGCGCGGTGACGCGCTCGGCGTCGACGCAGCCGATGCCGTTCTGGAACGCGCGGATGCAGTAGACGCTGCCCACGCGCGAGGCCGGCCCGACCAGGTCGGCCAGGCGCTCCACCTCGTTGGTGCCGCGCGGCGCGGCCACCGGCACTTCCCAGCGAACCGTGCCCTTGAGCGGATCGAGCGCGGTCAGGCGCGCGCCCAGTCCGAACAGCAGCGTGTCCTGGTACGAGGTCAGCACGCCCGCCTGCGACAGCGTCAGCGCGTCGCCGGCCTTGGCGTAGATCCACAGGCGCTTGCCGTCGACGGCGTCGAAGGCCTGCACCGAGCGGTCGACGCCCAGCACGAACACGCGCTCGCCGGCCACGAACGGCGCCGTGTAGACCGCGCTGTCCAGGTGCTGGCGCCAGGCGATCTTGCCGCCGGCCAGCGTGACGAGGTCGCCGTCGCGCGTGACGACCGCGGTGAAGCGCCCGTCGCTGCCGATGCCGGCGGACAGCCGCCCGCCCGCGTCGGCGCGCCAGTTCTCCTTGCCGGTGGCCGCGTCGACCGAGACCAGCGCGCCGTTGCGCGCGCCGATGATGAAGTTGTCGCCGGCGGCGACGACGCCCTGCGCTCCGAAACCGGCGTTGCCGGCCAGCGCGTTGAGCGTGCTGAAGCTGGACAGGCTCAGCTTCCAGACCTCGTGTCCGGCGATCTTGGCCTCCAGCGGCTCCAGCGGCGTCGGCTTGGCGACGTCGTCGGCGCAACCGGCCACCAGCGCCGAGACGGCGACCGCCGCCGCGGCGGCCAGCGTGCGCAGGGTCAGCGCCGCCTTCATTGCGCGGCTCCGGAAGCGGCGCCCGAGGCCGCCGAGGCGGCCGGCGCGGCGCCGAGCCGGGTCAGCTTGGCCTCGACCAGGATGCGGTACTGCGTGGTGTCGGGCAGGCCGTCGTAGGCGACCTTGTAGGCCTTGACGGCGGCGTCCGTCTGGCCCTGGGCCAGCTCGATGTCGCCGCGGCGGTCGGACACCAGCGGCGCGAACGACGCTGGCTTGACCAGCGCGAGCTGCTTGAGCGCGTCGTCGTACTTCTTGGCGTCGGCCAGCAGGCCGGCCAGGCGCAGGTGGGCGACGGCGGCGTTCTCGTCGTTGCCGGCGTCGGCCACCCACTGCAGGCTGGCGATGGCGTTCGCGCTGTCGCCCTTGTCGGCCTGAACCTTGGCGGCCAGCAGCCCGCCCAGCTGGGTGTAGGTGGTCTTGGCGACCTTGGACTTCATGTCGCCGAAGATCTGCGCCGCGCGCTTGTCGTCGCCGGCGGCGGCCGCCGACTGCAGCTCGCCGTACATCGTGCTCGCCTGCAGGGACTTGTCGCGCTCCAGCTTCTGCCACCAGCTCCAGCCCGCGAAGACGGCCAGCACCAGCGTGACCGTCCACATGATCAGGTTGCCGTAGCTGGCCCAGAACGCCTTGAGGGCGTCGACCTGTTCTTGTTCCTGGAGATCGAGTTGTTGTGCCATCGGAAATCGGTCTGTCGTGATTCGTTGGGGCGCCGGGGCGAGGCCTCGGACGCCGGGAGACGCTGCCCGGAAAAATCGGGCGAATCGTCGATTATGCGTTGCGCAGCTCGGCGGCCCAGGACGCCACGTCGGCCAGGGGGCGCTCGACCTGCTGCGATTCGCCCTCGCGCAGCGGCTTGAGACCCACCATGCCGCGCGCAAGTTCCTCGCCGGCGAACACCAGCGCGAAGCGCGCGCCGCTGGCGTTGGCCTTCTTGAACTGCGCCTTGAGGCTGGGCAGGCCGTCGGCGCCCTGCGCGTGCTGCAGCACCGCCACGCCGCGCGCGCGCAGCGCCTCGGCCGCCGCCATCGCCGGCACGCGGGCCGCGTCGCCGCCGACCACCAGGTAGGCGTCGGGCGCCTGGTCCGGCGGCGCGATGCCCACGGCCTCCAGCAGCAGCAGCAGGCGCTCGATGCCCAGGCCCCAGCCGACCGCCGGCGCGGGCTTGCCGCCCAGCTGCTCGATCAGGCCGTCGTAGCGGCCGCCGCCGCATACCGTGCCCTGCGAGCCGAGCTGCTCGGTGACCCACTCGAACACCGTCAGGTTGTAGTAGTCCAGGCCGCGCACCAGGCGCGTGTTGATGCGGTATGCCAGGCCGACGCCGTCCAGCACGGCGCGCACGCCGTCGAAGTGCGCGAGCGTCTCCGCGCCGAGGAAGTCCATCAGCTTGGGCGCGGCGTCGATCATCGCCTGCATCGCCGGGTTCTTGCTGTCCAGGATGCGCAGCGGATTGGTCTTCAGGCGGCGCTGCGAGTCCTCGTCCAGCAGCGCGGCGTGCGCCTCGAAATACGCCACCAGCGCGGCGCGGTGCGCGGCGCGCTCGGCCGGCTGGCCCAGGCTGTTGATCTCGAGGCGGACGTGCTCGCCCTCCTTCAGCCCGAGCTCGCGCAGCAGCGTGCGCGTGAGCAGGATCTGCTCGGCGTCGACGTCCGGGCCGGCGAAGCCCAGCGCCTCGACGTCCAGCTGGTTGAACTGGCGATAGCGGCCCTTCTGCGGGCGCTCGTGGCGGAACACCGGGCCCATCGCCCACAGGCGCAGCGGGCCGTTGTACAGCGCGTTGTGCTCGATCATCGCGCGCACGATGCCGGCCGTGTGCTCCGGGCGCAGCGTGAGCTTGTCGCCGTTCATCGAGTCGTCGAAGGAATACATCTCCTTCTCGACGATGTCGGTCACCTCGCCGATGCCGCGCACGAACAGCGCGGTCGGCTCGACGATGGGCGTCATCAGGTTCTGATAGCCGTAGCGGTGCAGCACCGAGCGCGCGGTCTGCTCGAACCACTGCCACATGCTGGACGTGGGCAGCGTCTCGCTCGCCTTGCGCGGGACGGACGCCGGGAAGATGTCGTTCATGCCTTTGACGGCACGCAGGATTTCAGCCATGGGCAATACGGTGCTGGCGGCCCACCGGGGGCCGCGAGGAAGGGACGTCGCGCGGGCGACGGCGGCGTGAGGCTAGCGCGGCTTCAATGCGCTGCGGTTGCTGCGCCGTAGCGACGCTCGATATATTGCTCGACGATCGCCTGGAACTCGCCGGCGATGTTGTCGCCGCGCAGCGTCAGCACGCGCTCGCCGTCGATGTAGACGGGCGCGGACGGCGCCTCGCCGGTGCCGGGCAGGCTGATGCCGATGTCCGCGTGCTTGGACTCGCCGGGGCCGTTGACGATGCAGCCCATCACGGCCACCTTCATGCCCTCGACGCCCGGGAAGCGCGCGCGCCACACCGGCATCTGCGAGCGCAGGAAGTCGTCGATCTGCTTGGTCAGGTCCTGGAACACCGTGCTGGTGGTGCGGCCGCAGCCCGGGCAGGCCGTGACGCTCGGGTTGAACTGGCGCAGCCCGAGCGCCTGCAGGATCTCGAGCGCGACCACCACCTCCTGCGTGCGGGCCTCGCCCGGCTGCGGGGTGAGCGAGACGCGGATCGTGTCGCCGATGCCGTCCTGGAGCAGCACCGACAGCGCCGCCGCCGAGGCCACCGTGCCCTTGGCGCCCATGCCGGCCTCGGTCAGGCCCAGGTGCAGCGCGTAGTCGGAGCGCCTGGCCAGCGCGCGATAGACCGAGATCAGGTCCTGGACCGCGCTCATCTTGCAGCTGAGCAGGATCTGGTTCGGGTCGAGGCCGACGTCGCGCGCCGCCTGGGCCGATTCGATGGCCGAGCGCACCAGCGCCTCGTACATCACCTGCTTGAGTTCCCAGGGCTTCGAACGCTTCGCGTTGGCGTCCAGCAGCTGCTTCAGGAGCTCCTGGTCCAGGCTGCCCCAGTTGACGCCGATGCGCACCGGCTTGTCGTGCTTGCACGCCACCTCGACCATCTGCGCGAACTGGCGGTCGCCCTTCTCGCCGCGCCCGACGTTGCCCGGGTTGATGCGGTACTTCGACAGCGCCTCGGCGCAGGCCGGGTACTCGGTGAGCAGGCGGTGGCCGTTGTAGTGGAAGTCGCCCACCAGCGGCACGTCGACGCCCATGCGATCGAGCTGCTCGCGGATGTGCGGCACGGCGGCGGCGGCCTCGGGCGTGTTGACCGTGATGCGCACCAGCTCCGAGCCGGCCAGCGCCAGCTCCTTGACCTGGATCGCCGTCTCGATCACCTGCACCGTGTCGGTGTTGGTCATCGACTGCACGCGCACCGGCGCGTCGCCGCCCACCGTGACGACGTTGCCGCCCCAGGCCACGCGCGCCTGACGCGTGCGGCGGATGGCGGGCCGGACCTCGGCAATGGGTTCGCCGTCCAGCAGCGAGCCGGCGTCGGGATGGGTCAGGAGGGTGTCGGTCATGGCAGGAAACTCTTGGGCTGGATCACTTCACCTCGAGGCGGGCGACGTTGTCGCGCGTCCAGGGCGCCAGGTCCACATTGTCGCCGCGCAGCTTCAGATGCGTGCCGCTCGCGTTGCCGACCTTGACGCGCATGGGCATCGCGCCGTCGAGGCCGACCGTCTCGCCGGCGACCACGGTGCGCGACAGCAGCGTGCGGCCGTGGGCGTCGACGACCTCGACCCAGGAATCGGCCGAGGCGACGACCTGCAGCGGGATGTTGGGCGCGGGGGCCACGTGCGCCAGCACCTCGTCGATGCCCTGGGCGGCCGCGGCCGATTCGACGGCAGGGAGCGACCCGCCCGACGCGCCGGGCGCCGGTGTCGCCGCCACCGAGGCGGCAATGGCCGGCGCCGACGCCGCGGACGCCGTCGCGCTGGCGGCCTGCTGCTCGGCAGGCGCCGTCGTCGTGGTCGTCGTCATCGGGGCGGACGCGGCGACGGGAGCCAGCGCAGGCGCACTGGCGCCGGCCAGCGCGTTCATGAAGGGGTGCGCGACGCGCATGACCCAGCCGTCGGGCACCCAGAACAGCGCGAGCGCCGCCAGGATCACGAGGGCGACGAAGATCCCCACCGGCCGCATCAGCGCCGGCAGCTCGAAGCCGCCGCCCTGCCCGTCGCGGAACGGCGCGTTGATGCCTTCGGTGACGCCCTCGAGCGTGTTGCCGGCGTGCTGCGGCAGCAGCGCCAGCACCGGCTTGGGGTCGATCTTGAGCACACGGCAGGCGGCCTGCGCCAGCGCGCGCTCGAACGTGGCGCCCTGCAGCTCGTCGTGGCGGTCGTCCTCGAGCGCTTCCAGCCGGCGCAGCGGCACCTTGAGCATCGCGGCGAGCGATGCGAGATCGATGCCCTGCGCCTGGCGCGCGTCGCGGATCGTGCCGCCCGCGGTGGCCGGGCCGGCTTGCGGCGGCGGTTCGGTGTCCGGGCCGGCGCGGGAAGCGGCCGGCTCGGGCGCCGCGGTGTCGTCCATCCCGTCCGCGGGATGCGCGGGCACGGAAGGCGGCGTCGGGCCCGGCGTCAGCTCGTCATTCATCGAACCTGCCCTTTTCGTACAGCGCGGTCTCCGGCGCGTCCGGGAAGCTGTTGCGCAGCTGGGCGCCCATGCCCCGGACCTGCTCCTCCTGGCCCAGCTTGTGCTCGATCCGCGCGGCCAGCCAGAGCGACTGCGCGCTCGCCAGCTCTTGCCGGTTGTTGACGCGGCGGATGTAGAAGCGGGCGCGCTCGTACTGGCCGTTGCGGTAGAGCACCTCGCTCAGGTTGAAGGCGGTCGTGGGGTTGGCGGGGTCGAGCTCGTAGGCGCGCGACAGCGTCTTCTCGGCGTCCGCCAGCTTGCCGGCGCGGGCCTGGCAGACGCCCTCCGCCAGCATCGTGCGCGCCACGGAGCGGTAGCTCGGCTCGGCGATCGCGCGCTGGAACTGGGCGTCGGCGTCGGCGAAGCGGCGCTGCTGGCACAGGTACCAGCCGTAGTTCTGGATCTGGTCGCCGTCGTGCGGCGCCAGCTGCATCGCGCGGCGGAAGCTCTCCTCGGCCTTGTCGTTGTCGCCCAGCGACGCGTAGATCAGGCCGCGCAGGCTGTAGGCGGCGGGCATGTCGGGCTTGGCCTGCAGCGCCTGCTTGACCTGGTCCAGCGCATCGGTCGGCTGGTTGCGGCCGAAGTAGGCCTGCGCCAGCTCCATCCGCGTGTTGTAGAGGCGGTCGTAGTTGGTCTGGTCGGACGCCGTGGTGAGGTCGTCGTCGCCGTTGTTGCGATGCGGCCGCTGCGGCGGGCCGCCGGTCGACACGCATCCGGCCAGGCCGGCCAGCAACCCCAGCGCCGCGAGCGCGGCCCTCATCCAACGCGTCGAACTGGCGGGCCCTGGAACGAGATGCATGCGACCGTGACTCACTGCTTGAGGGGTTGAGGGACGACGGGCTTGCCGGCGGCGGCGGGGGCAGCCGCGACGATCGGGATGGCGCGGGTCATGCGACGCTGGGCGTCGGTGCGATCCTGCACCTCGCCCGCAAGTTGACCACAGGCGGCGTCGATGTCGTCGCCGCGCGTCTTGCGGATGGTGGTGACGAGCCCGGCCTCCAGCAGCACCTCGCCGAACGCCTGCACGCGGGCGTTGGACGAGCGCTTCAGGCCCGACTCGGGGAACGGGTTGAACGGGATCAGGTTGAACTTGACCGGCAGCCGGTTCTTCACGAGGTTCACGAGCTGCCTGGCCTGCGCCGGCGCGTCGTTGACGCCGTCGAGCATGCAGTATTCCATCGTGATGAAGTCGCGCGGCGCGGCGTCGAGGTAGCGCTCGCAGGCGCTCAGCAACTCGTCGATCGGGTACTTCTTGTTGATCGGCACCAGTTGGTCGCGCAGCGCGTCGTCCGGCGCGTGCAGCGACACCGCCAGCGCCACGGGGCAGTCCTCGCGCAGGCGGTCGATCATCGGCACGACGCCCGACGTCGACACCGTCACGCGGCGGCGCGACAGGCCATAGCCGTGGTCGTCGAGCATCATGCGCAGCGCGGGCACCAGCTGCGCATAGTTCTGCAGCGGCTCGCCCATGCCCATCATCACGACGTTGCTGATGGCGCGCTCGTTGGCGCCCAGGCCGAGCTTGGCGCGCATCTGGTGCTCCGCGTGCCACAGCTGGGCGATGATCTCGCCGGTCGTGAGGTTGCGGCTGAAGCCCTGGTGGCCCGTCGAGCAGAAGCGGCAGCCGACGGCGCAGCCGGCCTGCGACGAGATGCACAGCGTGGCGCGGTCGTCCTCGGGGATGTAGACCGTCTCGACCGCGTTGCCCTGGCCGACGTCGAACAGCCATTTGCGCGTGCCGTCGGCCGAGGTCTTGTCGGCGATCGCGGACAGCGGCCGCACTTCGGCGACGCCCGCCAGCTTCGCGCGCAGCGAGCGCGCGAGGTCGGTCATCTGGTCGAAGTCGCCGACGCCGCGATGGTGGATCCAGCGGAACAGCTGGGTCGCGCGGAACGGCTTCTCGCCCACGCGCTCGCAGTACGCCTTGAGGGCGAACTGGTCGAGGTCGAGCAGGTTGTCGAGGGGAGTCGTCATCGCGCCAGGTTCCGGTTGCCCGACGCGAAGCGATCCGCGCCGGGTCTTGCTCGCTCAGCGCGAGTGGACTTGCATGCCGGGGAAGAAGAACGCGATCTCGTTCGCGGCCGTTTCCGGGGCGTCCGAGCCGTGGACGGCGTTGGCGTCGATCGAGTCGGCGAAGTCGGCGCGGATCGTGCCCTTCTCGGCCTTCTTCGGATCGGTGGCGCCCATCAGGTCGCGGTTCTTCAGGATGGCGCCTTCGCCTTCCAGGACTTGCACCATCACCGGGCCCGAGATCATGAACTTGACCAGGTCGCCGAAGAACGGACGCGCCTTGTGCACGGCGTAGAACGCCTCGGCGTCGGCCTGCGACAGCTGCATCATGCGGGCGGCGACGATCTTCAGGCCGGCGCCTTCGAAGCGGGCCAGGATCTGGCCGACGACGTTCTTGGCGACGGCGTCAGGCTTGATGATCGAGAGGGTGCGTTCAGTCATTTTGATTCTCCAGAGGGGTGAAACCGAGCAAAGCCCGACATTTTAATCCGGGCGGGTGACTTTGATAAGTAAATCGGGGGCATGGAATCACCTCGCGCAGGTGGGAGCCGATTCCCGCCCGGAGGTTCAACGCCGGCCGCGACCACCGCGGCCACCGCCGCCGCCACGGTTGTTGAGCTTCTTGATGAAGGTGTCGGCGCCGATGTAGCCGACGGCCGTCTTCAGCGGATCGGGCTGCTTCTCGCCGCCGCCACCTCCGCCGCCGCCGCCGCGCTTGCCCTTGCCGCCCTTCATGAAGGCATTGGCGTTGCCGGACATGCCGCGCTTGTCGTAGGTCTGCTGCAGCGGGTTCGGGATCGGGCCGATCGGGCCGTCGCTGTCGTCGTCGTAGTCGACGACCACGGGACGCTCGCGCTGCTGGATCGCGCGGCGGTCGAAGGTCTGCTGCAGCGGGTTCGGGATGTAGGCCGGGTCGCCGGCCTCGCGGAACGGCGCGGGGCTCTGGTCCTGGCGGCCGCCGCGGTCGCGGTTGCGGCCGCCGCGGTCGCGCTGCTTGGGTTGCTGCTGGCCGCCGCCGTTGTTGGCGCGCTGCTGCTGGGCGTTCTCGCCGCGCGGGCCGCGTTCGCCGCGCTGCGGCCTGTCGCCGCGCGGCGGCTGCTGGCCGCCGTCCTCGCGCGGGGGCTTGTCGCCGCGCTGCTGCTGGCCGCCGTTGTCGGCGCCGGCGAGCTGGCGCAGCCGGCGCACGTCGTTCTCGTCGAGGTCGACCCACACCGAGCGGCGCAGGCCCTTGGGCAGCACCACCGAGCCGTAGCGGATGCGGATCAGGCGGCTCACGGCCATGCCCACCGCATCGAACAGCTTGCGCACCTCGCGGTTGCGGCCTTCGGTGATGACGACGCGGTACCAGCGGTTGGCGCCCTCGCCGCCGCCGTCCTCGATGGACTTGAAGTGCGCCTCCTGGCCGTCGATGGACACGCCGCTCAGCAGCTTGTCGCGCGACTCCTGGTCCAGCGTGCCCAGCACGCGCACGGCGTACTCGCGCTCGACGCCGAAGCGCGGGTGCATCAGCTTGTTGGCGAGATCGCCGGAGTTGGTGAACAGCAGCAGGCCCTCGGTGTTGATGTCGAGGCGGCCGACCGACTGCCACTTGCCGTGCGCCAGCCGCGGCAGGCGGCGGAACACGGTGGGGCGCTTCTCGGGGTCGTCCATCGTGACGACCTCGCCGGCGGGCTTGTGGTACGCGATCACGCGCGCAGGCGGCGGCGCGATGCGCAGCTTCACCACGCGGCCGGCGACGCGCACTTCGTCGCCGAACGAGATGCGCTGCCCCGTGTGGGCGACCTCGCCGTTGACGGTGACCTTGCCGTCGGCGATCACCTGCTCCATGTCGCGGCGCGAGCCGATGCCCGACTGCGCGAGCACCTTGTGCAGCTTGGGCGCGTCGGGCTCGGCGGCCAGCACGCGCTTGGCCGGGATGGCGCTCTCGCCTTCGGCCAGCTCGGGCTCGTTGTCGTAGTCGCCGGACAGCACGCCGGCGAAGGTGTCGGACACGTCGGCGGTCGAGAACTCGACGACCAGACGGTTGCCGCGCTCGGGCCGCGGGCCGCGCTCGCCACGCGGCGGACGGCCCTCGCCGCCCTCCTCGCCGGCGTCGCCGTCACCGTCGGCCTCGTCGTCGCCCTCGGCGCCTTCCGCGCGCTGGCCGGACGCCTCGTCGCCACCGCCGCCGCGGCGGCCGCGACGACGACGGCGGCTGCGCGAGCGCCGGCCTTCGCCCTGGCCCTCGCGGCCTTCGCCGTCACCGCCCTCGCCGCCTTCGGCATCGCCGCGGTCGCCCGCGTCCTCGCCTTGCGCGGCCTGGCGCGAAGCCTCGTCACCCGACGCAGCGACGGCCTCGGCGGCCGGGGACGCGTCCTCGGCGCCCGCCGCGGAACGGCGGGCGCGCGACGGGCGCGGTTCGCGCACTTCCGGCGCTTCGCCGGCCGGCGCCATGTCGGCCACCGGCGCGCCCGGCGCGTCGGCGCCGGCCTCGACGGGCTCGGCCGCCTTGCGCGCACGCTTGCGCGGGGCCGCGGGCGCGGCGGCCTCGGCGTCGGCCGCGGGCGTCTCGCCGGCGGCGGCCTCGGCGGCCTTCTGCGCCGCGGTCTTGCGCGGGGCGCGCGGCTTCTTCGCCGCGGGCGTCGCGGATTCGGTGGCGTTCACGTCTGCCGACGCGTTCTCGGGCGTCACATCCGGGGTATCGGGACTCATTGCAGCGGACCTTGTTTCAGTGGTCTTCGGGTGATTCGGGCGCGCCGGACGATCCGGGCGCGTGGCCGCCTTCGGGCGGCGCGGTAGGGGTGGGGGGGTTCTGCGCGGCCAGCTGGGCCGCGTGCGCGTGGTCGGCGGCGATGGCCGCCGCGATCGCGTCGGCCTGGCGCGCGGCCTGGGCGGCCTCGGCGTGGGCCAGCGTCGGCTCGGGGTGCACGGGCGCCTCGACGGGCGGCGTGGGCGGCACCTCGGCCGGCGTCGCGGCTTCGTAGCCGACGGCGTCGAGCTCGTCGTCCTCGGCAGGTTCCTCGACGTTCTCGACGGCGGGTTCGGACTCGGCCGAGACCTCGACGGCCACGACCGCATCGGCAGACGCCGCCACAGCCTCGTCGACCGCCGCGCCATCCTGCCCGGCAGGCTCGCGCTCGCTGCCGTCCTCGAGCGTCGGCGCCAGCTCCAGCGAGCCCTGCACCTCGCCCAGCAGGCTGGGCTGCAGGTCGGCCAGCGCGTCGGACGGCGGCAGGCCGCCTTCCAGCGTGGGGAGCTGGTCGAGGCTGGCCAGGCCCAGGTCGTCGAGGAACTGGCGCGTGGTGGCGAACAGCGAGGGGCGGCCGGGCGCGTCGCGATGGCCGATCGCCTCGATCCAGCCTCGATCCTCGAGCTGCTTGATGATCTGGCTGCCGACCATCACGCCGCGGATGTCCTCGATGTCGCCGCGCGTGACCGGCTGGCGGTACGCGATGATGGCCAGCGTCTCGAGCACGGCGCGCGAGTACTTGGGCGGCTTCTCGGGGTGCAGGCGGTCGAGGAACTCGCGCAACTCCGGGCGGCTCTGGAAGCGCCAGCCCGAGGCGATCGCGACCAACTCGACGCCGCGGCCGCTCCAGTCGCGCACCAGCTCGTCGAGCATGGCGCGCAGCGTGTCCGTGCCGATCTGGTCATCGAACAGACTGCGGATCGCTCGCATCGGCAGCGGCTGATTGGCACAGATCAGCGCGGTTTCGAGAACGCGCTTGGCATCCTGGGTATTCATCGAAGAATTGGCGGGTATCCGCCTGCTTGCGCAGGCCAATGGAAAGACCGGGTTCGGTACCGCGCGGCGACGCCATCCTTCGAGGCGCAGGCCATCATGCGCGACCGCGTGTTCAGGGACAGGTTCCAATGTCTAGCGGGGCCGGCAGGCTGGCTCAGCCCATTGCGCGGTGGAATCGCCCCATTCCCGGCTCCGGCCGACGCGTCACCGGGCGCCTTCACGGCGGGTCACGCACTCACGGGTTGGAGGGGGAATGGCCCATTGTAACCGCAATGGCTCGCGCCTGCCGCCGGATATCCCGCGTGACCGCGTCCGGAGTTTCCCCGCCTATTCGAGCGCGCCGTCGTCGGCGTCGTCGAAGTCCTCCAGCAGGTCGTCGCCGACGATCTGCGCCCAGGCCTGCTGGAAGTCCGCCGGCGGCGCGGAATCGAAGCGCAGCGGCTCGCCGGTGATCGGGTGCTTGAACGCGAGGTGCGCCGCGTGCAGCGCCTGGCGCGCCATGCCCAGCGCGGGGCGGCCGCCGTAGAGCTCATCGGACACCAGCGGGTGGCCGCGGAACGCCAGGTGCACGCGGATCTGGTGCGTGCGCCCGGTGTGCAGCGTGCAGCGCACGGCGCCGATGCCCTGGTCGTAGGCGACGAGGTCGATGTCCGTCTTCGCCCATTTGCCCGTGTGGATCACCGCCATTCGCACGCGCACCTTCGGGTCGCGGCCGATCGGCGCCTCGATGGAGTCCTGGTCGAGCTTGAGCCGGCCGTGCACCAGCGCGAGGTACTTGCGGCTGACCACGCGCGCGGCGATGTCGCGCATCAGGCCCGTGACGGCCGGCAGCGTGCGGCCCACCACCATCAGGCCGGAAGTGTCCTTGTCGAGTCGGTGCACGATGCCGGCGCGCGGCAGCGCGACGGCGGCCGGGTCGCGCGCGAGCAGGCCGTTGAGCAGCGTGCCCGACCAGTTGCCCGCCGCCGGATGCACCACCAGGCCGGCCGGCTTGTCGACGACCAGCACGTGCTCGTCCTCGTAGACGATGTTCAGCGGGATGGTCTCCGGCTTGAACGCCAGTTCGTGCGCCGGACGCACCAGCTCGACCTGCACGCGCATCCCCGCCTTCACCTTGGCGGAGGACGTTGACGAAACTTTACCGTCGACCTGCACGCGGCCGTCGGCGACCAGGCCCTGAAGATGGGCGCGCGAAAACTCGGGCGCGATGCTCGTCAGCAGCTTGTCCAGCCGCTCGCCGTGCTGCTCCAGCGTGACGGCGTGCGCGCGGATCTCGGAGGTCTCGTCGCCGGGTTCGACCTCGTCGGGCCGCTGGTCCGCGTCGAAGTCTGTGGGGGCACTGCTCATATAATTCCAGGGTTTCTTTCCATGTACGCGGCTCCAGTGCCGCAGCGCAGCCCAAGCCAATGACCTTCTCGATCGCCACCCGCCGCATCGCCACGTTCCTGGCACCGATCGCGTTCGCCGCCGCCCTCGCGGCCTGCGGCACCTCCCAGGCCGAGAAGGACGCCGCCACGCCGGTCGAGAAGCTCTACGCCGACGCGATGGACGACGTCGAAGGCGCCAACTACGACCGCGCGATCAAGTCGCTGGACCGCATCGAGGGCAAGGCCGCAGGCTCCATTCTCGCCCAGCAGGCGCAGCTGGAGCTGGCCTACCTGTACTGGAAGACGGCCGACAAGGTGCAGGCGCTGGCCACCATCGACCGCTTCATCAAGCTGCACCCGTCCAGCCCGGCGCTGGACTACGCGCTGTACCTGCGCGGCATCATCAACTTCAACGACGACCTCGGCTTCCTCGGCACGCTCAGCGGCCAGAAGCTGGCCGAGCGCGACCAGGCCGCCGCGCGCGAGTCCTACCAGTCGTTCAAGCAGCTCACCGAGCAGTTCCCCGACTCCAAGTACTCGGCCGACGCGCGCCTGCGCATGGACTTCACCGTCAACATGCTGGCCGAGTACGAAGTGCGCGTCGCCGCCTTCTACATGCGCCACTCGGCCTACGTAGCCGCCGCCAACCGCGCCAAGGAGTCGGTGCTCGAGTTCCCGCAGACCGCCTCCACCGCCGAGGCGCTGTCCATCATGGCCCAGGCCTACGACAAGCTGGGCCTGACGCAGCTGCGAGACGACGCCCAGCGCGTGCTGGACAAGAACTTCCCGAACAGCGACTTCAACGAGGCCGCGCCGCAAAAGCACTGGTGGAAGTTCTGGTGAAAACCAGCCTGCCGCATCGATGAACAAGGGCCGCGATCGCGGCCCTTGTTCATGGTGACGTAGGGCGGGCTAGCCGCACGAAACCCGCCGACGTCAGTCGTCGTGGGTCAACGCGAGCTGGCGCAGGAACTCCAGCGCCTGGCCGCCGTCCTCCAGCTGGCGCATCGGCGGCAGCGCGGCGATCAGCCGCTGCCCGTAGCGCGCGGTGCGCAGGCGCGAATCGCAGATCACCAGCAGGCCGCGGTCGTTGACCGTGCGGATCAGCCGCCCCGCGCCCTGCTTCAGCGACACCGCGGCCTCGGCGACGAAGCAGTCGTTGAACGCGTCGCGGCCCTGCGCCTGCAGGCGCTTGACGCGCGCCTCGATCAGCGGGTCGTTGGGCGGCGGGAACGGCAGCTTGTCGATCAGCACGCACTGCAGCGCGTCGCCGGGCACGTCGATGCCTTCCCAGAAGCTCTGCGAGCCCACCAGCACGCAGCCGCCGCGCGCGAAGCGCTCCAGCATCGCGCGCTTGGGCAGCGTGCCCTGCACCAGCACCTCCAGCGACGCGCCCAGCTTGGCGAGCTCGGCCTGCAGCGCGTCGGCGGCCGAGCGCATGGCGCGCAGCGTCGTCGTCAGCACGAAGGTGCGCCCGCGCAGCGCGGCGGCGCAGTGGGCGGCGGCGCGGCCCACGCTCTCGGCGTGGTGCGCGTCGGCCGGCGCCGCGAAGCGCGGCGGCACGTAGACGCAGGAGTTGGCCTGGTAGTCGAACGGGCTGTCGACGCGCAGCTTGCGCGCGTCGGCCAGGCCGGCGGGCTCGGAGAACCAGCTGAGCTCGGCGTCGTCGCCCAGCGTCGCCGACGTGAAGATCCACGCGCGCGGCGCCGCCTCGCGCTGCAGGCTCAGCGGGCCGCCGATGTCCAGCGGCGACTCGACCAGCCGCGCCTGGTGCGTCGTCAGGTCGACCCAGCGCACCTGCCCCTCGGGCGCCGCGTCCTGGAAGCGCACGCACAGGCTGCGGCAGGCGTCGGCGCGGCCGCGCAGCCTGGTGAAGTCGGGGCCGATCTCCTGCAGCGGCTCCAGCGTCTCGACGAGCTGCGCGCAGTGCGCCGCCAGTGCCGCCAGCGCGTCCGGCAACAGCCCTTCGGCCTCGACCTGCTCCCACGGCCGGCGCGTGCTGCCGGTGCCGCCCCCGCGCGCATGCGCGTGCGGGCCCGCGGCCGCGAGGCGCAGCTCGCGCGCCAGCAGCTCCAGCCGCGCGGCCAGCTCCGTCCACGGCGCCAGGCCGCGCGCCTGCTGCAGGCCGGCGCCGACGAGGTCGCGCGCGAGGTCGATCGCCTGGCCGGTGGCCAGCGTCTGGCCGAGGAACTGCACGCCGATGTCGACCATCTGGTGCGCCTCGTCGAACACCGCGACGTCCACCGACGGCAGCAGTTCGGCCACGCCGCCCTCGCGCAGCGCCATGTCGGCGAAGAACAGGTGGTGGTTGACGACGACGACGTCGGCCGCCATCGCCTCGCGCCGCGCCTTCATCACCGGGCAGACCGCAAATTTCGGGCATTCGCTGCCGAGGCAGTTCTCGCGCGTGGACGTCACCAGCGGGATGACCTCGGAGCGCTCGTCCAGGCCTTCGAGCTCGCTCAGGTCGCCGCTGACGGTGGACTGCGCCCAGGTCTCGATGCGCGCCAGCGCCCGGATCGCCATCCGGTCGGCGAAGGTCGCCTCGCTGCGGGCGCGCTCCATGCGATAGGGGCACAGGTAGCTGGCGCGGCCCTTGAGCAGCGCCGTGGACAGCGGCACGCCCAGCGCCTCGGTCAGGCGCGGCAGGTCGCGGTAGAAGAGCTGGTCCTGCAGGTTCTTGGTGGCGGTGCTGACCAGCGCCCGGCGCCCGGCCAGCAGCAGCGGCACCAGGTAGGCGAAGGTCTTGCCGACGCCGGTCCCCGCCTCGACGACCAGCGTCGCGCTGTCGGCGATGGCCTGGGCGACCGCGCCGGCCATGCTCAGCTGGCCCGCGCGCTCCAGGTAGGCGTCGTCCTCGCGCGCCAGCGGGCCGTCGGCCGAGAGCGCGCGCAGCACGGCCTGCACCAGGGCTGGTGCCGCGTCCTCTTGACCTTCGTTCACGCTTTTTCCGGGGGGGACAGTTCGGCCTCGAGCTGCGAAATCTGGTCCCGCAACGCGAGACGGCGCTTCTTCAGGCGCTTGAGGGCCAGCTCGTCGACGCCGCCCTGCTCGCCCGCGGCGTCGATCAGCTGGTCGAGCTCGGCATGGGCCATGCGCAGCTCGATCAGGTGTCGTTGTGGGGAGTGCAGGGATTCGTTCATGGCAGGTGCCCGTCGGCGGGGGCGATCACAGTTTATATTGGCGGTCATGAACACGACCACGCAAGGCTTCCGCATTTCGGCCTCGACGGGCCTGCACAAGGGCGACCGCGCCTACCAGCAGGACCAGATCGAGCTGCTGGTGCACCCGCGCATCCCCGGGTGCGCCCTGGGGCTGGTCGCGGACGGCATGGGCGGCAAGAGCGGCGGGCGCACGGCGGCCGACCAGGTCGTGATGACCGCGCGCCAGGTGTTCGAACGCTTCTCGCCGGCGCGCGACGATCCGTCGCAGATGCTCACCAGCCTGGTCGTGGAATCGCACCTGATGATCAAGCTCACGGCCATCACCGCCGAGGAGGAGCCGCACAGCACGCTGGCCGCCTTCCTGGTGATGCCCAACCGCCAGGCCTTCACGGTGCACGCCGGCGACTCGCGCATCTACCACTACCGCGGCGCCGAGCTGGTGCGCCGCACCAAGGATCACTCCTACGTCCAGCGCCTGATCGACGAGGGCCGGCTGACCGAGGAGAAGGCCAACACCCACCCGCAGTCCAACCTGCTGACCGGCTGCCTGGGCACCCAGCAGGATCCGCCGGTGGAGCTCAACCAGATCGACTACCTCGAGGTCGGCGACTCGCTGATGGCCTGCAGCGACGGCCTGTGGCACTACCTGACCGCGCGCGAGATCGGCGCCATCATCAACGCGCTGTCGCCGCGCGAGGCCACCGAGATGCTGATCAGCAAGGCGCGCCAGCGCGCCCGCGGATCCGGCGACAACCTGTCGCTGGTGCTGGTGCGCATCGAAGCCATCAGCTGACCGCGTCCGACACCCGACCGACGGCGCCCGCGTGGCGCCGTTTTTCATGCGTTGTCGGGTACGCTACGCGTCCATCGCAACGGCCATCACGCAGGACACCGCATGCACTTCGAGGTACCGAGCCTGCCGCATTCCATCAAGGAGTTCGCGGCCCACTACTTCATGATCGTCGTCAGCATCCTGACGGCGCTGGGGCTGGAAGCCACGGTCGAGCACCTGCACCACAAGCACGCGGCCGAAGCCGCGCAGCTGGCCATCGAGGCGGAACTGCGCACGAACCTGGAGGGCCTGCGTGACTCCGACGCCAGCAACATGAAGCGCATCCAGCCGCTGGAAGCCCTCTGCGACCAGCTCGTGAAGGACTTCGACGACGGCGTGCCCACCGCGCAGATCAAGCAGCAGATGGCCGAGCGTGTGAAGGCCGGCATCGATTTCGGCGTCTTCTTCCCGACGCTGCGCCACGAGGCCTGGGACGTGGCCGTGGCCAACCAGTCGGCGTCCTACCTCGAGCCCGAGACATTGCGCCGGCTGTCGGTGGCCTACGCGTCGCAGCGCGACATCAACCCCGCCAACCTGACCGTGCTCGTGAACATTCCCGCCTACGTCAACGCGCTGACCGATGCACGCGTGGGTGCGAGCGATCCGCACGAATTCCTGCGTTCGATGCGCCAGGCGGCGCTGACGATCAGCGGCGCGCACCAGAGGTTCATCGAACTCGAGCGCGATCTGGTGCAGGCGCTGCCGGCGGACGATCCGACGCGGGCGGCCACAGCGAACGCGCCGGCGCGGGCGGCCTCGGCCTGAGCACCGCCGCCCAGGCGCTTCACCAGCTGACCTCACGCTCGGGGGTGGCGCCGATGCGGTGGATCGACAGGTCGGCACCCTCGAACTCCTCTTCCTGGCTCAGGCGCAGCCCCACCACCTTGCGCAGCGCGCCGTAGACGATGAAGCCCGACGCCAGGCCCCACGCCACCGCGCCCAGCGTGCCCAGCACCTGCGCGCCGAACGCGACGCCGCCCAGCCCGCCGAGCGCGGACTGGCCGAAGATGCCCGCCGCGACGCCGCCCCAGGCGCCGCACAGCCCATGCAGCGGCCAGACGCCCAGGACGTCGTCGATCTTCCAGCGGTTCTGCGTCAGCGTGAACAGGCGCACGAAGATCGCGCCGGCCACACCGCCCACCACCAGCGCGCCGATCGGGTGCATCAGGTCCGAGCCCGCGCACACCGCGACCAGGCCGGCCAGCGGGCCGTTGTAGGCGAAGCCGGGGTCGTTGCGGCCCATGACCACCGCCACCAGCGTGCCGCCCACCATCGCCATCAGCGAGTTGACGGCCACCAGGCCCGAGATCTTGTCCAGCGTCTGCGCGCTCATCACGTTGAAGCCGAACCAGCCCACCGCCAGCACCCAGGCACCCAGCGCCAGGAACGGGATGTTGGACGGCGGGTGCGCGCTGATCGCGCCGTCCTTGCGATAGCGGTTGGCGCGCGGCCCCAGCAGCAGCACCGCCGCCAGCGCCACCCAGCCGCCCATCGCGTGCACGACGACGCTGCCGGCGAAGTCGTGGAACGGCGCGCCGAACCAGCTCTTGAACACGGCCTGGATGCCGAAGCGGTCGTTCCAGGCCGCGCCCTCCAGCAGCGGGTAGGCCAGGCCGACGATGACCGCCGTCGCGGCCAGCTGCGGCTCGAAGCGCGCGCGCTCGGCGATGCCGCCCGACACGATGGCCGGCACCGCCGCCGCGAACGTCATCAGGAAGAAGAAGCGCACCAGCTCGTAGCCGCTGTGCAGCGCGAGATGCCGCGCATCGACGAAGAACGACGTGCCGTAGGCCACCAGGTAGCCGACGAAGAAGTACGCGACCGTCGATACCGAGAAGTCGACCAGGATCTTCACCAGCGCGTTCACCTGGTTCTTCTTGCGCACGGTGCCCAGCTCCAGGAACGCGAAGCCGGCGTGCATGGCCAGCACCATCACCGCGCCCAGCAGCAGGAACAGGACGTCGCCTTGTCTCGAGGTCTCCATCTTCTTCTTTCACGAAGGGGCCTACCGCATTCCACGATGGTGCGGCTTCGAAGCCGGCGCACCAGAATGCAATATCCGTGCTCGCAAATGAAGCGGTGCGAGCCACTGATAGTCGCTGCCAGGCTCGCGTCAGAACACCGTTTCAGTGCGCATCGCCCAATATGGATGCATTGCGCCCCGTTCAGGATCGGTTGGCATGGCAGTATGACCCGCGATCGGGCATCCGCCCGCGGCCGACCGGAATCGACGCCGACCGTGCGCCAGCCGTAGAAATGGCATGCGCCGTGCATGCCGCTACGGGTCTATAGTCGTCCGATCCCATGGAAGCCGCCGCCACGCTGTCGCCGCTGCTCGGCCTCGCGCTCGTCGCGCTGGTGCTGGGCATGCGCCATGGCGTCGACGCCGACCATCTCGCCGCCATCGACGCCATGACGCGCTGCAACGCCCAGGCACGCCCCGCGCTGGCGCGCCGCACCGGCGTGTGGTTCTCGATGGGCCACGGCGGCGTGGTGATGGCCGTGGCGCTGGCGGTGGCCGCGACGGCCCATGCGTGGAACGCGCCCGCGTGGCTGGAGCCGTTCGGCGCCTGGACATCGATCGCGATGCTGGTGCTGCTGGGCGTGCTCAACCTCGTCGCCTGGCAGCGCACGGCCCCCGGCGCGCGGGTAGCCCTCACGGGCTGGCGCAGCCGCCTGTTCGACGGCGCGCTGCGGGCCTGCTCGCGTCGCGCGGCGATGGGCGTCGGCGTGCTGTTCGCGCTGTCGTTCGACACCGTCACGCAGGCCGCGCTGATGGCCGCCACGGGCGTCGCGCACCACGGCCTCGGCGCGGTGGCACTGCTGGCGGGGGCGTTCGCGGCCGGCATGATCGTCACCGACGGCCTCAACGGCTGGTGGGTGGCGCGGCTGATCCAGCGGCCGGGCGCCGGCTCGGCACGGGCGTCGCGGGTGATGTGCGTGGCGGTGAGTTTCGTCAGCCTCGCGACCGCCGCCATCGGCGCGGCGGCGCAGCTGTCCGGCCCGGTCGCCGGCTGGGCCGAGGCGAACGGCGAGTGGATCGCCGGCGCCATCGTCGCCGTCATGGCGGCCAGCTTCGGCACGGGGCTGCTGCTGGCGCGGCGCGACGCCGCCGGCGCCGCGGCCTGAGCCTCGCGCGCGCGTGAGGCCTCAGGTCAGGCTGGTGTCGACGTCGCGCTTGGCGATGGCGAGGTATTCCTGCGACTGCATCTCCTGCAGCCGCGAGATCGTGCGCGGGAACTCGTGCGCCAGCGGGCCGTCGAGGTACAGCTGCTCGGGCGGCACCTCGGCCGAGACCACCAGCTTGACGCGGCGGTCGTACAGCACGTCCACCAGCCAGGTGAAGCGGCGCGCCTCCGAGGCGAGCCGCGGCGACATCTGCGGCACGTCCGACAGCATCACCGTGTGGAACTGCGTCGCGAGCTCGAGGTAGTCGTTCATCGAGCGCGGGCCGCCGCACAGCGCCTTGAAGTCGAACCAGACGACGCCGCCGGCGCGACGGCGCGCACGGATCTCGCGGTGCTCGATGTGCAGCAGCGGATCCTCGTCGCGCGCCTCGGCGAGCAGGTCGAAGGTGGCCGTCATGTCGGCGTCGGCCTCCGGGCCCAGCGGCGTGTGGTACAGCTTGGCGTCGGTGAGCGTGCGCCGGCGGTAGTCGGTGCCGGCATCGACGTTGATGACCTCCAGCCTCTCGTTGAGCAGCGCGATCGCCGGCAGGATGCGGTCGCGGTTCAGGCCGTTCGGGTACAGATCGTCGGGCTTGAAGTTGGACGTCGTGACGAACGAGACGCGGTGGTCGAACAGCGACAGCAGCAGCCGGTACAGGATCATCGCGTCGGTGACGTCGGCGATGTGGAACTCGTCGAAGCAGATCAGCCTGTAGCGCAGCGAGATGCGGCGCCCGAGTTCCTGCAGCGGGTCGGGCACGCCCTTGAGGTCCTGCAGCTCGCGGTGTACCTCGCGCATGAACTCGTGGAAGTGCAGCCGCACCTTGCGCTTGAGCGGCACGGACTGGAAGAAGCAGTCCATCAGGAAGCTCTTGCCGCGCCCCACCCCGCCGTACATGTACACGCCGCGCGGGATCGGCGGGCGCACCAGCATCTTGGTGATCGCGTTGGAGCGGCGCGACTTGTACGCCACCCACTCGTCCTCGCAGCGCTGCAGGGCCGCGACGGCGTTCAGCTGCGCGGCGTCGGCCTGGAAGCCGCGCTCGGCCAGCGTCTGTTGATAGAGCTCGGTAACCGTGGTCATCTACTCGATTCGAAGGCCGGACATGACTGCGGGCCGCGACCTCGTCGCATTGCGAGAGGCGTCGGCCCGCATGGATGCCGGAAGGCAGGGATCAGAAATTCAGCGTGCGCTTGTCGACAGCGAGCGCGGCTTCCTTGGTCGCCTCGGACAGCGACGGGTGCGCATGGCAGATACGCGCGATGTCCTCGGCCGAGGCCTTGAACTCCATCGCCACGCAGGCCTCCGCGATCAGCTCCGAGACCATCGGGCCGATCATGTGCACGCCCAGGATCTCGTCGGTCTTCGCGTCGGCGATGAACTTGACGAAGCCGGTGGTGTCGCCCAGCGCGCGCGCGCGGCCGTTCGCGAGGAACGGGAACTGGCCGGCCTTGTAGGCGCGGCCTTCGGCCTTGAGCTGCGCTTCGGTCTGGCCCACCCACGCGATCTCGGGGCTGGTGTAGATGACCCAGGGCACCGTGTTGAAGTTGACGTGGCCGTGCTGACCCGCGATGCGCTCGGCCACCGCCACGCCCTCTTCCTCGGCCTTGTGCGCCAGCATCGGGCCGCGCACGACGTCGCCGATGGCCCAGACGCCGGGCAGGTTCGTCCGGCACTCGGCATCGACCACGACCATGCCGCGCTCGTCCAGCTTCAGGCCGACGGCCTCGGGGTTCAGGCCGATGGTGTTGGCGACGCGGCCGATCGACACGATCAGCTTGTCGACCGCCAGCACCTGCTCGGCGCCCTTGGCGTCGGTGTAGGAGACCGACACGCCCTTGCCGCCCGCATCGACCTTGGTGACCTTCACGCCCAGCTCGATCTTGAGGTTCTGCTTGGCGAAGGCCTTGGCCGCCTCCTTGGCGATGGACTCGTCGGCCGCGCCCAGGAACGTTGGCAGCGCCTCGAGGATGGTCACCTGCGCGCCGAGGCGGCGCCACACCGAGCCCATCTCCAGGCCGATGACGCCCGAGCCGATCACGCCAAGCGTCTTGGGCACGGCACCGATGCGCAGCGCGCCGTCGTTGGACAGGATCTTGTCCTCGTCGAACGGCGCGCCCGGCAGCGCGCGGGCGTTCGAGCCGGTGGCCACGATCACCTGCTTGCCGACCAGCGTCTCTTCCGCGGCGCCGGCGACCTTGATCTCGTAGCCACCGTCCACCGCCTTCACGAAGCTGGCGCGGCCGTGGAAGAACGCGACCTTGTTCTTCTTGAACAGGTAGAGGATGCCGTCGTTGTTCTGCTTCACGACGCTGGCCTTGCGGGCCAGCATCTTCGGCACGTCGATGGCGAGCTTCTCGAGCGAGATGCCGTGGTCGGCGAAGCCGTGGCCGGCGTGCTCGAAGTGCTCGGACGACTGCAGCAGCGCCTTGGACGGAATGCAGCCGACGTTGGTGCAGGTGCCGCCCGGGGCCGGGCCGCCCTTGTCGTTCTTCCACTCGTCGACGCAGGCGACGTTCATGCCCAGCTGCGCCGCGCGGATCGCCGCGATGTAGCCGCCGGGGCCGCCGCCGATGACGACGACGTCGAAATTCTTGCTCATGGTCGTCGCTTCCTCAGATGTCGAACAGCAGGCGCGACGGATCTTCCAGCGCATCCTTCATCGCGACCAGGCCCAGCACGGCTTCGCGGCCGTCGATGATCCGGTGGTCGTAGGACATCGCCAGGTAGTTCATCGGGCGGATGACGATCTGCCCGTCGACCACCACCGCGCGATCCTTGGTGGCGTGCACGCCCAGGATGGCCGACTGCGGCGGGTTGATGATGGGCGTCGACAGCATCGAGCCGAAGGTGCCGCCGTTGGAGATGGAGAACGTGCCGCCGGTGAGCTCCTCGAGCGACAGCTTGCCGTCCTTGGCCTTCTGGCCGAACTCGGCGATCTTCTTCTCGATCTCGGCGAAGGTCATCTGGTCGGCGTTGCGCAGAATGGGCACGACCAGGCCGCGCGGCGAGCCGACGGCGATGCCGATGTCGAAGTAGCCGTGGTAGACGATGTCGTTGCCGTCGACCGAGGCGTTGATCACCGGATAGCGCTTGAGCGCGGCGACCGCGGCCTTGACGAAGAAGCTCATGAAGCCGAGCTTGACGCCGTGTTCCTTCTCGAACTTCTCCTGGTACTTCTTGCGCAGCGCCATGACCGGGGCCATGTCGACTTCGTTGAAGGTGGTCAGGATGGCGTTCTGCGACTGCGACTGCAGCAGGCGCTCGGCGACGCGGGCGCGCAGGCGCGACATCGGCACGCGCTGCTCGGGGCGGTCGCCCAGCGACGCGATCGGCGGCGCGGCGACGGCCGGCAGCGGCGCCTTGGCGGCCGGCGCGGGCGCGGCGGCGACCGGCGCGGCGGCGGGCTTGGCGCCGGCGGCCACGGCGCCGAGCACGTCGCCCTTGGTGACGCGGCCGTCCTTGCCGGTGCCGGCGACGTCGGTCGCCTTCAGGTTGTTGTCGGCCAGCAGCTTGGCGGCGGCGGGCATCGCCACGTCGCCCTTGGAGCCGCCGGCGGCGGCAGCAGCAGCGGCGGCCGGCGCAGGCGCCGGAGCGGCGGCCTGAGCCGGCGCGGGAGCCGCGGCGGCGGGCGCGGACGCGCCGGCCGTGGCGGCGGTGTCGATCTTGGCGATCAGCTGTTCGGCCGTGACGGTGGCGCCGTCGGCCTGCACGATCTCGGTGAGCACGCCGGCGGACGGCGCGGGCACTTCGAGGACGACCTTGTCGGTCTCGACCTCGATCAGGATCTCGTCGACGGCGACGGCGTCGCCGACCTTCTTCTTCCACTGCAGCAGGGTTGCTTCAGTCACCGACTCCGACAGCTGCGGAACCTTCACTTCAACGATGGCCATGAATATTCTCTTTGTGTGAACGTGGACGCGAGCCCGGCCTCGGCGGGCCCGTTCCCGCGGGAACGAGGCGCCGGGCCGGCGTGCGATGTCTTACTTGCTCAGGACGAAGCCCTTGAGCTTGGTGAAGGCCTGATCCAGCAGCGCGATCTGCTGCTCCTGGTGCAGGTGAGCGTAGCCGACGGCCGGCGATGCCGAGGCCGGGCGGCCGGCGTAGCCGAGCTTCTGGCCTTCGAGCATGTTCTCGTGGATGTAGTGCTGCACGAAGAACCAGGCGCCCTGGTTCTGCGGCTCGTCCTGGCACCACACGATCTCGGTGGCCTGCGGGTACTTCTTGATCTCGGCCTGGAACGCCTTGTGCGGGAACGGGTAGAGCTGTTCCACGCGGATGATCGCGACGTCGTTGGACTTGCGCTCGGCGCGCTTCTTGACCAGGTCGTAGTAGACCTTGCCCGAGCAGGCGATCACGCGCTTGACCTTGGCGGCGTCGACGCTCGCGTCGAGCTCGGGGATCACCGTGCGGAACTCGCCCTTGGTGAACTCCGACATCGGCGAGGTCGCGTCCTTGTTCCGCAGCAGCGACTTCGGGGTCATGATGACCAGCGGCTTGCGGAACGCGCGCACCATCTGGCGGCGCAGGAGGTGGAAGATCTGGCTGGCCGTGGTGGGCTGCACGATCTGCATGTTGGTGTCGGCGGCCAGCTGCATGAAGCGCTCCAGGCGCGCGGAGCTGTGCTCCGGGCCCTGGCCTTCGTAGCCGTGCGGCAGCATCATCACCAGGCCGTTGGCGCGGCCCCACTTGACTTCGCCGGAAGCGATGAACTGGTCGATCACGACCTGCGCGCCGTTGACGAAGTCGCCGAACTGGGCTTCCCAGATCACCAGCGTGTTCGGGTCGGACGAGGCGTAGCCGAATTCGAACGCCAGCACCGCTTCTTCCGACAAGATGGAGTCGATGACGAGGAAAGGTGCCTGCTTGTCGGTGACGTGCTCCAGCGGGATGTAGGTGCCGGTGTCGAACTTCTCGCGGTTCTGGTCGTGCAGCACCGCGTGGCGGTGCGTGAACGTGCCGCGGCCCGAGTCCTCGCCCGACAGGCGGATCGGGTAGCCGCTGGCCACCAGCGAGGCGAAGGCCATGTGCTCGCCCATGCCCCAGTCGACGTTGATCTCGCCGCGGCCCATCGCCGCGCGGTCGGCCAGCACCTTCTCGACCAGCGGGTGCACCTTGAAGTTGGCCGGCACCTGCGTGATGCGTTCGGCCAGGCGCTTGAACTCGGCCACCGGGATGGCGGTGTCGGCGGCGTCCGTCCACTTCTTGCCCAGGAACGGCGACCAGTCGACCGCGTACTTGCCCTTGAAGTTGGTCAGGACGGGGTCGCGCGTGTGGCGGCCGGCGTCCATCGCGGCGCGGAATTCCTTGACCATGTCGTCCGGGCCCGTCTCGCCCAGCACGCCCTGCGCGACCAGCTTGTCGCCGTAGAGCTTGCGGGTGCCCGGGTGCACGCCGATCTTCTTGTACATCAGCGGCTGCGTCAGGCTGGGCGTGTCCTGCTCGTTGTGGCCCAGCTTGCGGAAGCAGACGATGTCGACCACCACGTCCTTGTTGAACTGCTGGCGGTAGTCGAGCGCGAGCTGCGTGCACAGCACCACCGCTTCCGGATCGTCGCCGTTGACGTGCAGCACCGGCGCCTCGATCATCTTGACGACGTCCGTGCAGTACAGCGTGGAGCGCATGTCGCGCGGGTCGGAGGTGGTGAAGCCGATCTGGTTGTTGATGACGATGTGAACCGTGCCGCCGGTGTAGTAGCCGCGCGTCTGCGCCAGCGCCAGCGTCTCCATCACGACGCCCTGGCCCGCGAAGGCGGCGTCGCCGTGGACGATGACCGGCAGCACCTGCGCGCCCTTGTGGTCGCCGCGGCGATCCATGCGCGCCCGGACGGAGCCTTCGGCCACCGGGTTGACGATCTCCAGGTGCGACGGGTTGAACGCGAGCGACAGGTGGACGGGGCCGCCCGACGTCGTGATGTCGCTGGAGAAGCCCTGGTGGTACTTGACGTCGCCCGAGGGCAGGTCTTCCGGCGCGGTGTGGTCGAACTCGGCGAACAGGTCCTTGGGCATCTTGCCCAGCGTGTTGACCAGCACGTTCAGGCGGCCGCGGTGGGCCATGCCGATGACGACTTCCTGCACGCCCTTGACGCCGGCGCGCTGCACCAGCTCGTCCATCGAGACGATGAAGCTCTCGCCGCCTTCCAGCGAGAAGCGCTTCTGGCCGACGAACTTGGTGTGCAGGTAGCGTTCCAGGCCTTCGGCCGCGGTCAGGCGGTCGAGGATGTGCTTCTTCTCGGCGGCGTTGAAGGTCGGCTTGCTGCGGATCGCCTCGATGCGCTCCTGCCACCAGCGCTTCTCGCCGGGATCGGTGATGTGCATGAACTCGGCGCCGACGGTGCCGCAGTACGTCTCGCGCAGCGCCTGCAGGATCTGGCGCAGCGTCATGTTCTCGTTGGTCGAGAAATACGTGTTCGTCGCCGAGAACGTGATGTCCATGTCGGCTTCGGTCAGGTCGTAGAACGCCGGATCGAGCTCGGGGATGCGCGGACGCTCGGTGCGCTTGAGCGGGTCGAGGTCGGCCCAGCGCGAGCCCAGGAAGCGGTAGGCCGCGATCAGCGACTGGACGTGGACCTGCTTGCGCGCGATGGCCAGGTCGGTGGAGCTGGCCTTGACGGCGAAGGCGTTGGCCTTGGCGCGCTGCGCGAAGGACTCGATCACCGGCGCGTGGGGCACGTCGCGGGAGTCGGAGCCGTCCGCCGCGGGGACGTGCTGGAGCGCGTCGAAGTAGGCGCGCCAGGTGTCCGGCACGGAGCCGGGGTTCTCGAGATAGGCCTCGTACATCTCCTCCACGTAGGGCGCGTTGCCGCCAAACAGGTAGGAGTTGGACCTGCTTTGTTCCATCATTTCTTCGCTCACTTTCGCCCCGGTTTCCAGGGCTACGATGGGTTGGACAACCTTCCGCGGCCCGGCTCTGCCGGTAGGCGGATTGCAAACGCCTTGCTGCGGATCGGATGCCAGCAAGGGGACACAGAAGGACTATTGGGTTCCTGCAGACCGTGAATGTAGCACTTACCCTGAGTCCGTGCCGTTGCACTGCTTCCGGGAAAACATGGACTTTCTCCGCGGATTCGCAAGCGAAACGTCCTGTCACAGTCGCGGCCGCACGTCCCGCCGGCCTTGCGGACGGCCACCGCCGGGTTCAATATCCGGACGGGAGACAGGCACGATGCCGGCGATTGTCCGGCCGGGCACGGATCGAACGATGCCTTACGCCAACATCTGGGAACCCGGAGGGGTCACGACGCGTTTCAGCGGCTTCGTCACGGCCGCGGAATACGTGTGCTCGGCCGAGGACATCTGCGCCGATCCGCGCTTCGACGCCCTGCGCTTCGTCATCAAGGACCTGCTGGCCATCGACGGGCACGACGTCGAACCTCGCGCGTGCGACGCGATCGCCGCCATCCGCCACGGCGCGCGCTTCACGAACCCGAACATCTACCTGGTGCTGCTCACGACCGACGCGAGGCTGATGCCCTTCGCCCACCCCGAGGCGACGTCGATGCTGCACGGCCTCTACGAGACGCACGCCTTTGCGAGCGCCGACGCCGCCCGCCGCTGGCTGGCCGCGCAGCCGCCGCTGGCGCGCGCCAACGGCCGGCTGCGCGGGGCGCCGCCGGCCCGCTGAAATCGCCGCGCGGCGGACGCTTCCTGCCGCGGAAACGAAAAGGCGCCCCGCAGGGCGCCTCTCGTGGTCGCGCGACGCGCGCTCAGGCGAGCGCGAGACGCCTGCGCGCGGCGGCGTACTCGTCGGCCAGGCGCTGCACCAGACTGCCGGCCGGCACGACCTGCTTGACCGCGCCCACGCCCTGCCCCGCGCCCCAGATGTCCTTCCAGGCCTTGGCGGCGCCCGCGCCGGCGAAGTTCATCTTGCTGGCGTCGCTGGTGGGCAGGTTGTCCGGGTCGAGGCCGGCGGCGGTGATCGAGCCGCGCAGGTAGTTGCCCAGCACGCCGGTGAACAGGTTGGAGTAGACGATGTCGTCGCTCGTCGATTCGACGATCATCTGCTTGTAGCCGTCGGAGGCGCGCGCCTCGTCGGTGGCGATGAAGGCCGAGCCGATGTAGGCGAAGTCGGCGCCCATCGCCAGCGCGGCCAGCACGCCGTCGCCGGTGGCGATCGCGCCCGACAGCGCCAGCGGGCCGTCGAACCACTCGCGGATCTCGTGGATCAGCGCGATCGGGTTCTTGACGCCCGCGTGGCCGCCGGCGCCGGTGGCCACGGCGATCAGGCCGTCGGCGCCCTTCTCGATCGCCTTGTGCGCGAAGGTGTCGTTGATGATGTCGTGCAGCACGACGCCGCCCCACGAGTGCACGGCGTCGTTGACGTCGGTGCGCGCACCCAGCGAGGTGATGACGATGGGCACCTTGTACTTCGCGCAGACCTGCATGTCGTGCTCGAGGCGGTCGTTGCTCTTGTGCACGATCTGGTTGATCGCGAACGGCGCGGACGGCGCCTCCGGGTGCGCGCGGTCGTAGGCGGCCAGCGTCTCGGTGATCTCGGCCAGCCAGTCGTCGAGCTGTTCGGCCGGACGCGCGTTGAGCGAGGGCATCGAGCCGACGATGCCGGCCTGGCACTGCGCGATCACCAGCTTGGGGTTGCTGATGATGAACAGCGGCGAGCCGATGACGGGCAGGCGCAGCTTGCTCAGGGCGCCGGGGAGCGGGCGACGTGCGTTCATTCTTAGAAGGCCTCCAGGGGCATGGCCAGCGTGCCGTCGGCGCCGTCGACGATCGAGTCGCGGAGGCCCTGGGCCTTGCTGAGGATGTGGTCGCCGTAGAAGCGCGCGGTGGCGATCTTGGCGGTCATGAAGGGGACGTCGTCGCCTGCGGCGGCGCGCTCGGCGGCCACCAGCAGCGCGCGGCCCGTCTGCCAGCCGCCGACCAGGTTCCCGGCCAGCATCAGGTACGGCACCGAGCCGGCGAAGGCCGCGTTCGGGCTGCCCTTGGCGGTGCTCGCGATGAAGGCGACGGCGTCGACGAAGGCCTCGCGCGCGGCCTTCAGGCGCTTGCCGAAGACCTGCGCGTCCTTGTTCGACGACGCGGCCAGCGCCTGCTCGGTCGCCTCGATGCGCGCGGCGATCGCCTTGGCGGACGTGCCGCCGTCGCGCGCGGTCTTGCGGCCGACGAAGTCGTTGGCCTGGATCGCGGTGGTGCCTTCGTAGATCGTCAGGATCTTGGAATCGCGCATGTACTGCGCGGCGCCGGTCTCCTCGATGAAGCCCATGCCGCCGTGCACCTGCACGCCCAGGCTCGCGACCTCGATGCTCATCTCGGTGGAGTAGGCCTTGACCAGCGGCACCATGAATTCGTAGAAGGCCTGGTTCTCGGCGCGCACGGCCGCCTCGGGGTGCTCGTGCGCGGCGTCGAACGCGCTCGCGGCCACCAGCGCCATCGCGCGGCAGGCCTCGGTGTAGGCGCGCATCGTCATCAGCATGCGGCGCACGTCGGGGTGGTGGATGATGGGCGCGGCGGTCGTCATCGAGCCGTCGACCGGGCGCGACTGCACGCGCTCGCGGGCGTACTCGACCGCCTTCTGGTACGCGCGCTCGGCCACCGCGATGCCCTGCACGCCGACGCCGAAGCGGGCCGCGTTCATCATGATGAACATGTACTCGAGGCCGCGGTTCTCCTGGCCGACGAGGTAACCGACAGCGCCGCCGTGGTCGCCGAACTGCAGCACGCAGGTCGGGCTCGCCTTGATGCCCATCTTGTGCTCGATGCTCACGCAGTGCGCGTCGTTGCGCGCGCCCAGCGAGCCGTCGGCGTTGACCAGGAACTTGGGCACGATGAACAGGGAAATCCCCTTGACACCTTCGGGCGCGCCCGAGACGCGCGCAAGGACGAGATGCACGATGTTCTCGGCCATGTCGTGCTCGCCCCAGGTGATGAAGATCTTCGTGCCGAACACCTTGTACGTGCCGTCGGCCTGGGGCTCGGCGCGCGTGCGCACCAGCGCCAGGTCGGAGCCGGCCTGCGGCTCGGTCAGGTTCATCGAGCCCGTCCACTTGCCCGACAGCATGTTGGGCAGGTACTTCGTCTTCTGCTCGTCGGAGCCGGCCGTCAGCAGCGCCTCGATCGCGCCGTCGGTCAGCAGCGGGCACAGCGCGAAGCTGACGTTGGCCGAGTTGATCATCTCGCCGCAGGCCGCGCCGATCAGCTTGGGCAGGCCCTGGCCGCCGAAGTCGGTCGGGTGCTGCAGGCCCTGCCAGCCGCCCTCGCCGAACTGCTTGAACGCCTCCTTGAAGCCGGGCGTGGCGGTGACCTTGCCGTCCTTGAACCACGACGGGTTGCGGTCGCCCTCGACGTTGAGCGGCGCCACGACGTCCTCGTTGAACTTGGCGCATTCCTCGAGCACCGCCTGCGCGGTGTCGAAGCCGGCGTCGGCGAACGCAGGGATCTTCGTCAGTTCGTCGATCCCGGCCAGCTCCTTCATCACGAAGAGCATGTCCTTGACGGGGGCTCGGTAGGTCATCTTTGTCTCCACACTGGCAAAAAAAGGGGCGCTTCGGCGAGCGCCCCTGTTCGTTCAGGTCAGTCGTCCGATCGGGCTCAGAGAGCCTTGATCAGGTCGGGCACGGCGACGAACAGGTCCGCCACCAGTCCGTAGTCGGCCACCGAGAAGATCGGGGCCTCCTCGTCCTTGTTGATCGCGACGATGACCTTCGAGTCCTTCATGCCGGCCAGGTGCTGGATCGCGCCCGAGATGCCGCACGCGACGTACAGCTGCGGCGCGACGATCTTGCCGGTCTGGCCCACCTGCCAGTCGTTCGGGGCGTAGCCCGCGTCGACGGCGGCGCGCGAGGCGCCGAGCGCGGCGCCCAGCTTGTCGGCCAGCGGCGTCAGCACTTCGTTGAACTTCTCGCTCGAGCCCATCGCGCGGCCGCCCGAGACGATGATCTTGGCGGCGGTCAGCTCGGGGCGATCGAGCTTGGCGATCTCCTTGCCGACGAACGTCGCCTTGCCGCCATCGGCGACGGCGGCGATGGTCTCGACGGCTGCCGAGCCACCGGTCGCGGCGGCGGGGTCGAAGCCGGTGGTGCGCACCGTGGCGACCTTGACGGGCTGCGAGCACTGCACCGTGGCGATGGCGTTGCCGGCGTAGATCGGGCGCTCGAAGGTGTCGGCGCTGACGACCTTGCTGATGTCGCTCAACTGGCCGACGTCGAGCTTGGCGGCCACGCGCGGCGCGGTGTTCTTGCCGTTGGCGGTCGACGGGAAGAAGATGTGCGAGTAGCCCGAAGACACGGCCAGCACCTGCGCGGCCAGGTTCTCGGCAAGCGCCTCGGCCAGGGCCGGCGAGTCGGCGTGCAGCACCTTGCTCACGCCCGCGACGGCGGCAGCCGCGGCCGCGACGGCGCCGGCGTCGTGGCCGGCCACCAGCACGTGGACGTCGCCGCCCACTTGAGCCGCGGCGGTGATGGTGTTGAGCGTCGCGCCCTTGAGCGCGGCGTTGTCGTGTTCTGCGATGACGAGGGTGGTCATTTGATCAATGTCTCCGGGGCAATGGTCAGATGACCTTGGCTTCGTTCTTCAGCTTGGCCACGAGGGTCGCCACGTCCGGCACCTTCACGCCGGCCCCGCGCTTGGGCGGCTCGCTGACCTTGAGCGTCTTGATGCGCGGCGCCACGTCCACGCCCAGCGCGTCGGGCTTGACGATGTCGAGCTGCTTCTTCTTGGCCTTCATGATGTTGGGCAGCGTCACGTAGCGCGGCTCGTTCAGGCGCAGGTCGGTGGTGACGATGGCCGGCAGCGACAGCTTCAGCGTCTCGGAGCCGCCGTCGACTTCGCGCGCGACGGTGACCGAGTCGGCGCTGAGCTCGACCTTGGACGCGAACGTGGCCTGCGGCAGGTCGGCCAGCGCTGCCAGCATCTGGCCCGTCTGGTTGCAGTCGTCGTCGATCGCCTGCTTGCCCAGGATCACCAGGCCCGGCTGCTCCTTGTCGACCAGCGCCTTGAGCAGCTTGGCGACGGCCAGCGGCTGCAGCTCGAGGTCGGCCGGGGTCTCGACCAGGATGCCGCGGTCGGCGCCGATGGCCATCGCGGTGCGCAGCGTCTCCTGGCACTGGGTCACGCCGCACGAGACGGCGATGATCTCGGTGACGACGCCCTTTTCCTTGAGGCGCACGGCCTCCTCGACGGCGATCTCGTCGAACGGGTTCATGCTCATCTTGACGTTGGCGATGTCGACGCCGGTGCCGTCCGACTTGACGCGAACCTTCACGTTGTAGTCGACGACGCGTTTCACGGGCACCAGAACCTTCATGACGCAGAACTCCTCAGGGCAATTGACGTTAACGTAAACGGAATACGGGTTGATTCTAGTGGTCTGGCGACCGCGGGACCCTTCTTCCCGAAGCAACTTCTCGAAGAATAAAACGAACGATCGTGCTATTTTAGATGCAACGCTCCAGGATTCCAATAGACTTCGAGGCCATGTCGCGCCAAGCCAACCCCGTCCCCGCCTCGCCGTCCGCCGCACCCCAGCCCGTGCGCATCGGCATCTTCGATTCCGGCGTCGGCGGGCTCTCGGTGATGCAGGCCGTGCGCGCGCGGCTGCCGCACGCCGAACTGCTCTATGCGGCGGACACGGCCCACGCGCCCTACGGCGACCGCAGCGAGGAGTTCCTGTGCGACCGGTCCGAGCGTATCGCGCGCTTCCTGGGCGAACAAGGCGCGCAGATGATCGTCGTCGCCTGCAACACCGCCACCGCCGCGGCCGTCGCCCGGCTGCGCACGACCTGGCCGGCGCTGCCGGTGGTGGGCGTCGAGCCCGGCGTGAAGCCCGCGGTCGCGCTGAGCGCCGCGCACCGCGTCGGCGTGCTGGCGACCACGCGCACGCTGGCCAGCGAGAAGTTCCGCCGCCTCGCCGAGGCCCACGCCGGCGGCGCCCTGCTCGTGCTGCAGCCCTGCCCCGGCCTGGCCGACGCCATCGAGGCCGCCGACGCCCAGGGCAGCGGCCTGGACGTGCTGGTCGAGCGCTACTGCGCGCCGCTGCGCGACGCCGGGGTCGACGTCGCCGTGCTCGGCTGCACGCACTACGTCTTCGCGCGCGAACTGTTCGAGCGCGCCCTGCCCCGCGTGCAGCTGGTCGACACCGCCGAGGCCATCGCGCGCCAGACCGCGCGCTTCGCCGACGAACTCGTCGCCCGCGGCGAGGCCGACGCCCAGGCGGCCCACGCGCCCGCGCTGCGCGCCTGGAGCAGCGGCTCGCCGCAGGTGCTGCAGTCGTTCGCGCGGCGCTGGCTGGGCCTGCAGGTCGACGTGCGGGACATGCGCTGCTGAGCGCGTCCGGCATCCCTTCGGCCGCGTCCGCCATCGTGCCCTCGCCTGCGCCCGCCCTCGCGCGCATGACGCGCGCCGCGCACGCCCGGCCGTCGACCGACATGCGCCGCGCGCGCCACGCGCCGCTGGGCCGCTGCATGTATTGCCTCGCGGCCGGCAGCAGCGACGTGCGGCTGACCGAGGAACACCTGATCCCGCGCGCCCTCGGCGGCCGCCTGACGCTGCGCGACGCCGTCTGCGAGCCCTGCCGCCGAGTCACCGGGCGCCTGGAGCAACTGACGCTCGATCGCGAGTTCGCGGTGCCCAAGACCCTGCTCGCGCTCAAGCGCCGCCGCGCCCGCGCCAAGGGCCCGGGCCGGCTGCCGGCGATCGTCCTCGAAGGCTGCGGCGACGAACCGGCGGAACTCGCGCCCGAGGCGTTCCCGCGCGGCTTCTCGCTGCCGGTGTTCGAGCCCGCCGGACTGCTGGCCGGCGCCGATCGCGGCACTGCCCCGTCGCGCGTCGACTTCGTCGCCTGCACGCTGAATCTGGGCGCGCCCGCCCGCCATGCCGTCGCGGCCGCGCCGCCGCTGCACGACCCGCACGCCTACGCCCACTCGATCGCCAAGTGGGCCTACGCGCTGGCCGTCGCCGAGCGCGGGCTGGATGCCTGCGACATGCAAGCCATACGCGACCTGATGCTGGGACGGCGCGGCAACGCCTTCGCGTTCGTCGGAACGCCGTCCGCACGCGCACCCGCATCGCGCGAATGGCTGCACGACGTCACGTTGAGTGAACAGGACGGCTGGCTGGTGGCGACGCTGGCGCTGTTCGCCTCGGCGGGGATGACGCCTTACGAGGTCGTGATCGGCCGCGTGGGCGCGGCGCACTGCTGAGACGCGCGCGCCGACATCGACGACAGCTTCTCCCAGGCGAACGTGCCGCTCGCGTGGTACCCCGGGCCGGACTCGAACCGGCATGCCCGTGAGGGCGCGGGATTTTAAGTCCCGAGTGTCTGACCAATTTCACCACCGGGGCGACTGCGCATTGTCGCAGCAGCGCGCGCCACACCCGGGCACGACGATTGCCCACGCCTGCCGACGATTGCCCCGAGGAGCCGGCAATGGACTGGCATTGCATCCGATTCGACCACCGCGGCGCGCACGAGGCCGAGGCGGCGGAGCTCGTGCTGGCGCTCGGGGACGCCTATGGCAGCGCCGGCGAGCCGGCGGCGGCGGAGGTGTTCATGGCGCACGGGCACGTCGGGGACTACGCGTTCTACCTGTCGCCGGAGGCCGCCCGGATGGCGCCGGCCGTGCTGCAACGTTTTCATGCGGTGCTGTGCGAAGCGCCCGTGGACCTGCACGCCTGCACGCCGATGATCCTCTGACGCGCGTCGGGTCGCGATAATCGCGCCCCATGCCGCACGCCCGCTCCGCATCGCCCGACGAGATCTTCCTGGCCTGGATCCGCGGCTGGGCCCGCACCCGCGAGGTGGCGCCGCCGACGCCGCACGCCGACGGCTTCCGCATCGAGGTCGGGTTGCCGACGCAGGCCGCGCGCTACGTCTTCGCGCGGCCGTCGCCGGCGCTGCGCGATCTCGGCGCGGCGATCGCGCAGCCGTGGATCTACCTGAAGGCCTGCGCCACCTCCGACGAGTTGCGCGCGCTGCTGCCCGGGCGCTGGCGGATCGAGGAGCAGCACTGGATGATGGCCTGCGACGCGCGCCCGTTCCCCGGCGGCGGCGCGCTGCCGCCGGGCTACGCGCTGCACGTCGACGACGAAGGCGCGCGCAGTGGCCGCGCCCACGTCCGCGTGCTCACGCCGGGCGGCGACCTGGCGGCATCGGGCCATGTCGCGCTCGACGAGACGTTCGCGATCTACGACCGCATCGTCACCGAACCCGCGCACCAGCGGCGCGGCCTCGGGCGCGCGGTGATGCACACGCTGCAGGCGCTGGCGCGCACGCACGGGCGCCACGTCGGTGCGCTCGTGGCCACCGACCAGGGACGGCGGCTGTACGAGTCGCTCGGCTGGCGGCTGCACGCGCCGTGGGCGACCGCGGTGATCCCGGGGCCGGACGCCGCACCCTGAGGCCGGCACGGGATCGCGGCGTCAGGCCGTGGCCGGATCGCTCACGCGCGGGCGGCCGTTCTCGACCCGGCCCGCCATGCGGCGCAGGAAGGCCGCGCTGGCGTCGCAGGTCACGGACAGGTCGTACCAGCCGTGGCTGTCCGCCACCGACCAGCGATCCTCGACCGAGGCGCCCGGCGCGAGCCGGTACCGGCGCGCCGGCGAGCGCGAGTAGGCGTTGGCCGCCACCGTCAGCGTGACCGGCGTCGCGCCCTCGTTGGTCAGCAGCAGGCGCACGCTGTCGTCGCCGAGGCCGCCGTGCTCGACGCGCGCCTCCGGCGCGATGCGCGAGCCGGTCGCCGCGGCGACGGCGTCGCCGGCGAACTCGCGGTGGAACGCGCCCGGGCCGGTGACGACGAAGCCGTAGCGGCCGTTGGACGGCACCGTCGTCCAGCCGTCGTGCAGGCGCTTGCCCGGCTCGACGGTGTAGGTGCGCGGCGCGTCGGCGCTCCCGGCCACGCTCACGCGGAACACCGCGCCCGCGTCGCCCTGGTTGACGAAGTCGATCTGGTACGTGCGATGCGTCGAGTCGATGCGGCCGTGCGCGGCGAGCCTGTAGGGCAGCGCGCGCGACCATTTGAGGCCGGACTCCTGGCTGGGCATCGCCTGCACGGCCGGCGGCGTCGGCACGTAGCTCGGATGGCGCAGGCTGTCCGCCGGCAGGTAGCCGGTGGTGCTCGGCAGCGCCGGCACGACGTCGTTGGGGCTCGCGAAGTTGAACGCCGACACCAGGTCGCCGCAGACCGCGCGGCGCCACGGCGTGATGTTGGACTCGCGCAGCCCCCCGTTGCCGGCGCCGAAGCGCTGCTCGATGAAGCGGATCAGCGAGGTGTGGTCGAACACCTCCGAGCAGACCCAGCCGCCGCGCGTCCACGGCGAGACCACGATCATCGGCACGCGCTGGCCCAGGCCGTACGGGCCGGCCGGGTAGTTCGCGTTGCCCGCGAAGAAGTCGTTGGCCACCGACACCGTCGACTGGCCCTGCGCCGGCGTCTGCGCGGGCGTGGGCGGCACCACGTGGTCGAAGAAGCCGTCGTTCTCGTCGTAGGTGATGAACAGCGCCGTCTGGCTCCACAGCTCCTCGTTGGAGGTCAGGATCTGCAGCACCTGCGACGTGTACCAGGCGCCGAAGTTGGGCGCCCAGTTCGGGTGCTCGCTGAACGCCTCGGGCGCGACGATCCACGACACCTGCGGCAGCGTGCCCTTGGCGACGTCGGCCTTGAGGATGTCGAAGAAGGTCTGCGTCGGATCGCCCAGGACGTTGGTGCCGGTGAGCGCGCCTTCGTACAGCGGCGAGCCGGGCTGCGCGTTCTGGTACTGGTGGAAGTACAGCAACGAGTTGTCGCCGTAGTTGCCGATGTACGGGTTGGCGGTCCAGCCCCAGTAGCCGTCGGCGGTCAGGCCGGTGCCGACGTCCTGGTAGACCTTCCAGCTGATGCCGGCGGCCTGCAGGCGCTCCGGGTAGGTCGACCAGCCGTAGCCGGCCTCGGCGTTGTCGACGACGGGGCCGCCGCCGGAGCCGTCGTTGCCGACCCAGCCCGTCCACATGTGGTACCGGTTCGGGTCGGTCGGGCCCAGCAGCGCGCAGTGGTAGGCGTCGCACACCGTGAACGCGTCGGCCAGCGCGTAGTGGAACGGGATGTCCTGGCGCGTGAAGTAGGCCATCGTGTTGGTGCCCTTGGCCGCGATCCACTGGTCGTAGCGGCCGCCGTTCCACGCCGCGTGCGTGGTCGTCCAGTCGTGCGGCGTGCCTTCGAGGAACTGCAGGCCGAGGTTGGGCGCGTCGGGGTGGAACGGCAGCAGCTCGCCGCCGTTGTTCGGCTGGTGCCACACCGTCTTGCCGCTGGGCAGCGTGGCCGGGCGCGGGTCGCCGAAGCCGCGCACGCCCTTCATCGCGCCGAAGTAGTGGTCGAACGAGCGGTTCTCCTGCATCAGGATGACGATGTGCTTGACGTCCTTGATCGTGCCGGACTCGCGGCGCGCGGGAATGGCCAGCGCCTTCTGGATCAGGCCGGGCACGGCGTTGGCGCCGACGGCGCCGGCCGTGGCGGCGAGACGAAGGAAGTTGCGGCGATTCGAATGGGTCATCGGGAGCTCCTGGTGCGTGGCGGGGGACTGCTGCGGAAGCGGGTTCCACGCACGCTAGGAAGCGGCAATGTCAGTGCGGTGACACGCCGACCACCCCCCTAGCCTGTGCTTGCGCGAAGCTGTCCGCCGCGTGACTCGACCGTCGGGCGACACGGATCCGTCATACGTGCTGAACAACATCGGGGATCGCCCGACGGCAGCGCATTCCCACGAACCGTCCGGCCCACAACCACAAGTCCAGCAGGAGCCAGACAGCCATGAAGAAACTCGCACTCGCCGCTTGCATCGCGGCGTCGTTCGTCGCCGGCGGCGCCCAGGCCGCCCAGGGCCGCGTGCCCGAGGGCATCCCGTCGCTCGACCACGTGTTCGTGATCATGATGGAGAACCACGCGTACGCGCAGGTCGCGGGCAACCCGCAGGCGCCGTTCATCAACGCGATGATGGCCAAGGCCAACGTCGCGAAGAACTACTACGCGATCGCGCACCCCAGCCTCACGAACTACCTCGAGGTCGTCGGCGGCTCGAACTTCAACAACCTGTCCGACCAGTACCCCGACTGGCACAACGCGGCCTGCGTCCCGAGCATCGCCACGGGCAGCGTGACCAACACCGACAACCCGAGCACGGGCGCGATCTGCCCGATCGCCGGCCACCACGGCATCGATGCCGCCACCCCGGCGCTCGACCTGACGCAGAACGAGACCTCCGCCCCGCCGCTGACCAACATCAACGGCACGGCCGCCATCGCCGCCGGCACCGACATCGACGGCATCACCATCGCCGACCAGCTGGTGCGCGCCGGCAAGTCGTGGAAGAGCTACCAGGAAGGCCTGCCCGACATCGGCGCCGACGGCGTCAACGTCAGCGACGGCTTCTACAGCATCGGCGGCAAGAACGCGAAGGGCAAGAGCGTGACCTCCGACTTCGCGGCGCTGTCGACCGCGGGCAACCCGGTGTCGGCGTCCAACGTCGTCTACCTGTACGCCGTCAAGCACAACCCGTTCGCCTACTTCGCCGCGGTGCAGGAAGGCGCCAACCCCGAGCTGAGCCTGAGCCGCGTCGTCGGCTTCGACGGCGAGCGCGGCCTGTACGCCGACCTCAAGGCCGGCCGCGTGCCCAACCTCGCCTTCATCGCGCCGAACCAGTGCGAGGACATGCACGGCCGCGGCAACGGCACCGCGTTCTGCAACTACGACGCCGACGACAACGGCACGCAGACCGGCCTGAACCCGTCGCTGATCCTTCAGGGCGACATGGCGGTGCAGCGCATCGTCACCGCGATCAAGGCCTCGCGCACCTGGGCCGAGCACCGCAGCGCCATCGTCATCCTGTGGGACGAGAACGACTACAGCACCAGCACGTCGAACCAGGTCGTGACCATCGTCGACACGAACTACGGCCGGCACCAGGTCGCCAGCACCAGGTTCTACGACCACTACTCGCTGACGAAGACGCTGGACGCCGCGTTCGACCTGCCTTGCCTGAACCACGCCTGCGACAGCGGCGTGGAGGTGATGTCGGACCTGTTCCGCCCGTGACGCGATCGTCCTGCGCACGATGAGCCGCGCGACGCGCGCGCTCGCCTCGCTGCTGCTCGCCGCATCCGCCTCCGCGGGCGCGGCGGGCAGCGCTGTTTCCGCCGCCGCGAGCGCGCCGGCGGCGGCGCCCGCCTTCGATCCGCGCAGCACCGACGCGGCCCCCTGCGGCACCGGCACGCCGCCGCCCGGCCACGCGATGCCCGAGCTGCGCCCGCCGCCCGGCGGCGCCACGCTGGTCGTGCGCCAGGACGGCGCGCGCCTGTGCTACGTCGCGGACGGCGTCGCCGACGCACCCGTCATCCGCGCGCGGCCCGGCGCCGAGCTGGCGCTGACGCTGCGCAACGAGATCGCCGACCCGTCGCGGATCGAGGCGGCGATGGCGCCCGGCAAGCTGCGCATCGCCAACGAGCCGGTGCCCGCAGGCGCCGGCTTCTACCAGGTCGTGCCCGGCATGCATCACGCGGCCACCGGCGCGACCAACCTGCACGTGCACGGCTTCGCGGTGCCGCCGGTCGCGCCGCAGGACGACGTGCTCACCGTCTGCACCGACCCCGCCGTCGGCCCCGCCGCCTGCGGCCGGCGCGAGTTCACTTACCGCTACCGGATCCCCGCCGGCATGCCCGAGGGGCTGTACTGGTACCACCCGCACATGCACGGGGAAGTGCAGGCGCAGATGCTGATGGGCCTGACCGGCGCCATCGTGATCGAGGGCCCCGAGCACGACGCGCGCCGCGCGGCGGGCGTCGTCGAGCGCGTGCTGGTCGTGCGCCAGACGCAGGACCAGGACGCCGGCAAGACGCCCGCGCAATCCATGACCGCCGCCCTGCCCGCGCCGGCACGCGCGCCCGGCGCGCACGCCGCGCCGGGCAACGCGATCGACACCGCGCACGAGCTGCTGTGCACCTCGAACTCGGGCATCGACCAGATCAGCCTGAACGGCACGCCGGTGCCCGTCGGCGACGCGCCCGACGAGGCGCTAGCGCATCTCGAGATCGACGCCGGCACGCGCCAGTTCTGGCAGCTGCTGAACGCGGCCACCGACGCGTTCCTGAGCCTGTCGCTGGAGGACGAGCAGGGCCGCGCGCTGCCGCTGCAGGTCGTCGCGCGCGACGGCAGCCCGCTGACCGACGACGCCGGCCGTCGCCTGCAGCCGCCGCCGTCCACCGACGCGCAGTCCGTGCCGCCGGGCGGTCGCCTCGAGTTCTGGGTCGCCGCGCCGCCGCCGGGCGTCAAGGCCACCCTGGTCACGCACGCGATCGACACCGGCTGCGCGGGCGACCGCCTGCCCGAGCGGCGGCTGGCGGTGGTCGTCGCGCGCGGCGGCGCGGACGCGTCCGCCACGCCCGCGCCCGCACGCGCGGCCGACGTGCACGACGCGTTCACCGGCCTGCTGGCGCGCAAAGTGGACCGCCGCCGCGTCATCGCGCTGGCGGAATATCCGCGCCCCGGCACCGACGACCAGACCGACTTCTACATCGTCGAGCGCAAGCCCGGGGCGGTGCTGCGGCCGTACAGGATGGGCGACGCGCCGACCATCACCGTCCAGGCCGGCACGACCGAGGAGTGGGTGATCGAGAACTGGACCAACGAGCTGCACACCTTCCACATCCACCAGCTGCACTTCCGCGTGCTGGAGGTCGACGGCCGGGCCGTCGCGGCGCCGCCGCTGCTCGACGTCGTCGAGGTGCCGTACGCGACCGCCACCGGCTTCCGGAGCAAGGAAGGGCCGGTGCGTCCGGGTCGCGTCCGCATCCGCATGACGTTCCCGGCAGCATTGGCGGGCGATATCCCCTTCCATTGCCACCTGGTCGATCACGAGGACAACGGCATGATGGCCGTGCTGAGGATCGCGAAGCCGGGCGCGGCGCCCCGGCCCGGACACCCGGCGCCCATGGGCGCCATGGCGCACATGCAACAGATGGAACCGACGGCGTCGCACCCCTGACATCGATGCCGTGCACGCTCGCGGCATCCCGCCTCCAGGAAGCCGCCATGATCCGTCGCCCGCCTCGCGCGCTGCTCGCGCTCGCCATCGCCCTGTTCACGACCGCCGCCGCAGCGTGGGGGCCCGACGGGCACCACACCGTCGGCGCGCTGGCCGACCGGCTGATCGCCGGCACGCACGCCCAGGCGCAGGTGCGCGCGCTGCTGGGCGATCTCACGCTGGAGCAGGCCGCGGTCTGGGCCGATTGCGCCAAGGGCGTCGACCCTGCGAAGAACTACGCGTACGTCTCGGCCGGCAAGTATCCGGAGTGCGCGATCTTCGAGACGCCGGACGGCGAGGCCGAAATGGTCGATTTCGTGAAGCGCAACGACACCAACTGCCCGCGCGCGCCGACCGATTCGCCGTGCCACGCGCAGTACCACTACACGGACGAGGCCATCCAGCGCCGGCGCTACCACCTCGGCGACGTCGGCACGCGCGACTTCGACGTGGTCGCGGCGATCGCCGCGACGATCCGCGTGCTCCAGGGCCAGCCGGCGCCCGCGCCGTTCGACATCAAGGACAGGCGCGAGGCGCTGCTGCTGCTGTCGCACTACGTCGGAGACGTCGCGCAGCCGCTGCACGTCGGCGCGGTCTACCTCGGGCCGGACGGCCAGGTCGTCGATCCGCAGGCCGGCACGTTCGACCCCACGACGGACACGCAGGGCGGCAACAAGGTCGTGACGATCCGCGTCGCCACCAACCACCGCAGCGAGAACCTGCACGCGACCTGGGACGACATCCCCGAAGCGCTGCACTCGAACCACGTCGACGCCGCGTGGCTGGCGCTGGCGCGCGCCGAGCCGGCCACGCGCGGCGACATCCAGGGCTGGCCGGCGCAATGGGCCGGCGCCACGCTCACGCAGGCGCGGCTCGCGCTGCAGGACCTGCGCTTCGGCCCGGAGCAGGCCAACCAGTGGACGGTGCCGCTGACCGGCCGCTACGACGACGCGATGGCGCCGGTCAAGAAGCGCCAGCTGACCCTGGCCGGCGCGCGGCTGGCGCGCACGCTGATGGCCGTCTGGCCCTGAGCCGCGGGTCAGTTGACCAGCTGGCCCATCATCTTGGCGCCCAGCATCTCGCCGCTGCCGCTCACGACGCGCGAGATCTCGCGGTAGGCGCTCGCCTGCACGCGCTCGGGCAGCGGCACGAACTTGGCCTGGCGCGCCAGCGCATCGCCGTTCAGGTAGGCCCAGGTCAGGAAGCGCAGCGTGCGCTCGGCGCGATCCGCGGCAGACGCGACGCGCGGCACGGCGATGTAGGTGCCCATCGTGATGGGCCAGCTCTCGGCGCCGGGCAGGTTGTTCAGCTCGGTCGAGAAGTCGCCCGAGCTGTACCAGGTGCTGTGCATCACCGCCTGGCGGAAGCCTTCGACGCTGGCCGCCACCCACTGGCCGTCGGCGTTCTTCACGGACACGCCGGTCAGGTTGTCGTCGAGGACGTAGTTGAAGTCGATGTAGCCGATCGAGTCTTCCGTCGCCTGGACGGTCTTGGCGACCTCGCCGCTGCCCTTGACGGCCAGCGTGCCCGCGGGCCAGTCGAAGTGGCTGGCGACGCCGTACTTCGCCTTCCAGGCCGGGCTGGTGCGCGAGAGGTAGTCCGAGAAGTGGTAGCTGGTGCCCGAGCCGTCGGCGCGCGCCACGACGCGGATGGCGTGGTTCGGCAACTTGAGGCCGGGGTTCAGCGCCTTGATCTCGGGCGCGTCCCACTGGGTGAGCTGGCCCGCGAAGATGCGGCCCAGCAGCTCGCCGGTCAGGTGCAGCTGGTACGAACCGATCTTGCCGAGGTTGACGATGGGCACGACGCCGGTGATGACCGTGGGGAACATCACGAGGTCGTTCTTCTTCAGGTCGGCCGGGCTGGCGATGAAGTCGGAGGCGCCGAAGTCGACCTCGCGCTTGTTGATCTTGGCCATGCCCGCGCCCGAGCCGACGGGCGCGTAGTCGAGCGCCGTGCCCTTGGCCTTCGCGTATTCGGCGCCCCAGATCTTGTAGACGGGCGCGGCGGCGGACGAACCGGCGCCGGTGATGGACTGGGAATCGGCCGCGTGCGCGCAGGTGGCGACGAGGCAGGCGCCGACGAGCGCCGCGGAAAGGGTGAAGCGGAGGTTCGACATGGGAGGTGGACGGGCCAACGATTGTTCTGGGAGCAACTTGGCATTTTCCCTGATCGCGATGACAAGCTCACTGGCAGGCGCGTGAAAGGCACCACGGCAGTGCCTCCGGAAACCTGTCGCGAGGTGCCGGGGCCGGAATCGGGCCCGCGTCGTCGCCGGCGCGGAATGCCGCCAAACTAGGGGGAGGTGCGCGATCGCTCGCCCGCAAGGCCCCGGCTGGCACCGATCCGCCTCGAATCCGTCACCGCGCGGTCACGGCGCTCTCCGACAGTCGCGGCTCCCGCGCCCCTCACGCAGGCCGCGCACCACGAACGACAACGGAGCCAGCGCCATGAACAAGCCCCTGATCGCCGCCGTCACGACATCCGCCCTGCCCGCCCTCGGCCGCACGCTGCTGGTCGCGGCGCTCGCCGCGGCCTTCGCCGCCCCGGCGTCCGCGCACGACACCGTCAGGCCGATCGACGTCAAGATCGTCGGCTTCAACGACTTCCACGGCAACCTGATGTCGCCGGGCACGTTCGGCCAGAACACCGTCGTGCCCAGCGTCCAGCGCCACGCGGTCGGCGGCGCCGAGTACCTCGCGGCGTACGTCGCGCAGCTGAAGGCGCAGAACCCGGACACGGTGGTCGTCGGCGGCGGCGACTTCATCGGCGCGTCGCCGCTGGTCTCCGCGCTGTTCTTCGACGAGCCCACGGTCGAGGTGATGAACCATGTCGGCGTCGACTTCACGTCGGTCGGCAACCACGAGTTCGACAAGGGCTCGGCCGAGCTCAAGCGACTGCAGTTCGGCGGCTGCAAGATCACCAACGGACAGCCCGATCCGAACAGCTGCAAGGGCCTGGGCTCGAAGACGCCCGGCACCTTCGACGGCGCGCGCTTCAAGTGGCTGTCGGCCAACGTGATCGAGAACGCCACCGGCCGCCCGCTGCTGCCGCCGTACGGCATCAAGTCGTTCCACGGCGTCAAGGTGGCCTTCATCGGCATGACGCTCAAGGGCACGCCGGGCATCGTCACGCCCACTGGCGTCGCGGGGCTGACATTCAAGGACGAGGCCGACACCGTCAACGCGCTGGTGCCGCGCCTGCACGCCCAGGGCGTCAAAGCGATCGTCGTGCTGGTGCACCAGGGCGGCTTCCAGACCAGCCCCAACGTCGGTGACATCAACGGCTGCGACGGCAACCTGAAGAACGCGGACGGCAGCCCGTCCGACATCGAGAAGATCGTCAACCGCCTCCACAACGGCGTCGACCTCGTGATCAGCGCGCACACGCACGCGGCCTACAACTGCTCGGCCAACACCGTGGACGTCAAGAACGTCAACGGCGTGGCCGTCCCGACGCCGCGCCCGACCGGCCTGCCCAACAGCGTGGGCCGCCTGATCCCCGTCACCAGCGCGAGCGCGTTCGGCCGCATCCTCACCGACATCGACCTGCAGCTCGACCCGCGGTCGCACCGCGTGCTCTCGGTCAAGCCGACCAACCGCCTCGTCGACCGCACCGACCCGACGATCAACGCCGCGATCGCGGCCGACCCGACGGTGCGCAACATCGTCACCGGCTACAACGCGCTGGTCTCGCCGCTGGCCAACGCGGTGGTGGCGACGATCGCCTCGGCGCTGCCGAACTCGGCCAACGCCGCCGGCGAGATGCCCGCGGGCGACCTGATCGCCGACGGCCAGCTGGCCGCCACCCAGCCCGCCACGCTCGGCGGCGCGCAGATCGCCTTCATGAACGCGGGCGGCGTGCGCAACCCGGGCTTCGTCACGGCCACGAACGTGTACCCGTACGCGCTGACCTACGGCGATGCCTTCACGGTGCAGCCGTTCGGCAACAGCCTGGTCACGATGACCGTCACCGCCACGCAGCTGAAGGCCCTGCTCGAGCAGCAGTTCAACGGCTGCGCCGGCCAGTCGGCCAACCGCGTGATGCAGGCGTCCAACGGCCTGAAGTACTCGTGGAGCGCCAGCGCGCCGGCGTGCTCGAAGATCGTCGACGTCAGCTTCACGCCGACCGACGTCACCGTGACGCCGCCGGCGGCCACCGGCCCGACGGAGGTCGTCGTCAGCGGGGGCGTGGTGCAGAACCCGACGAAGACCTACCGCATCACCGTCAACAACTTCATGGCGACCGGCGGCGACGGCTTCGCCACGCTGCTGGGCGGCACGAACGTGCAGGGCGGCGCGCAGGACATCGACGCGCTGGTGGCCTACCTGGCCAACTTCAAGTCGCCCAAGGCCGCGTACGACACTAGCCTGCCCGCGCTGGGCATCCCGCGCGTGACGCAGCTGCCTTGAGCGTCCCCGCCCTGCTGCGGCGCGCGGGCGCCGCGCTGCTGCTCCTCGGGACGTGCGGCGCGCCGCACGCCCACGAGAACGAGGCCGCCGCGGCCGCGCGCCTGCCGCAGCGCGTCGCGCTGCTGGCGCGCGCGCAGTCCGAGCTCGAGAGCGGCGACGCCCCCGCCGCGCTCGACGACTTCGAACGCGCCGCCATGATGCTGCACGCCGCCGACGCCGAGCTCGGCCTGATCCGCGCCGCGATGCAGGACGGCCAGTACCGGCGCGCGCTCGCGTTCTGCGCCCACACCGCGGGCGAGCACACCGACGCGGCCGACGGCGGGGCGCTGTACGCCTGGCTGCTGCGCATCGGCGGCCAGGCCGACCCGGCCGCGCGCACGCTCGCGGACACGCGCGCGCAGGCGCCCGACGATGCCGTCGCCGCCGCGGTGGCCCGCGCGTTCACGGCATCGCCGCCCAGCGCCACCGGCCTGCTGCTGCAGCCCCTGCACCGCATGGCACCCTGGCCCGTGATGCTCGCGGCGCAGGCCGCGCCGCCGGCCACGGCACGCTTCGCGTCCAACGCCGTGCTGGTGGACGACGGCACGGCGGCGCTCGTGCCGGCGCCGGCCCTGCCCGCCGGCGCGCGCGTCTGGGTGCGCAACGGCCTCGGGCAGACGACGGCGGCGACGCCGGATGCGAGCGACACGGCGCTGGCGTCGCACGGCCTCGCACGCCTGGTTTTGCGCGCGCGGCTGCCCACCGGCGCCTCGAAGGCGGCGACGGACCGCGCGCCGTTCGCCGGCAGCCCGGGCTACGCGCTGCGGTTCGGCGCGAGCGACGCGCCAGCGTGGCCGCTGCTCACGCAAGGCTTTCTCGGCAGCCTCGCCGGTGGCACCGACGCGCGCAGGCTCGGCTTCGAGGCCGACGCGGGCGCGGCGGTGCTCGACGCGCGGGGCGCGCTGGTCGGCATCGTGTCGGCGACCGCCGACGGCGACGCGCGCTGGGTGCCGCTGTCCGCACTGGCGCCGCCGACCGCGCAGCCCCCTGCGGCCGCCACGCCGCCCGCGCGCGCCGGCCTCGCGCTGGTCGCGCCCGACGAGATCTACGAGGCCGGCCTGCGCCGCGTGCTGCAGGTGCTGGTGGACGACGGGCGCGGCGCGCCCGGAACGGATGGTGCCGCGGGCTCGTCTGCACGGTGATCCGGCGCAGGTCGGTGAACGCCTCGATGCCCGCCTTGCCGCCGAAGCGGCCGTAACCCGAGTCCTTGACGCCGCCGAACGGCATCCGCGCTTCGTCGTGCACGGCCGGGCCGTCGACGCGCCAGGTGCGCGAATCGATGCGCCATCCGACGTCGTTGCGCGCATCCACTAGGTGTTCACCCCGAATCGCATTTCGCGATGCCCGCCATCCGCCGGCGCGATCCCTCGGTCGCCCACGAGGGAAACGCGCGACGGCCCGGCGCGGATTCGAGCCAGGCATGGCGCTGCCTGATGGCGGGTATCGCCAAACATGATTGGTCAGTTGGAAACATGGTCCTTAGCATTTCTTCACAGCAAGAGCCGTCCGATCAGGCGGCCGTCCCGCACAACCGATGGAGACAAGATGCATTTCCGAGACCGTCACCCGACGCGCACGCCCGTGGCCCTCGCGGCCCTTCTTCTGATGTCGTGCGCCGCCACGCAGGCGTCGGCACAGGCCGCCACGCCGCCCGCGGACGCCGCTTCCGCACCTGCCGCGGCGCCGGCAGACGCGACGCCGACAACCGCCCCCGCGCCGGCGCCCGCGGCGTCGGAAGCAACCGGCGGCAAGGACCAGCCCCAGACCGTCGTGATCAGCGCACAGAAGCGCACCGAGCGGCTGAAGGACACGCCCGTCGCCGCGGCGGTGCTGTCCGCCGACGCCATCGCCAAGGCCAACGTCACCGAGATCTCGTCGCTGAACACGCTGGTGCCCTCGGTGGAGCTGAAGGGCTCGTTCAACGGCCGCGTGCCGATGGCGATGCGCGGCATCTCGACGAACGCGAACGAGGCCGCGGTCGGCCTGACCTCCGGCGTCTCGTTGATGATCGACGGCATCCCGGTGCCGTCCGACTCGACGGCCGCGAACGAGCTGACCGACCTCATGCGCGTCGAGGTGCTGAAGGGTCCGCAGTCGACGCTCGGCGGCCGCACCGCGTCCGCCGGCGTGATCAACTTCGTGACGAACACGCCCAGCCGCAAGCATTGGGTGGCCAGCGGCAGCGGCACGCTGACGAACGACGGCGAACGGCGCGGCGACGCCTTCGTCTCGGGGCCGCTCAGCGACACGTTCGCGTTCAGCGCCTCGCTGTTCGACAACCACCGCCTCTACCCGATCTACAACACGATCCTGCAGCAGCATTCCGGATCGGACTCGCGCGGCGGCCGCGTCAAGCTGCTGTTCGCGCCGGATCCGAGCTTCGACGTGACGCTCGCGGCGCGCGCCTCGGACACGGCGTCGCACGGCGAGACCTTCACCTACCAGTACGTCACGCCGGGCGCCGGGCTGTTCCCGTTCTTCCCCTGGGCGCCGACGGGCGTCGACCAGTCCACCGCGCTCGGCGGCATCTCGCCGCACTACGGCAACATGGACTACGCGTCGCCCGTGCACATGTCGGCCAGGTCGCAGGACCGCGACGTCAGCCTGAACATCGACAAGCGCATCGGCGACTACACGCTGACCTCCACGACCGCCAAGCAGACCGAGAAGCAGCACAACGTGCAGGACGTGCCGATGGCGGCCGTCTACTTCCTCGACGTCCTGCGCCAGGGCGTCATCCCGGATCCGAGCGCCGGCGGCCCGCCGCTGTTCGACGACTCGCAGAGCTTCGATCTCAAGCCGACGCAGTTCACCCAGGAATTCAAGATCGCGTCGCCCGCCAACCAGGCCGTGAGCTACGTGGCCGGCCTGTTCTATTCCGATTCGCAGGTGCAGTACGACGAGACTCGGACGATGTTCGTGAATCCGATCGACAACCACATCCACTCGACGACCAAGTCGCTCGGCCTGTACGGACGCGCCACCTGGACCCTCGCCGACCGCTCCAGCCTGCTGACCGGCCTGCGCGTGAACCGCGACGACGTCGGCTACCGCTACCAGGACCTGACGACGATCAACGGCGGCCCGTTCTATTCGACCGGCGACGACAAGTCCACCACGACGGTCGGTGACCTGACCTTCCGCCAGAAGTTCGGCAACGACCAGACCGCCTACGTCACCTACGCCCGCGGCTACAAGCCCCGCGCGTACAACACGGCGCAGCTGCTGTCGTCGAACGATCCGCTCGTCCCGGTCGACAAGGAGCGCATCAGCCACTTCGAGATCGGCGGCAAGTTCGGCTGGCTCAAGGACACGGCGACCCTCAACGTGGCCGCGTTCGACACCGAGTACAAGAACTACCAGGTGCAGATCTACGACCACTCGTCCGTGATCTCCGTCCTGCAACTGTCGAACGCGGGCCAGGCCCGCACCCGCGGCCTGGAGCTCGACGGCACGCTGCGCGCGGCGGAGAACACGAGCCTGAACGCCAGCCTGGCCTTCATCGACGCGACCTTCCAGCGCTACGACGGCGCGCCCTGCTACCCCGGACAGACCGCCGCCCAGGGCTGCACGACGGACACCAGCGGCAACTCGTCGCAGAGCCTGGCCGGCAAGACGATGCCCGACTCGCCGAAGTTCAAGGCCACGGTCGGGCTGACGCAGTCCTTCGAGATTCCCGGCACGGAATGGCGCTTCAGCGGCGACGCGCAGTACGCCTATCGCACCAGCGCCAACTTCCAGGCCGACCAGAACCCGCAGACGCGCCAGGGCGGCTTCGGCATCCTCAACCTGGGCCTGTCCGCGTTCTCGCCCGACGACCACTACTCGGTGCGCCTGTTCGTCGACAACGCGACGAACAAGTTCTACCTGACCAACGCCGAGGACTTCTTCTCGGGCCTCTGGGGATCGTCGACCAACGCCGTCATCGGCCAGCCGGCGCGCGACGCCCGCCGCTACTACGGCGTCAAGCTGAGCGTCGACTTCGACTGAGTCGGCGGATCCGGACCAGCGATCGAAGCAGCGGCAAGGTACGGCCCATGGACATCCAGGTCGAGCACGACGCCCTCGGCACGCACTTCGACTGGCGGCTCGACGCGGTGACGCCGCGCATGATCGACTGGTTCTGGTCCAACATGGAGAAGGGCTTCGTCCTCTGGCACCCCGAGCAGCACGAACCGCTCGAATGGACGGTTGCGCCCAGGCACGGCGCGCCGCTCGGGGCCATCCACAACGCGCCGCAGACCTGGGGCGACGGACGGCGGCGCAACCTCTACATCCGCTTCGAGCGGCTGGAGGACGTGCCGGTGGAGGTGCGCGACGTCATCGTCCACGAGCACGTGATGATCGTCGCGGGGCTGGGCCTGAGCGAGGACGAGCTGGAATCGCCCGACCCGATGGGCTATCGCGTCCACCAATGGAGCGCCAGCGATGGCGGCGTCGTCGGCCGCAGCTCCGGGATCGGCCGCCGCAAGCCCGAGGACGCGGCCGCGGGCAAGGTGTGGGCCGATCACGCGGCGCAGGAGATCGGCAACTGGGAAGTGTTTCTTCCGGCGATCTACCGTCTCTATCGCGTCGTCACCGACCCGCGGCGAAACCCGTTCGCGGATCTCTCCGTCGACGGCAAGGGGCGCGAGGCGCGCTACCGACACATGGCCTGACCGGCGATGCCCGAAAAGCAAAACGCCTCGCGGCTGCGAGGCGTCTTGCCTTTTTGGAGCGGGAAACGAGGCTCGAACTCGCGACCTCAACCTTGGCAAGGTTGCGCTCTACCAACTGAGCTATTCCCGCAAATTTTGGAGGCGCGATCCAGAGTCGAACTGGACTAGACGGATTTGCAATCCGTTGCATAACCGCTTTGCTATCGCGCCGTGGTACTGCACCTGGAATCAACGGTGCCAACCGTCGATTCTGACAAAAAAGGGAAGCATGGAGCTTCCCTTTTTCGTGAATCCTGGAGCGGGAAACGAGGCTCGAACTCGCGACCTCAACCTTGGCAAGGTTGCGCTCTACCAACTGAGCTATTCCCGCAGGTCACTGCATTTCGACGCTGCTTCATCCGCGTTTGCGTCAGAAGTTTTGTCGTCTTGCTGAAGCTGGCAGTATATGCCGGTTTTGACTCCCTTTGCAAGCCCGACTTTGACAGTCAGATTTGCTGGGGCGCTCACCGACCCGCCTGCTGCGCGCCCCACCGCCTTGCGGCGACCGGGGGCGCATTCCAACGCCGCGTCAGTGCTTGATCGACTCGACGCCGTCGGCCGGCTTCGCGGGCGCCTCCACCACCGGCGCGGCGGCGGCTTCCTTGGCCACCTCCTCGTCGGGCAGCGGCAGCGGCTGCGACTCCAGCGCCACTTCCAGCACCTTGTCGACCCAGCGCACCGGGATGATCTCGATCTGCGACTTCACGTTCTCCGGGATGTCCTGCAGGTCCTTGACGTTCTCCTCGGGGATCATCACCGTGGTGATGCCTCCGCGGTGCGCCGCCAGGAGCTTCTCCTTCAGGCCGCCGATGGCCGTGACCTCGCCGCGCAGCGTGATCTCGCCGGTCATCGCCACGTTGGCGCGCACCGGGATGCCGGTCAGCGCCGAGACGAAGGCCGTGGCCATCGCCGCGCCCGCGCTGGGGCCGTCCTTGGGCGTCGCGCCGTCGGGCACGTGGATGTGGATGTCGCGCTTCTCGAACAACTCGTCCTTGATGCCCAGCCGCGCGGCGCGGCTGCGGATCACGGTGCGGGCGGCCTCGACCGATTCCTTCATCACGTCACCCAGCGAGCCGGTGCGGATGATGTTGCCCTTGCCCGGCATCACCGCGGACTCGATGGTGAGCAGGTCGCCGCCGACTTCCGTCCACGCGAGACCGACCACCTGGCCGACCTGGTTCTTCTTCTCGGCGCGACCGAAGTCGTACTTGCGCACGCCGAGATAGTCGTTCAGGTTTTCCTCGGTGATGACGGCCTTGCCTTGCTGCTGCTTGAGCTGGATGCTCTTGACCACCTTGCGGCAGACCTTGGAGACCTCGCGCTCGAGCGAACGCACGCCGGCTTCCCGCGTGTAGTAGCGGATGATGCCGCGGATCGCGCCTTCGGTGAGGTCGAGCTCGTCGGCCTTCACGCCGTTGTTCTCCTGCTGCTTGGGCAGCAGGTAGCGCTGGGCGATGTTGAGCTTCTCGTCCTCGGTGTAGCCCGCCAGGCGGATCACTTCCATCCGGTCCAGCAGCGCCGGCGGGATGTTCATCGAGTTGGACGTGGCCACGAACATGACGTCCGACAGGTCGAAGTCGAGCTCGATGTAGTGGTCGCTGAACGTGTGGTTCTGCTCGGGGTCGAGCACCTCCAGCAGCGCCGACGACGGGTCGCCGCGGAAGTCCATGCCCAGCTTGTCGATCTCGTCGAGCAGGAACAGCGGGTTGCGCGTGCCGACCTTGGTCAGGTTCTGCAGCACCTTGCCCGGCATCGAGCCGATGTAGGTGCGGCGGTGGCCGCGGATCTCGGCCTCGTCGCGCACGCCGCCGAGCGCCATGCGGACGAACTTGCGCCCGGTGGCGCGCGCCACCGACTGGCCCAGCGAGGTCTTGCCGACGCCCGGGGGCCCGACCAGGCACAGGATCGGCGCCTTGACCTTGTCGACGCGCTGCTGCACGGCGAGGTACTCGAGGATGCGGTCCTTGACCTTCTCCAGGCCGTAGTGATCCTCGTTCAGCACGTCCGACGCGTGGCCGAGGTCGTGCTTGATCTTGGTCTTCTTGGCCCACGGCAGGCCGATCAGCGTGTCCAGGTAGTTGCGCACCACCGTCGCCTCGGCCGACATCGGCGACATCAGCTTGAGCTTCTTGAGCTCGCCGTCAGCCTTCTTGCGCGCTTCCTTGGGCATGCGCGCGGCCTTGATCTTCTTCTCCAGCTCCTCGAGGTCGGCACCTTCCTCGCCGTCGCCGAGTTCCTTCTGGATCGCCTTGACCTGCTCGTTGAGGTAGTACTCGCGCTGGCTCTTCTCCATCTGGCGCTTGACGCGGCCGCGGATGCGCTTTTCCACCTGCAGGATGTCGACCTCGTGCTCGAGCAGCTCCAGCAGCTTTTCCAGGCGCTGGGCGATGTCGAACAGGTCGAGGACGGACTGCTTGGCCTCGAGCTTGAGCGGCAGGTGCGCCGCGATCGTGTCGGCCAGGCGGCCCGGATCGTCGATGCCCGCGATGGACGTCAGGATCTCGGGCGGGATCTTCTTGTTGAGCTTGACGTACTGGTCGAACTGCTGCGTGACGGCGCGGCGCAGGGCCTCGACCTCGGGCGAGGTTTCCGTCTGCGGCGCGACGGGGATGGCCTCGGCGACGAAGTGCTCGCCGTCGTCGTTGATGTCGCGCGTGGAGGCGCGCTGGATGCCTTCGACCAGCACCTTCACGGTGCCGTCGGGCAGCTTGAGCATCTGCAGGATGCTCGAGACGCATCCGATCTCGAACATGTCGTCGGCGCGCGGCTCGTCCTTGCCGGCGGCCTTCTGGGCCACGAGCATGATCTGGCGACCCGCCTCCATCGCCGCTTCCAAGGCCTTGATGGACTTGGGACGGCCGACGAACAGCGGGATCACCATGTGCGGGAACACGACGACGTCGCGCAGCGGCAGCAGCGGCAGCGTGATCGGTTCGGAAGGCAGGATGGGATGTCCGGACATGGGGGGAAACCTCTCTTTCTCGGGCCCAGATGCGGCCCGAGCATGCAATTACAAGATGCCTACCCGATGCTGCGGGATCACCGCAGGACTTGCAGCGAGATCAGGCGCTGGCTTTGGCCTGTTCTCGATAGACCAGCAGCGGCTTCGCGTTCTCTTCGATGATGTGCTCGTCGATCACCACCTGGGCGACGCCGTCCAGCAGCGGCAGCTCGAACATCGTGTCGATCAGGGCCTGCTCCATGATGGAGCGCAGGCCGCGCGCGCCGGTCTTGCGCTTGAGCGCCTTGCGCGCGATCGCCGCCAGGGCCGTCGGGCGGATGTCCAGCTCCACGCCGTCCATCATGAACAGCTTCTGGTACTGCTTGACCAGCGCGTTCTTGGGTTCGGTGAGGATCTGCACCAGGGCGTCCTCGGTGAGCTCGCCCAGCGTGGCGACCACCGGCAGGCGGCCCACCAGCTCGGGGATCAGGCCGAACTTGATGATGTCTTCCGGCTCGACCTCGCGGAACAGGTCGGACACGCGGCGCTCGTCCTTGCTGTGCACGGTGGCACCGAAGCCGATGCCCGACTTCTCCGTGCGGTTGCGGATGACCTTCTCCAGGCCGTCGAACGCGCCGCCACAGATGAACAGGATGTTGGTCGTGTCGATCTGCAGGAAGTCCTGGTTCGGGTGCTTGCGACCACCCTGCGGCGGCACCGAGGCCATCGTGCCCTCGATCAGCTTGAGCAGCGCCTGCTGCACGCCCTCGCCCGAGACGTCGCGCGTGATCGACGGGTTGTCGGCCTTGCGCGAGATCTTGTCGATCTCGTCGATGTAGACGATGCCGCGCTGCGCGCGCTCGACGTCGTAGTTGCAGTTCTGCAGCAGCTTCTGGATGATGTTCTCGACGTCCTCGCCCACGTAGCCGGCTTCGGTCAGCGTGGTGGCGTCGGCGATCACGAACGGCACGTTGAGCAGGCGCGCGAGCGTCTGCGCCAGCAGCGTCTTGCCCGAACCCGTGGGCCCGATCAGCAGGATGTTGCTCTTGGACAGCTCCACCTCGTCCTTCGAGGCGGACATGTGCTTGAGCCGCTTGTAGTGGTTGTAGACCGCCACCGACAGCGTGCGCTTGGCCACGTCCTGGCCGATCACGTAGTTGTCGAGGCTCGCCTTGATCTCCGACGGCATCGGCAGGTCGGACTTGGACGTCTTCGCGGCGGCGCCCTCGGCGGGCACCTCGTCGCGGATGATGTCGTTGCACAGCTCGATGCACTCGTCGCAGATGAACACCGACGGGCCAGCGATCAGCTTCTTGACCTCGTGCTGGCTCTTGCCGCAGAAAGAGCAGTACAGGACCTTTTCGGCGGAGGTGCCCTTCTTATCTGCCATGGACGTGCTTCGAAAGCCTGGAAAAGTGGAAAAGTCGCTTCAATGATAGTCCAAGCGGCGGCCGGGGCCGCCGCCGGGCTCAGCCGCGGTTGGCGACGACCTGGTCGACCAGGCCGTAGTTCTTCGCCTCGTCGGCCGACATGAAGTAGTCGCGCTCGGTGTCCGCCTGGATCTTCTCCAGCGGCTGGCCGGTGCGCTCGGCCAGGATCTTGTTGAGCTGCTCGCGCGTCTTCAGGATCTCGCGGGCGTGGATCTCGATGTCCGTCGCCTGGCCCTGGGCGCCGCCCAGCGGCTGGTGGATCATGATCTTGGAGTTGGGCAGCGAGAAGCGCTTGCCCTTCTCGCCGGCGGACAGCAGGAACGCGCCCATGCTGGCGGCCAGGCCGATGCACAGCGTGGAGACGTTGGGCTTGATGAAGTTCATCGTGTCGAAGATCGACATGCCCGCGCTGACGCTGCCGCCCGGCGAGTTGATGTACAGCGAGATGTCCTTGTCCGGGTTCTCGCTCTCCAGGAACAGCAGCTGCGCGACCACGAGGTTGGCCGAGTGGTCGTTGACCGGCCCGACCAGGAACACGATGCGCTCGCGCAGCAGGCGCGAATAGATGTCGTAGGCGCGTTCGCCGCGACCGGAGGTCTCGATGACCATGGGCACCATGCCCAGGGCTTGCGTTTCAAGTGCGCTCATGGAGGAGTTCGTTTTCCGTGGCTGGATGAAGACATTATGTCGCGTCGTGCGCGACCCCAACGCCGGAGATGGCGGCTGAAAGAAGGCATTGCAAGCCCCCCGGCGGGCACGGATCGGCGCCGGACGGCGCACCGGGGAAGAAAAACGCCCGGGCGGAGCCGGGCGTTTCGCTGGAGCCGACGCGGGCGTCAGGCGGTCATCAGCGCGTCGAACGGCAGTTCCTTGTCCGTGACCTTGGCCTTGGACAGCACGAATTCCGTGACGTTGTTCTCGACGACGATCGCCTCGACCTCGGCCATGCGCGAGCGGTCGGACAGGTACCAGCGCTGCACTTCCACCGGCTTCTCGTAGCTCTGCGACATCTCCTCGATGTGCGCCTGGAGCTGCTCCGGCTTGGCCTGCAGGTTGTTGGCGCGCACCAGTTCGGCGACGACCAGGCCCAGGCGCACGCGGCGCTCGGCCTGCGGCACGAAGATCTCGGCCGGGATCGGGGCCTTGTCGGCATCCTTGACGCCGCGCTGCTTCAGGTCCTCGCGCGCGTTGTCGACCAGGCGCTCGGTCTCGCCCTGCACCAGGGCCTTGGGCAGGTCCAGCGTCGCGGCGGCGGCCAGCGCCTCCATCGCGGCGGCCTTGTTGCGGGCCAGCACGCGGAACTTCACCTCGCGCTCGAGGTTCTTGCGCACGTCGGCGCGCAGGCCGGCGACGGTGCCGTCGGCGATGCCCAGCGTCTTGGCGAAGGCGTCGTCGACCTCGGGCAGGTGCTGCGCCTCGATCTTCTTCATCGTGACCAGGAAGTCGGCTTCGCGGCCGGCCACCTCGGCGCCGTGGTAGTCGGCGGGGAACTGCAGCGGGAAGGTCTTGGACTCGCCGACCTTCATGCCGCGCACGGCCTGGTCGAACTGCTCGAGCATCTGGCCTTCGCCGACCAGGAACTGGAAGCCTTCAGCCTTGCCGCCGTCGAACGGCTCGCCGTCGATCTTGCCTTCGAAGTCGATCGTGACGCGGTCGCCGGCCTGGGCGCCTTCGGCGGCCGGGCGCTGGGCGAAGGTGCGGCGCTGCTTGCGCAGGATCTCGACGGTCTTGTCGATGGCGGCTTCGTCGACGCTGGTCGTGACGCGCTCGACCTCGGCGTTGGCCAGGTCGCCGATGACGACTTCGGGATAGACCTCGAACGTGGCGTCGAAGTCCATCGAGCCTTCGGCCGACTTCTCCTTCTCGGCGATGCGCGGCGCACCGGCGACGCGCAGCTTGGCCTCGTTGGCGGCGGCGTTGAACGCGGCGCCCAGCTTGTCGTTCATGACCTCGTACTGCACCGAGTAGCCGTAGCGCTGCGCCACGACCGACATCGGCACCTTGCCCGGGCGGAACCCGTCGGCCTTGACCGTGCGGGACAGCTTCTTGAGGCGGGCCTCGACTTCCTTGTTGATCTCGTCGGCCGGGAGGCTGAGGGAGATGCGGCGCTCGAGCTTGTCGAGGGTTTCAACGTTGACTGCCATGATGGGACTCTTGGTTCGCAAATTCTGGTGCGCGGGGCGGGACTCGAACCCGCACGCCGGTGAAGGCGTCAGGACCTAAACCTGGTGCGTCTACCAATTTCGCCACCCGCGCTTCGTGATCCGAGAGCTGGGGACAGGAATTGAAACGCACCCCCCGCTTTCCGGTGAACCGATGATTATAGCTGTACGGCAGCGGAGGAAATCAGCATCGGCCCGAGGGCTCCGGGCCGATGCGCGTCAGGCCTCGCGGCGCACCCTGAACAGGGCGGCGTACATCGCGGGCAGCGCCAGCAGCGTCAGCACCGTGGCGATCAGCAGGCCGCCCATGATGGCCACGGCCATCGGGCCCCAGAACTCGCTCTCGGACAGCGGGATCATCGCCAGCACCGCCGCCGCCGCGGTCAGCACGATGGGGCGGAAGCGCCGCACGGCGGACTCGATGATCGCGTTCCAGGCCGGCACGCCGTGGGCGCGGTCCTGCTCGATCTGGTCGATCAGGATCACCGAGTTGCGCATGATCATGCCCATCAGCGCGATCACGCCCAGCAGCGCCACGAAGCCGAACGGCCGGTTCAGCGCCAGCAGCGCGCCGGCGGCGCCGGCCACGCCCAGCGGGCCAGTCATGAACACCAGCAGCGCGCGCGAGAAGCTGTGCAGCTGCAGCATCAGCAGCGTGAAGATGATGAACAGCATCACCGGCACGCCGGCCGCGATCGCGCCCTGCCCCTTGGCCGACTCCTCGACCGCGCCCGCGACCTGGATCTCGTAGCCCGGCGGCATCTTCTTCATCAGCGCCTTGAGCGGGCCGACGCCGTTGCCCTTGCCCCACAGCTCGCCGGTGACGGTCGGGCCCTGCATGCCCTCGACGACGTCGCCCTGCACCGTCACCGCGTAGCTGCGGCCCTCGCGCCACAGCACGCCCGGCTCCCAGCCCAGCGACGGCTTCGCGATCTGCGCCAGCGGGATCACGCCGCCGCTGCTCGTCGCCACGTACGCGCTCGCGAGGTCGGTCACCGCGTCGCGCTCGGCCAGCGGCTGGCGCAGCACGATGTCGATCAGCTGGTCGCCCTCGCGGTACTGGCCGATCGTCGAGCCGGAAAACTGCGTCTGCGTGGCCTGCGCGATCGACTGCGTCGTCACGCCCAGCGCGCGCGCCTTGGCCTGGTCGATGGCCAGCCGCATCGCCAGCACGTTCTCGTTCCAGTTGTCGTTGACGCCGCGCATGTGCGGGTTGTCGCGCAGCACGGCCTTGGCCTCGTCGGCCCAGTGGCGCACCTGGTCGGCGTCGGGGCCCACCACGCGGAACTGCACCGGGTACGGCACCGGCGGCCCGTTGGGCAGCAGCTTGACGCGGGTGCGGATCTCCGGGAACTCGGCGGCCAGCAGCGCGGGCAGCTTCTTGCGCAGGCTCTCGCGCACCTTGAGGTCGGTCGGCTCGACGATGGCCTCGCTGACGTTGCTCTGCGGAAACACCTGGTCCAGCGGCAGGTAGAAGCGCGGCACGCCGCTGCCCACCCACGTGGTCACCGACTTCACGCCCGTCTCCTTGAGCATGCGCGCCTCGAAGCGCCTGGCGACGTCCTCGCTCTGCTTGATGGTGGCGCCTTCGGGCAGCCACAGGTCGACCATGATCTCGGGCCGGCTCGAGTCCGGGAAGAACTGCTGCTGCACCAGGCCCATGCCCACCAGGCCCAGCACGAAGATGCCGACGGTCGAGACTATGGTGATCCAGCGATGCCCGATGCACCACGCGACCACGCGGCGGAAGCGCTCGTAGAACGGCGAGTCGAAGGTCTCGTGCGGCTGCGTGGACAGGCTGCCGTCCGGCTCGTGCGCCTTCATGCGCGTGTGCAGCAGCCTGGCGCCCAGGTACGGCACGAAGTACACCGACACGAACCACGAGATCAGCAGCGCGGCCGACGTCACCGCGAAGATCGCGAACGTGTACTCGCCCGTCATCGACTTGGCCAGCCCGATCGGCAGGAAGCCCGCGGCGGTGATCAGCGTGCCGGTGAGCATCGGCATCGACGTCACCTCGTACGCGAAGGTCGCGGCGCGCTCCTTCGAGTAGCCCTCCTCGAGCTTGCGCACCATCATCTCGACCGCGATGATCGCGTCGTCCACCAGCAGGCCCAGCGCGATGATCAGCGAGCCCAGCGAGATCTTGTGCAGCCCGACGCCCCAGTAGTACATCGTGACGAAGGTGATCGCCAGCACCAGCGGGATCGTGATCGCGACCACCAGGCCCGGCCAGATGTCGATGCGGATCGGCTTGAAGTGCAGGCCCAGGCTCACGAAGCTGACGCCCAGCACGATCACGATGGCCTCGATCAGCACGCGCACGAACTCGCCCACCGAGCGGCTGACCGCCTGCGGCTGGTCCTGCACCTGCTCCAGCGCCATGCCCACCGGCAACTGCGCGCGCACCTCGGCCAACTGCTTCTGCAAGCCCTGGCCGAGCGCGATGATGTCGCCGCCCTTGGCCATCGACACGCCGATGGCGATCACCTGCTTGCCGTTGGCGCGCACCTTGACGTCCGGCGGATCGGAGTAGCCGCGCCTGACGTCGGCGATGTCGCCCAGCCGGATGCTCGTCGCCTGGCCCGTTCCCGGGTTGACGACGCGGATCGGCAGCGCGCGGACGTCGTCGACCGACTGGAACGCGCCCGCCACGCGCACCTGCACGTTCTGCGAGCCGGCGTCGACCACGCCCGAGCCCTGCACCGCGTTCTGCGCGTTGAGCTGGCTGATGACGGCGTTGACGTCGACGCCCATCTCGGCCGCGCGCTTCTGCGACAGCTCGACCCACACCTTCTGCGACTGCACGCCGAACAGCTGCACCTTGGCGACGTCGTGCACGCGCAGCAGCTGCGAGCGGATGTCCTCGGCGCGCACGCGCAGCTCCTCGTCGCTGAATCCGTCGGCCGACAGCGCGAAGATCGAGCCGTAGACGTCGCCGAACTCGTCGTTGAAGAACGGGCCGAGCACGCCCTGCGGGAGCGTCGAGCGCATGTCGCCGATCTTCTTGCGCGCCTGGTACCAGCTGTTGGCGACCTCGTGCGGCGGCGAGTTGTCGGCCAGCTGCAGGATGGTCAGCGACTCGCCCGGCTTGGTGTAGCTGCGGATCTTGTCGGAGTACGGCACCTCCTGCAGCGTGCGCTCGATCTTGTCGGTCACCTGCTCTGCGACGTCCTTGGCGCTCGCGCCGGGCCAGTAGGCCTGCACCACCATCGCGCGGAACGTGAACGGCGGATCCTCGTCCTGGCCGAGCTGGAAGTAGGCCGCCAGGCCCAGCAGCATCAGCACGATCATCAGGTAGCGCGTGAGATCCGGGTGCTGCAGCGCCCAGCGCGAGACGTTGAAGCGTCCGCCTTCGACCGCGCCGGCGGCGGTCGGCATCGATTGTTCGTTGCTCACGGGCGCCTCAACGCTTGGAAGGTTCGACGTACAGGGTGACCTGCTGGCCGGGGCTCAGCACGTGCGCGCCGGCGGTGACGACCGTGTCGCCGCCCTTCAGGCCGCTGTCGATCACGAGCGTGTCGCCCTCGGGGCGCAGCACGACGACGGGCTGCTCGCGGACCTTCATCGTCGACTTGTCCAGCAGCCAGACGTGGCTCTGGTTGCCGCTGCCGGCCACGGCCTGCATCGGCAGGCGCAGCTTGCCGTCGGCCGGCGCGAGCTCGACGTGCACCGTCGCGGTCTGGCCCAGCTCGACCGCGTTGGCGGGGACGTCGGCCTTGACCTGGAAGGTGCGCGACGCCGGGTCGGCGGCGGCCGCGACCTCGCGCACCGTCGCCGGGATCGCCGCGCTGCCGCCCCACGGCGTGACGCTGACGCCGCCGGGCTTGCCCAGCAGCTTGCGGAAGACCGCGAGCTGGTCCTCGGGCACCGCGAAGACGACGTCGCGCGGGCCGTCGTGCGCCAGGCTCACCACCGGCGTGCCGGCGGCGACCACGGCACCGACATCGGCGTAGACCGCGGTGATGACGCCGGGCGAATCGGCCGCCAGCGCGGCATAGGCGGCCTGGTTGGTCTGCAGGCCGGCCTGGGCGCGCGCCTGGTCGAACTGCGCCTTCGCGGCCACGAGTCCGCTGTTGCGGCGATCGAGTTCGGCCGCGCTGATGAAGCCCTGCGCGCGCAGGTCCTCGTAGCGCTTGTAGTCGACCGCGGTCTGGTCGTAGTTGACCTTGGCGGCCGCGAGGCCGGCGCGCGCGGCGTCCTGGCCGAAGCGCAGGTCGGACGGATCGACCTGCGCCAGCGCCTGGCCGTTCCTGACCCGATCGCCGAGATTGACCGGCCGCTGCACGATCTTGCCGCCGACGCGGAACGCGAGGCGCGTCTCGATGCGCGCGTGCACCTCGCCCGCGTAGTCGCGCAGCGTCGCGCCGGACAGCTGGCCGACGGTCATCGTGCGCACGGCGCGCACCGGCTCGGCGGCGGCCGGCTCCTTGCCGCAGGCCACCAGCACGAGCGTGCCGAGCAGGGACAGCGCGAGCGGCAGCGCCGCCAGCGCGCGCGCGGAGGGAGGATAGTTCGGGGTGAGGCGGGGCGTGTTCATGGGCGCTTCGTCTAGTTACTGACCAGTCAGTCAGTAATATACGAACAGCGCCGGGACTCGTCAATCGACTTCTTGCGCCGGAACGGCGAAAACCGGGCATCCGCGGCGCATCGACCGGGCACAATCGCGCGCCGTGAGCGTCGAACACTACGAGAACTTCCCCGTCGCGTCCTGGCTGTGCCCGCCGGCGCTGCGCCCGGCCGTGCGCGCCATCTACTGGTTCGCGCGCACCGCCGACGACATCGCCGACGAGGGCGACGCGCCCGCGCCAACTCGCAAGGCGATGCTGGCGGCCTACCGCGACGATCTCGTGAACGCCGCCGCGGGCCGGCCCGGCTCCGGCCGCTGGGCCGGCGTGTTCGATCCGCTGGCCGCGATCATCCGGACGCATGCGCTGCCGCTGCCGCTGCTGTCCGCCCTGCTCGACGCCTTCGAGGAGGACACGCGCCACGCCGGCTACGCCGACCGCGCCGCGCTGCTGGACTACTGCAGCCGCTCCGCCAACCCGGTCGGCCGCCTGCTGCTGCACCTGCATGGCCTGGACGACCCGGAACTGCTGCGCCGCAGCGACGCCGTGTGTTCCGCGCTGCAGCTGATCAACTTCTGGCAGGACCTGAGCGTCGACCTGCCGCGCGGCCGCGACTACGTGCCGCGCAGCGACGCCACCGCACACGCGGCGACGTCCGCACAGTGCCTGCTGTCCCCGCACGCGGACGCGTCACGCGCGCTCGTGCGCGAGCTGTGCGCGTGGGCACGCGGGCTGATGCTCGAAGGCGCGCCGATCGCGCTCGCGGTGCCGGGCCGCGTCGGCTGGGAACTTCGGTTCGTCGTTCAGGGCGGCCTGAGAATTCTTGCGAAAATCGAGGCCATGAACTTCGCGAGCTTCGCCCGCCGTCCCCGACTCCACGCCGCCGACCACCTGCTGATCGGCCTGCGCGCACTGACGATGCGCCCTTCCCCGCAAGAACGAGCGCGCATCGCATGACGCCGGAACAGTACGTCCAGGACAAGGCCCAGAAGAGCGGCTCGTCGTTCTACTACGCCTTCATGTTCCTGCCGCCCGCGCGGCGCCAGGCGATGACCGCGTTCTACGCGTTCTGCCGCGAGGTCGACGACGTCGCCGACGAGGTGACGGACCCCGGCGTCGCCGCGACCAAGCTCGACTGGTGGCGCCGCGAGGTCGACGCGTCCTTCGCCGGCAACCCGTCGCACCCGGTGATGAAGGCGCTGATGCTGCACGTGGCCACCTACGGCGTGCGCGTCGACCACCTGCACGCGGTGATCCAGGGCTGCCAGACCGACCTCGAGCAGACGCGCTTCCTCGACTACCCCGGCCTGCAGCGCTACTGCCACCTGGTGGCGGGCATCGTCGGCGAGGTGGCCAGCAACATCATGGGCCGCACGCAGGGCCAGACGGTGAAGTTCGCGCACCAGCTGGGACTGGCGATGCAGCTGACCAACATCATCCGCGACGTCGGCGACGACGCTCGCCGCGGCCGCATCTACCTGCCGGTCTCCGAGCTGCAGCAGTTCGACGTCAAGGCGTCCGAGATCCTCAAGCGCGACGCGCCCTGGGGCTACAGCGAGCGCTTCAGCGCGCTGATGAAGTTCCAGGCCGCGCGCGCCGACGCGCTCTACGACGAGGCGCTGGCGCTGCTGCCGGACGAGGACCGCAACGCGCAGCGCCCCGCCCTGATGGTGGCCAACATCTATCGCCGCCTGCTGCGCGAGGTCGAGGCCACCGGCTTCCAGGTGCTGCACCAGCGCATCTCGCTGACCCCGCTGCGCAAGCTGTGGATCGCGTGCCAGACGCAGTGGCGGGGCCGGTAAGGCCTTTCGACCACGCCATGAAGATCGCCGTCGTCGGCGCCGGCTGGGCCGGCCTCGCCGCCGCCGTGCGCGCGACGCAGGCCGGCCACGACGTCACCGTGTTCGAGGCCGCCGCCATGCCCGGCGGCCGCGCGCGCTCCGACGACGCCAGCGACGGCGCCACCGACAACGGCCAGCACATCCTGCTGGGCGGCTACGCCCGCACGCTGGACCTGATGCGCACGGTGGGCGTGGACGTCGAGCGCGCGCTGCTGCGCCTGCCGCTGCGCGTCACGTACGCGGACGGATCCGGCTTCGCGCTGGCGCCGACGGGCCCGCGCCTGCTCGCCGCCGCGCGGGCGCTGGCCGGCGCGCGCGGCTTCGGCGCGGTCGACAAGCTGTCCGCCATCGCGATGGCGCTCGCCTGGCGATGGCGCGGCTTCCGCTGCCCGCAGGCGATGACGGTCGCCGAGCTGCTGCGGCGTGCGCCCACCGCGCGCGTCCGCAGCCGCCTGATCGAGCCGCTGTGCGTCGCCGCGCTGAACACCCCGATGGCCGAGGCCGGCGCGGCGGTCTTCCTCGCCGTGATGCGCGACAGCCTGTTCGGCGCCCGCGACGCCTCCGACCTGCTGCTGCCGCAGCGCCCGCTCGCGCAGCTGCTGCCGCTGCCCGCCGTCGACTGGCTGCGCACGCGCGGCGCGACGGTGCACCTGCGCCGGCGCGTCACCGGGCTGGCGCGCGACGGCAGCCGCTGGCGCCTCGATGGCGCGGCGGGAGCCGACGACTCGTGCGGGTCGGAGCCGCTTTTCGACCAGGTGATCCTCGCGACGCCGGCGACCGACGCCGCGCGCCTGACACGGATGCTCGCGCCCGAGTGGTCGGCCGTCGCGGCCGGGCTCGCGCACGAGCCCATCGTCACGATCGCGTTGACCGCGCCACGGCGCGCCTGGCCCGCGGCCATGCTGGCGCTGGACGCCGACGACGTCGACGCGCCCGCGCAGTTCGCCTTCAAGCTGGGCGAGCAGCCGGCCGACGCCGATCGCGTGACGCTGGTCGTCAGCGCCGCGGGCCGCTGGCTGGCTCGCGGCGGCGACGCCGTCGCCGCGGCGGCCGTCGCGCAATATCGGCGGGCGTTCGACATCGGAGCCGGCGAAGCTATCGAGCTGGCGAGCGTGCGCGCCGACAAGCGCGCCACCTTCCGCTGCACGGCGGACGTCGTCCGGCCGACGATGGACATCCTCCCCGGCCTGCGCGCCGCGGCCGACTGGGTCGCCGGCCCCTACCCGGCCACTCTGGAAGCCGCGGTCATGGCCGGCGAGGCCGCCGCCCGCGCATCAGGAAGTTAGAGCCGGCTGTCGGGACTCGCAGCGTGAATCAGGGTTTCACCATGCGAGAATGGGGTCCCACAGCCCCAGGCCGACCCCATGTCCAAGTCAGAAGGCTCCGGACCCACCATCCAGGTTCTCGCACGCGCCTATGCGCTGCTCGACGTCCTGGCCGCACACACCGACCCGGTGCCGCTGAAGGAGCTCAGCGCGCGCACCGGGCTGCATCCGTCGACGGCGCACCGCATCCTCAACGACCTCGCCGAGGGCCGCTTCGTCGAGCGCCCCGAGGCGGGCAGCTACCGCCTGGGCATGCGCCTGCTGGAGCTGGGCAACCTGGTCAAGGCGCGGCTGGACGTGCGCGAGGCCGCCATCGGCCCGATGCGCGAGCTGCACAAGCTGACGCACCAGCCGGTCAACCTGTCGGTGCGCCAGGGCGACGAGATCGTCTACATCGAGCGCACGTACAGCGAACGCTCCGGCATGCAGGTCGTGCGCGCCGTCGGCGGCCGCGCGCCGCTGCACCTCACGTCCGTGGGCAAGCTGTTCCTGGCCAACGACGAACCCCAGCGCGTGCGCGCCTACGCCACGCGCACGGGCCTGACCGGCCACACGCGCAACAGCCTCACCGACCTGCCCATGCTAGAGCGCGAGCTCGACAAGATCCGCCGCAGCGCGATCTCGCGCGACGACGAGGAGCTCGAGCTCGGCGTGCGCTGCATGGCCGCCGGCATCTACGACGACCAGGGCCGCCTGGTGGCCGGCTTGTCGGTCTCGGCGCCGGCGGATCGGCTCGAGGAGTCGTGGCTGGAGCGAGTCAAGGAGACGGCCTCCAAGATCTCGGCGGCGCTCGGTCACAACACCGGCCCCTAGCCGATCCGTCGCGAATGGGAGGCCGCGCTGCGCGCGACCGCTTCCAGTTCGCCGACGCGAATCGAACGCGCCGCGCTTCGCACCAATTGAAAGGGCCGGGAGCTTTCGCCACCGGCCCTTTTCCCATCGCGTTGTTGTTCTTGCGATCGCGGAGATTCGTTCGGGTTCAGCTCGACGCTTCCGCCGTGCGGGTGGTCGGGGCCGGGGTCTGGGTCGCGCCGTGGTTGGCCGTGACCCACTTGCGGATGCGCTCGGCGTCGGCGATGCGCGAGTACTTGCCGGCGGAATCGAGCAGCACCATGATCAGCTTGCGGCCGGCCATCTGGGCCTGCATCACCAGGCACTGGCCGGCCTCGTTGATGAATCCGGTCTTCTGCAGGCCGATATCCCAGGTCGGGTTGGCGACCAGGCGGTCGGTGGTGTGGAACTGCACCTGGCGGCGGCCCAGTTCGACGTCCAGCGACGGCGTCGTCGAGTATTCGCGCAGCAGCGGCACCTGGTGGGCGGCGTTCACCAGCACGGCGAGGTCGCGCGCGCTGGACTTGTTCTCGCTCGACAGGCCGGTGGGCTCGACGTAGTGCGTGTCGTTCATGCCCAGCGCCTTGGCCTTGGCGTTCATCGCCGCGACGAAGGCCGGCAGGCCGCCCGGGTAGTTGCGGCCCAGCGCGTTGGCGGCGCGGTTCTCCGAGGCCATCAGCGCGAGGTGCAGCATCACGCCGCGGCTCAGCGCGGTGCCGGGCTTGAGGCGCGAACGCGTGTTCTTCTCGGTGTCGATGTCGTCCGTCGTGATCGTCAGCTCTTCGTCGAGCGGCTGGTGGGCCTCGCTGATCACCAGCGCGGTCATCAGCTTGCTCAGCGACGCGATCGGCAGCACGGCCTCCGGGTTCTTGCTGTAGAGGACTTCCTTGGTGTCCTGGTCGAGCACCAGCGCCGCGCCGGAGCGCAGGAACAGCGGGTCTTCCGTCGAATGCAGGCCGGCGGCGTAGCCGACGGACTGCGACGGCACTTCGGCGATGCGCGTCGTCGTGCGCGTGACGGTGGTGGTGCGACGCACCGACACCACGTGCCTGGCGCGCACGCCGCCGTGGGCCGTGGCGGACGTCCTGCGATGGTGCCTGCTGGTCTTGGGGGCGGCGGTATCGGACGCGACGACGGCGTCGGACGCAGCAGCGGAGTCGGACGGGGCGACGGTCGCCGACACAGCGAACGAGGCACAAACCAGGGTGCCGCCGACCGCGCAGGACAGCGCCCAACGCGACAGTTGCTTGAATTTCCGCGAGACGGACATGCCGGAAGCCAGTTGCATCACCATTTGTTTCAGTCTAAAGCAAAGGAAAAATCCATGCAAGATCAAAAGCTTGCGTGGATTTCCTCAACCGGATGTCGAACGAGCATGCCAACTCGGTGCCGGATTAGGGATGGTCAGACGGCCGGATAAACCTGTCTAACGCACGTGACCGGGTTTTGGCTGACGCAACGACGAAATTCTGATGAACGGATCCACGCCGGGACGAAGCGTTCGCCGCGACGGCGGACGGCCTCATCCTTCAGGAACGGATTTTCCGCGCCCGGCATGAGCGTCAGGGCCGGAAAAGCGGGCATTTGCCACGCTATTCCGGGCCGGCGAGTGACTTAAGGTAACGTCCGGCCCGATCGCGTTTCCCAACGCAACAGGCCGCTACCGCCGCTCCCCGACCGTGCAGGGAACCGGACGACCCGACCCGCGGACGGGCCGGGATCTCCGCGGAATCAGGCGACAGCCTGCGCTGCGCGGGCCTCGACCGCCACCGGATCGCTCCCACGCGAGGTCGCCGACAACACGGCCAGCAAGGTCGCACGCACGATGTTGGCGTCGATGCCGACGCCGAACACGGGCGTCGCGTCGCCCACGCGCACCTCGACATAGGCCGCCGCGCGCGCCTGCGCGCCGCCGCCCATCGAGTGCTCGTGGTAGTTCAGCACCTTCACCGCGACGCCCGCGGCGCGCGACAGGCCGTCGACGAACGCGTCGACCGGGCCGTTGCCCACGCCCTCGAACGCCATGCGGCGGCCCGTCACCGCGGCCTCGACGGCCACGCGCACGCGGCCTTCGCCGATGTCGGTCTGGGTGAGGTCGGAGATCGTGACGGCCCCCTCGGCGAGCCGGTATTCGCTCTCGAAGATCCGCCAAATGTCCGACGCCGTGACTTCGCGGCCCTGCGCGTCCATCACGGCCTGCACGACCTGGCTGAACTCGATCTGCAGGCGGCGCGGCAGCTCGAGCCCGTACTCCGACTCGAGCAGGTACGAGATGCCGCCCTTCCCGGACTGGCTGTTGACGCGGATGATGGCCTCGTAGCTGCGGCCGAGGTCCTTCGGGTCGATCGGCAGGTAGGGCATCTCCCAGACGTCGCCTTCGCGGCGCGCGGCGAACGCCTTCTTGATGGCGTCCTGGTGCGAGCCCGAGAACGAGGTGAAGACCAGGTCGCCGACGTACGGATGGCGCGGGTGCACCGGCAGCTGGTTGCAGTATTCGACGACGCGGCGGACCTCGTCGATGTCGGAAAAGTCGAGCTGCGGGTCGACGCCCTGCGTGTACAGGTTGAGCGCGATGTTGACGATGTCGACGTTGCCCGTGCGCTCGCCGTTGCCGAACAGGCAGCCCTCGATGCGGTCGGCGCCGGCCATCATCGCCAGCTCGGCGGTGGCGGTGCCGGTGCCGCGGTCGTTGTGCGGGTGCGCGGAGATCACGATGGCGTCGCGGCGCTGGATGTTGCGGCACGTCCACTCGATCATGTCGGCGTAGATGTTGGGCGTCGAGTGCTCCACCGTCGTCGGCAGGTTGATGATGCAGGTGCGCTCGGGCGTCGGCTGCCACACCTCGGTGACGGCGTCGATCACGCGGCGCGAGACCTCGAGCTCGGTGTCGGAGAACATCTCGGGCGAATACTCGAAGCGCCAGTCGGTGCCGGTCTGCTTCGCGGCGAGCTCCTTGATCAGGCGCGCGTGGCTGGCGGCCAGCTCGATGACGCCCTCGACGTCCACGCCCAGCACGACCTTGCGCATGATGGGCGCCGTCGCGTTGTACAGGTGCATGATGCACTTCTTGGCGCCCACCACGGCCTCGAAGGTGCGGCGGATCAGGTGCTCGCGCGCGGGGGTCAGCACCTGGATGCTGACGTCGTCGGGGATCAGGTTCTCATCGATCAGCTTGCGCACGAAATCGAAGTCGGTCTGCGACGCCGACGGGAAGCCGATCTCGATCTCCTTGAAGCCGGTGCGCACCAGCGTCTCGAACATGCGCATCTTGCGCTCGCCGTCCATCGGCTCGATCAGCGCCTGGTTGCCGTCGCGCAGGTCCGAACTGCACCACACGGGCGCCTTCGTCAGGACGACGTCGGGCCAGGTGCGGTCGGTCAGCCGCACGGGGGCGACGGGACGGTACTTGGCGGCGGGATTCTTGAGCATGGACATCGCTGGTTCTCCAGGAGGGATTTCTTCGGATGGCAACGCCGCAGGGAAAAAGAAAAACGGCCCGCTGCGTTGCGCAAGGCGGGCCGTTGATCGGAATTTCGGTTCAGACGTGACTGATCAATGCACCCGCGGTACTCCGGCTAGGGATAGCGTGATCAGCGCAATTCGGAACGACATGCGAATGAATATAGCACGGCGATCCGGGCTTGTGGCAGCGAATTCTTCGCCTTGGACGAAGACTCGCTTCGTGCCGCGGGCGCGGCGGCGCGATCGCTCGCGCCGGTCCGTTCAGCGATGCAGCCCGACCTCGTCCGGCTCGTCGGTGGACAGCGCAATCGCGCTCACCGGCTTGCCCTTGGCGCGCTTGTACGCGTAGACGAAGTAGCCCGAGACGCCATACAGGCAGAAGATCGCGAAGATCATGCGCGCGGGCTGGTAGCTGATGATGCCGATGGCCAGCGCGATCAGCACGATCACGATGAAGGGCACCGAGCGCTTCAGGCTGAGGTCCTTGAAGCTGTAGAACGGCACGTTCACGACCATGGTCACGCCGGCGTAGAACGTGGCGATCGCCGCGGCCCAGGACAGCACGACGTCGCCGTTGACGTCCGTGTTGGAGGTGTCGACCACCACCCAGATCAGCCCCACCACCAGGGCGGCGGCGGCCGGGCTGGGCAGGCCCTGGAAGTAGCGCTTGTCCACCACCGCGAGGTTGGTGTTGAAGCGCGCCAGGCGCAGTGCAGCGCAGGCGCAATAGAAGAACGCGATGCCCCAGCCGGCCTTGCCCAGGCCCTTGAGCGCCCATTCGTAGACGATCAGCGCCGGCGCGGCGCCGAAGCTGACCATGTCGGACAGGCTGTCCATCTCGGCGCCGAACGCGCTCTGCGTGTTGGTCATGCGCGCGACGCGGCCGTCCAGGCTGTCCAGCACCATCGCGCAGAACACGCCGTAGCACGACAGCACGTAGTGCCCGTTCATCGCCATCACGATGGCGTAGAAGCCGCCGAACAGCGCGGCCAGCGTGAACAGGTTGGGCAGGATGTAGACGCCCTTGCGACGCCGGCGCGGCGCCACCTGGGCGTCGTCGTCGACCTCGTCTTCCGGAACCGGGATCAGGTCGTTCATCGCGCGGACAGCACAAAAGATTTCATGGTGCGCGAGGATACCGCAGCGCTGGCGGCGCCTCGTGTGTCAAAACCAAAGAAAAAGGCCACCGAAGTGGCCTCTCGCAGCGTCTCCGGCGAAGCCGGAGGCATCAGTTGCGGCTCTTGTCGACCAGCTTGTTGGCCTTGATCCACGGCATCATCGCGCGCAGCTTCTCGCCGACCACCTCGATCGGGTGCTCGGCGGTCAGGCGGCGGCGCGACAGCAGCGTCGGGGCGCCGGCGCGGTTCTCCAGGATGAAGCTCTTGGCGTAGTCGCCGGTCTGGATGTCCTTGAGCGCCTGCTTCATGGCCTTCTTGGTCTCCTCGGTGACGACCTTCGGGCCCGTCACGTACTCGCCGTACTCGGCGTTGTTGGAGATCGAGTAGTTCATGTTGGCGATGCCGCCCTCGTAGATCAGGTCCACGATCAGCTTGAGCTCGTGCAGGCACTCGAAGTAGGCCATCTCGGGCGCGTAGCCGGCTTCGGTCAGCGTCTCGAAGCCCGCCTTGATCAGCTCGACGGCGCCGCCGCACAGCACGGCCTGCTCGCCGAACAGGTCGGTCTCGGTCTCCTCGCGGAAGGTCGTCTCGATGATGCCGGCCTTGCCGCCGCCGTTGGCCGCGGCGTAGCTCAGCGCGAGGTCGCGCGCCTTGCCGGTCTTGTCCTGGTAGATCGCCACCAGGTGCGGCACGCCGCCGCCCTGCTTGTAGGTGTTGCGCACGGTGTGGCCCGGGGCCTTGGGCGCGACCATCCAGACGTCGAGGTCGGCGCGCGGCGTGACCTGGCCGTAGTGCACGTTGAAGCCGTGCGCGAACGCCAGCGAGGCGCCTTCGCGGATGTTGGGCTCGACGTCGTTCTTGTAGACCTCGGCGATGTTCTCGTCGGGCAGCAGGATCATGACGACATCGGCGGCCTTCACGGCGTCCGCGACTTCCGCCACCTTCAGGCCGGCCTTGGCGACCTTGTCCCACGACGCGCCGCCCTTGCGCAGGCCGACGGTGACCTTCACGCCGCTGTCGTTCAGGTTCTGCGCATGGGCATGGCCTTGGGAGCCGTAGCCGATGATCGCCACGTTCTTGCCCTTGATGAGGGAAAGATCGGTGTCCTTGTCGTAGTAGACCTTCATGATGTGCTCTCTTCTTTCGTCGTCAAAAAACTATGAGGGGAATGCGCGCGACGCGAAGCGTCAGGCACGCAGGATGCGTTCGCCGCGGCCGATGCCGCTGGTGCCGGTACGGACGGTCTCGAGGATGGCGGTGCGGTCGATCGCCACGATGAAGGCGTCGAGCTTGGACGCGTCGCCGGTCAGCTCGATGGTGTAGCTCTTCTCGGTGACGTCGACGATGTGGCCGCGGAAGATGTCGGCCATGCGCTTCATCTCCTCGCGTTCCTTGCCCACCGCGCGAACCTTGATGAGCATCAGCTCGCGTTCGGTGAACTGGCCTTCCGTCAGGTCGACCACCTTGACCACGTCGATCAGGCGGTTCAGGTGCTTGGTGATCTGCTCGATCACCTCGTCGGAGCCGGTGGTGACGATGGTCATGCGCGACAGCGACGGGTCTTCCGTCGTCGCCACCGTCAGGCTCTCGATGTTGTAGCCGCGGGCCGAGAACAGCGCCACGACGCGCGACAGGGCGCCGGGCTCGTTCTCGAGCAGCACGGCAATGATGTGTTTCATGTCGGAGTCCTTCGCCGCGAGGCCCGTCCCGGAAGCGGTAACCGCCGGGCTGCCACGCGGCAACTAGATCGATGAGAGAAATGTTCCGGAGGTACCCGGACGCCGGCTACTTGCGACGCGCTCCGACCGGGGCGGTAACCCGCGGCCGTGCGTGGCGCTTTCGTCGGTCGTCCGTCAGAGGTCCTCGGAACCCAGCAGCATCTCGCTGATGCCCTTGCCCGCCTTGACCATGGGCCAGACGTTCTCGGTCTGGTCGGTCTGGATGTCGAGGAACACGGTGCGATCCTTCAGAGCGATCGCCTCGCGTAGCGCGCCGTCGACGTCCTCCGGCCGCGTCACGCGGATGCCAACGTGGCCGTAGGCCTCGGCGAGCTTGACGAAGTCGGGCAGCGCGTCCATGTAGCTGTGCGAATAGCGGCCCTGGTAGTCGAGCTGCTGCCACTGGCGCACCATGCCGAGGTAGCGGTTGTTCAGCGAGATGATCTTGACCGGCGTCTGGTACTGCAGGCAGGTCGAGAGCTCCTGGATGCACATCTGGATCGAGCCCTCGCCGGTGATGCAGAACACGTCCGCGTCCGGCTTGGCGAGCTTGATGCCCATCGCGTACGGCAGGCCCACGCCCATCGTGCCCAGGCCGCCGGAGTTGATCCAGCGGCGCGGCTGCGCGAAGCGGAAGTACTGCGCGGCCCACATCTGGTGCTGGCCGACGTCGGACGTGATGTAGACGTCCTTGTCCTTGGTCATCTCCCACAGCGACTCGATGACCGCCTGCGGCTTGATGACGTCCGCGCCCTTCTTGTACGCGAGGCAGTCCTTGCGGCGCCACTCGTTGATCTGGCTCCACCACTGCGACAGCACGGCCTGGTCGGGCTTCTGCTGCGCGTCGCGCAGCTGCGCGATCAGCTCCTGCAGCACGTCCTTGACGTCGCCCACGATGGGGATGTCGACCTTCACGCGCTTGGAGATCGACGACGGGTCGATGTCGACGTGGACGATCTTGCGCTCGACCGAGGCGAAGTGGCCGGGGTTGCCGATCACGCGGTCGTCGAAGCGGGCGCCGATGGCCAGCAGGACGTCGCAGTGCTGCATCGCCATGTTGGCCTCGAAGGTGCCGTGCATGCCCAGCATGCCCAGGAACTTCGGGTCGAGGGCGGGCATCGCGCCCAGGCCCATCAGCGTGTTGGTGACCGGCACGCCCAGCAGGTCGGCCAGCTCGCGCAGCTCGGCCGAGGCGTTGCCCAGGACCACGCCGCCGCCCGAGTAGATGTACGGGCGCTTGGCCTGCAGCAGCAGGCTGACGGCCTTGCGGATCTGGCCGCCGTGGCCCTTGCGGACCGGGTTGTACGAGCGCATCTCGACGTGTTCGGGGTACACGAACGGCGTCGTCTGCTGGGAGACGTCCTTGGGGATGTCCACCACCACCGGGCCGGGGCGGCCGGTGCGCGCGATGTGGAAGGCCTTCTTCAGCGTCGAGGCGAGCTCGCGCACGTCCTTGACGAGGAAGTTGTGCTTGACGATCGGGCGGGTGATGCCGACGGTGTCGCATTCCTGGAACGCGTCCAGGCCGATGGCCGGGGTGGGCACCTGTCCGGTGATGATCACCATCGGGATCGAGTCCATGTAGGCCGTGGCGATGCCGGTGACGGCATTCGTGACGCCCGGGCCGGACGTGACCAGCGCGACGCCGACGTCGCCCGTCGCGCGCGCGTAGCCGTCGGCGGCGTGCACGGCGCCCTGCTCGTGGCGCACCAGCACGTGCTGGATGGACTGCTGCTTGTAGAGCGCGTCGTAGATGTAGAGCACCGCGCCGCCGGGGTAGCCCCAGACGTACTTGACGTTCTCGGCCTGCAGGCAGCGCACGAGGATCTCGGATCCGTTCGGATCCTGGGCGGAATTCGGGGGGGAGTGGGGGTGCGTAGCACCCTGCGGACTGGCGGAAGCGTTGCGCTTCACGTCCGTGGAGGACATTTCCATGGGGAACCTCTGTGAATTTCTCTGACGAAAAACCATTGGTGCTCCTCTTCTCGCCCTCGTGAGGCGGATTCAGAACCTTGAGATCGAAACATGCCGGCGCCCGCTTTCGGGTCGGCCTTCAGACCATTTCGCGTTTGTGCGAAGCACCATTATTGCACCGATCGCTCGGCATTTGTGCACCAACTCCACTCAATTCCTGTCGAACCAAGACTTCGCATACCGCGAAGCCATTCGACACACCGGGGGGTGGCGATCCCGCATTGCCCGGGCGTGGCGCAATGACATAATCCGCCGCGTCCCTCAGACCGGGCGCGCCGCCGCTTCCAGCTCCCACCTTGGCCACCGACAAAGAACTTTCAGACTTCCTCAAGAGTGTGGAGAAGCGCGCCTTCAAGCGCACGGCCTTCGCCGTGCGCGATGACGACGCCGCGCTCGACATCGTGCAGGATTCGATGATCCGTCTGGCCGAGAAGTACGTCGACCGGCCCGCCGCCGAGTTGCCGCTGCTGTTCCAGCGCATCCTGTCGAACGCCACGATGGACTGGTTCCGGCGCCAGAAGGTGCGCAACGCGGTCGTGCACAACTTCTCGGAGTTCAGCGGCCCGGGCGACGACGACGGCGATTTCGACATTCTCGAGATCCTGGACGACCTGGAAGGAACAATTGGCACCGAAAGTGCATCCGATTCCGTATCGCGGGATCAAATCCTTCGGATCATTGAAGGCGAAGTCGCCGAGCTTCCCGCGCGTCAACGCGAAGCGTTCCTGCTGCGTTACTGGGAGGAACTAGATGTTGCAGAAACGGCGTCCGTGATGGGATGCTCGGAAGGCAGCGTCAAGACGCACTGTTCGCGCGCCGTCCACGCGCTGGCCAAGGCGTTGAAAGCCAAGGGACTCGCACCATGACCAACAACACGAATTCGACCTATTCCCTGCCGGACCGCGACGGCCTGGAGGCACGCTTCGGCGTCCGCGTCGCTTCGATGCTTGGCGAGCGATCCCAGTCCACCGCCCCCGACATCAGCGAACGCCTGCGCTTTGCCCGCGAGCAGGCCATGGCGCGCGCCCAGGCGGCGCGCCGCCAGGAACAGCTGGCCGCGGCCCCGGTGGTCGTCGGCCGCGGCCGCAGCGCCGTGCTGGCCAACCCGCTGGGCTGGTGGTTCAAGCTCGGCTCGGTCGCCCCGCTGGCGCTGCTGGTGCTGGGCCTGGCGGGCATCGCCCACGTGCACGACAAGGCGCAGATCGCCGCCGTCGCCGAGGTCGACGCCGCCCTGCTGTCGGACGACCTGCCCCCGGCCGCCTACACGGATCCCGGCTTCGCGGAGTACCTCAAGACCAACCGCGAGTGACGGAGGAGTCTTGGCGCGTTTCCCGCTTCCCCGCCTGATCGAATCGCTCGCCGCCGCGGCCCTGGTCGCGGCGGTCGGCTTTGGTGCGTGCACGGCCGTGGCCGCCAACGGCGCCGCGGCGACCGCGCCCGCCGCCAAGGCGGACGCCGGCGGTCCGCAGTGGGGCGAACTCCCGGCGCGCCAGCGCCAGGTGCTGGCGCCGCTGGCCAACGACTGGAACGGCCTGGACGCCCGCAGCAAGGAGCGCTGGATCGACGTCGCCGGCCGCTTCCACAAGATGCCGCCCGACGAGCAGCAGCGCGCCACCCAGCGCATGGGCGAGTGGGCCCACATGACGGTGGCGCAGCGCATCCAGGCACGCGAGGTGTTCCAGGAGACGCGCGGCCTGTCCAAGGAAGAGCGCGAGGCCCGCTGGAAGGCCTACCAGGCGCTGCCCGACGAGCAGAAGCGCGAACTGGCCGCCAAGCGCGCCGCGGCACCGGCCAGCGGCACGGCATCGACCACCGCCTTCGCGCGCCGCCATGCGCCGCCCGCGGTCGACACGGTGCAGCCCAAGAACAACCTGATCGGCGGCACCGCCGCGGCCCGCGCGCCCGCCGGTTCCGCGCCGGGCCTGGTCGAGCCCAAGCGCGTCGGCGTCACCACGACGCTGCTGACGCGCCGCGCCACCCCGCCCGCGCACCAGCGCGAGGGGGCGCCCAAGATCGCCGTCGGCCCAAATGCCGTCGACCGCACGACGCTGCTGCCCAAGCACACGACCGTGGCCGCCGCCGCCCCGGCGTCGGCGCCGTCGTCCGTCCACCGATGAGCGAACCGGCGGCGGCCGTGCCGCTCGTCGCGCCCCCGCTCGTCCGCCGCCTGGCCGCCTTCCTGTACGAGGGCGTGCTGCTGTTCGGCGTCACCTTCGCCACCGGCCTCGTCTTCGCGGTGGTCATGCACCAGAACAGCGGCATGAAGCTGCGCATGCCGCTGATCGGCGTGGAGTTCGTGGTGCTGGGCTTCTACTTCATCGGCCTGTGGGTGCGCAGCGGCCAGACGCTGGCGATGAAGACCTGGCACCTGCGCCTGCTCACCCGCACCGGCGACCCGCTGTCGCCGCGCCGCGCGCTCGCCCGCTACCTGGCGTCCTACGTGTGGTTCCTGCCGCCGCTGGCGCTCGCGAGCGTGCTGAAGCTGCCGAACGCCTGGGCGGTCTTCGGGCTGGTCGCCGGCTGGATCGTGCTGTACGCCGCCGCCGCCCTGCTCCAGCCGCGCCGCCAGTTCTGGCACGACGCGCTGTGCGGCACCGCCATCGTGACGTCGCGGCCGACCGCCCCGCTGCCGCAATGAGGCCGCGCGCCCGGGCGACAATCGTCCGATGTTCTCACTCTGTGTCTATTGCGGCTCGCGCAGCGGCGCCGATCCGCGCTACGCCGAGGCCGCGCGCGCGCTCGGCACGGCCCTCGGCGAGGGCGGCCATCGGCTGGTCTACGGCGGCGGCCACGCCGGGCTGATGGGCGAGGTGGCCGACGCCACGCTGGCCGCCGGCGGCCAGGTGCTGGGCGTCATCCCGCGCCGGCTCGTCGCCCGCGAACTGGGCCACCGCGGCATCCAGGAACTGCGAGTCGTCGACACCATGCACGAGCGCAAGCTTCAGATGGCGCAGGCCGCCGACGCCTTCGTGGCGCTGCCCGGCGGACTGGGCACGCTGGAGGAGCTGTTCGAGGCCTGGACGTGGCAGCAGCTCGGCTACCACGCGCGCCCGATCGGGCTGCTGGACGCCGCCGGCTTCTACCGTCCGCTGCTGGAGATGCTCGCGCACACGCGCGACGCCGGCTTCGTCGACGCGCGCCAAGTGGACCGGCTGCGCGTGGACACCGACGCACGGCGCCTGCTGCGGACGCTGCGCGACGAGGCCGCGGCGAGCCCCGCCGGCAAGGACTTCAATCCGGTCTGAGTACCGGCCGGGGTCAGACCGCGGATTCGTCCGTCTCGCCCGTGCGGATCCGCACCACTTGCTCGACCGCCGTCACGAAGATCTTGCCGTCGCCGATCTTGCCCGTCTTGGCGGCCTTGACGATGGCCTCGATCGCGCGCTCGACGTCGCTGTCCTTGACCACGACCTCGACCTTGACCTTGGGCAGGAAGTCGACCACGTACTCGGCCCCGCGGTACAGCTCGGTGTGGCCCTTCTGGCGGCCGAAGCCCTTGACCTCGGTGACGGTCAGGCCGGAGACGCCGACCTCGCCGAGCGACTCGCGCACTTCCTCGAGCTTGAACGGCTTGATGATGGCGGTGATCTGTTTCATGCTGGGCTCCGGTTGGAAGGCGGGAAGGACGAGGGATGAATCGATTTAAGCACGGAAGCGCGAGGTGATGGGGTAGCGCCAGTCGCGCCCGAAGCCGCGGTGCGTGATGCGGATGCCCACCGGCGACTGCCGGCGCTTGTACTCGTTGATCTTGATCAGGCGCGTGACGCGCTCCACATCGGTGCGCGCGAAGCCGGCAGCGACGATGTCGTCGATCGCGACGTCCTCTTCCATATAGGCGGCCAGGATCGCGTCCAGCACTTCGTAGGGCGGCAGGCTGTCCTGGTCGGTCTGGTCGGGCCGCAGTTCGGCCGACGGCGGGCGCGTGATGATGCGCTCGGGGATCACCGGGCCGACGCTACCGTCCGCGCGCCGCGTCGCCTGGCGGTTCTTCCACTCGGCCAGGCGGTAGACCAGCGTCTTGGCGACGTCCTTGATCACCGCGAAGCCGCCGGCCATGTCGCCGTACAGCGTGCAGTAGCCGGTGGCCATCTCGCTCTTGTTGCCCGTGGTCAGCACGATGGCGCCGGTCTTGTTGGACAGCGCCATCAGCAGCGTGCCGCGCACGCGGGCCTGGATGTTCTCCTCGGTGGTGTCCTCGGCCAGCCCCTCGAACTGCGGCGCCAGCGCCTGGCGGAAGGCGTCGAACATCGGGGCGATGGCGATCTCGTCGTAGCGCACGCCCAGGCGTTCGGCCATGTCGCGCGCGTCGATCCAGGAGATGTCGGCCGTGTACGGCGACGGCATCATCACGGTGCGCACCTTGTCGGCGCCCAGCGCGTCGACGGCGATCGCCAGCACCAGCGCGGAGTCGATGCCGCCCGACAGGCCGATGAGGACGCTCGGGAAGCCGTTCTTGACGATGTAGTCGCGCACGCCGGTGACGAGCGCGGCCCAGGCCTGGCTCTCGAGGCCGGGCAGCGGCACGACGGCGCTGCCGGCGGCCGGCACTGGCGCGCGGCCGTGCGCGACGTCCACCAGCAGCGTGGCGGACTCGAACAGCGCGGCGCGGGCGACGACGTTGCCGTGCTCGTCGAGCGCGAACGAGCCGCCGTCGAACACGACCTCGTCCTGGCCGCCGGTCATGTGAGCGTACAGCAGCGGCAGGCCGGTGGCCCGCGCGCGATGCGCCATCTGCGCCTCGCGGTCGGCCGGCTTGCCGAGATGGAACGGCGACGCGTTGATGACGCACAGCACCTCGGCACCCGCGGCCCTGGCGTGCAGCGCCGGCTCGTGGAACCAGGCGTCCTCGCAGATCAGGACGCCGAACTTCGTGCCGCCCGCCTCGAACACCACCGGCGCGAGCCCGGCGTCGCGGCCGGAGGCGAAGTAGCGGCGCTCGTCGAACACCTGATAGTTGGGCAGCTCGCGCTTGCAGTAGGTGGCCGCGACCCGCCCCCCTGCCAGCACCGAGGCCGCGTTGAACACGCGCGGCACGCTCACGGACTTCGACCTAACATCGTCGCCATGACCCGCGGCCCCGCCGTCCCAAGGATGACCGACCACCAGGTGCAGGCCCTCGCAATCGGCCAGCGCATGAGCGAGCGACTCGAGCGCCGCGGCATTGGCGCGCAGGAACGCGGGGCGCAGCAGCAGGTCTTCGGGCGGGTAGCCGCACAGGGCCAGTTCGGGCGCGAGCGCGACGCGCGCGCCCTGCCGCCACGCGGCGCGCGCGGCGTCGGCGATCAGGCGCGCATTGCCGTCCAGGTCGCCCACGGTCGGGTTGATCTGAAGCAGTGCGACCCGCACGGAATCTGGCTCGGACATGACTGGAAGCACTGGAAGCGCGTTGACTGAAAACGATTATGTCATCGAGGTTCACCCCGGCGTCGGCGCGGTCGCGGCGTCCGAGTGGGACGCCCTGCTGTCCGAGCAGGCCGCGCCGACCCCGTTCATGCGCCACGCCTACCTGCAGGCGCTGGAGGACTCGGGCAGCGTCGGCGGCGACACCGGCTGGGAGCCCGCGACGCTCGTCGTCCGCCGACGCGGGGACGGCGCGCTGGTCGCCGCGGCGGCCGCCTACCTGAAGACGCACTCGTACGGCGAGTACGTGTTCGACTGGGCCTGGGCCGACGCCTACCGCCGATACGGGGTGCCGTACTACCCGAAGCTCGTCGTGGCGGTGCCCTTCACGCCGGTGCCGGGCTCGCGCCTGCTCGCGCGTGACGCGCCCGCGCGCGGGCTCCTGCTGCGCGCGCTCGGCGCGCTGGCGCGCGAGGCGGGCTGCTCGTCGGTGCACCTGCTGTTCGGCGACGACGCCGACTACGAAGCGGCCCGTGCGGCAGGCTGGATGATGCGCCAGGGCGTGCAGTTCCACTGGCACAACCGGCACGAAGCCGCGCCGGCCGGCGACGCGCCCATCGTCCTGCCCTACGCCGATTTCGCCGACTTCCTCGCCGAGCTGCAGCGCGACAAGCGCAAGAAGATCGCCCAGGAACGCCGCCGCGTCGCCGAGGCCGGCGTCGTCTTCGAGACGATAGCAGGCCCGCGGATGACCGCGTCCGACTGGGACTTCTTCCACGCCTGCTACCGCAACACCTACGCCCAGCACCTGTCGACGCCGTACCTGACGCGCGCGTTCTTCGCGGCGATGCAGGACGCGATGGCCGAGCACTGGGTGATGTTCGTCGCCTCGCGCGACGGCCGCCGCGTCGCGTGCTCGCTGATCGCCGTCGACCGCGCGGCCGGCGCCGCGTTCGGCCGCTACTGGGGGGCGCTGGAGCACATCGCGTACGTCCACTTCGAGGCCTGCTACTACCAGCCGCTGCAGTGGTGCATCGCCAACCGCCTGCGCCGCTTCGAGGGCGGCGCGCAGGGCGAGCACAAGATGGCGCGCGGCCTGATGCCGGCGCGCACGCAATCGGCCCACTGGATCGCCGAGCCCGAGTTCGCGCGCGCGATCGGCGCGCACCTGAAGCAGGAAGGCGGCGCCATCGACGAGTACCTCGACGAGCTGGACGACCGCTCGCCGTTCAGGCAGCCGCAAAAATGAAACAAGCCCTCGCAAGGAGGGCTTGTCGTCGTCGACGATCGCAGGCTTACTGGCCGGCCTTCTTCGCCAGCCCGGCCTCGTAGGCCTTCATGCCGGACAGGATCTCGGCCTTGGCCTTGTCCGGGCCTTCCCAGCCCTTGACCTTGACCCACTTGTTCGGCTCGAGGTCCTTGTAGTGCTCGAAGAAGTGCTGGATCGCGTTCAGGCGCATCTGGTTGATGTCCTCCGGCTTGGTCCAGTGCGAGTACATCGGCAGGATCTTGTTGGTCGGCACGGCGAGCAGCTTGGCGTCGCCGCCGGCCTCGTCGTCCATCATCAGCACGCCCAGCGCGCGGCAGGTGACGACCACGCCCGGGGTCAGCGGGAACGGTGTGATCACCAGGACGTCGACCGGGTCGCCGTCGTCGGACAGCGTCTTGGGCACGTAGCCGTAGTTGCACGGGTAGTGCATGGCCGTGGTCATGAAGCGGTCGACGAACAGCGCGCCGCTCTCCTTGTCCACTTCGTACTTGATCGGATCCGCGTTCATCGGGATCTCGATGATGACGTTGAATTCTTCGGGCGCCTTGGCGCCGGGGGAGACGAGGTGAAGGCTCATGATGCTCTACTTTTAGGCAGTGTCGCGGGAATACCCGGATTCTACGGGGTCGCCGCGTCCATCCTGGTACAACCGTCCCGCGCACGGCGGGTCCAGCAAGAGTCGCGCCACGGAGGAAAACACCATGTCGGAGCGAGGTGAGCGGCCGCTAGGATCGTCCGGCGACCTTGCTTGCAAGATTGACCGAGACGACAGCCGAACCACGCAGTGAGGCGCATCCGATCCACACAACGGGAAGGAGACCACTCTTGATGTCAACGACTCTGGCGCTGGAAATCGCGCTCGCCTGCGGCGTTCTGGCCGTGCTCTACGGGTTCATCCAGCGCGCCTGGATCCTGAAGCAGGACGCCGGCAACGCCCGCATGCAGGAGATCGCCGCCGCCGTCCAGCAAGGGGCGGCCGCCTATCTCTCGCGTCAGTACCGCACGATCGCGATCGTCGGCGTCGTGCTGGCCATCATCATCTTCTTGTTCCTCGGCGCCAAGACGGCCGGCGGCTACGTGCTGGGCGCGCTGCTGTCGGGCGCCTGCGGCTTCATCGGCATGAACGTCTCGGTGCGCGCCAACGTGCGCACCGCGCAGGCGGCCACCGGCGGCATCGCGCCGGCGCTGGACGTCGCGTTCAAGGGCGGCGCCATCACCGGCATGCTGGTGGTGGGCCTGGGCCTGCTGGGCGTCGGCCTGTTCTACTGGTTCATCAGCGGCGGCACCGCGGCCGACGCGGCCACGCTCAAGCCGCTGCTGGGCTTCGCGTTCGGCTCGTCGCTGATCTCGATCTTCGCGCGCCTGGGCGGCGGCATCTTCACCAAGGGCGCCGACGTGGGCGCCGACCTGGTGGGCAAGGTCGAGGCCGGCATCCCCGAGGACGACCCGCGCAACCCGGCCGTGATCGCCGACAACGTGGGCGACAACGTCGGCGACTGCGCCGGCATGGCCGCCGACCTGTTCGAGACCTACGCCGTCACGCTGATCGCCACGATGACGCTGGGCGCGCTGCTGATGACCGGCAACGCGGCGTCGGCCGTCGTCTATCCGCTGATGCTGGGCGGCGTCTCGATCGTCGCGTCCATCATCGGCTGCTTCGCGGTCAAGGCCTCGCCCGGCATGAAGAACGTGATGCCCGCGCTCTACAAGGGCCTGGCGGTGGCGGGCGGCCTGTCGCTGATCGCCTTCTGGTTCGTCACCCGGGCCGTGATGGCCGACGACGCGCTCGGCGCCGGCACGCAGATGCGCCTGTTCGGCGCATGCGCCGTCGGCCTGGTCCTGACCGGCCTGCTGGTGTGGATCACCGAGTACTACACCGGCACGCAGTACGGCCCGGTGCAACACGTGGCCAAGGCGTCGACCACCGGCCACGGCACCAACATCATCGCGGGCCTGGGCGTGTCGATGAAGTCGACTGCCTTCCCGGTGCTGCTGGTGTGCGTCGCGATCTTCGTGTCGTACAACCTCGCGGGCCTGTACGGCATCGCGGTGGCGGCGACGTCCATGCTGAGCATGGCCGGCATCGTCGTCGCACTCGACGCCTACGGCCCGATCACCGACAACGCCGGCGGCATCGCCGAGATGGCCGAGCTGCCCGACAGCGTGCGCGACGTCACCGACCCGCTGGACGCCGTCGGCAACACGACCAAGGCGGTCACCAAGGGCTACGCGATCGGCTCCGCCGGCCTGGCCGCCCTGGTGCTGTTCGCCGACTACACGCACGGCCTCGAAGGCCGCGGCCTGCACGCCACGTTCGACCTGTCGGACTTCCGCGTCATCATCGGCCTGTTCATCGGCGGCATGATCCCCTACCTGTTCGGCGCCATGGCCATGGAGGCCGTCGGCCGCGCCGCGGGCTCGGTGGTCGAGGAAGTGCGCCGCCAGTTCCGCGACATCAAGGGCATCATGGACGGCAGCGGCAAGCCCGAGTACGGGAAGGCGGTCGACATGCTGACCACCGCCGCCATCAAGGAGATGGTGATCCCGTCGCTGCTGCCGGTCATCGTGCCGGTGCTGGTGGGCATGCTGCTCGGCCCGGCCGCGCTCGGCGGCCTGCTGATGGGCACCATCGTCACGGGCCTGTTCGTCGCCATCTCGATGTGCACCGGCGGCGGCGCCTGGGACAACGCCAAGAAGTACATCGAGGACGGCAACTTCGGCGGCAAGGGCAGCGAGGCGCACAAGGCCGCGGTCACCGGCGACACCGTCGGCGACCCGTACAAGGACACCGCCGGCCCGGCCGTCAACCCGCTGATCAAGATCATCAACATCGTCGCGCTGCTGATCGTGCCGCTGCTGCCGATCGCCACCGCCACCTCGGCCACGAGCGAGCCGGTCGCCGCCGTCGCGGCGGCGGCCTCCGACGCGGCGTCGGCGATCAAGCCCACGCCGATCGCGTCGCCGCTGCCGTCGATGGAGGGCGTGACGGCCTCGACGCCGTCGGCCGCGATGCCGGCCTCCGCGGCGTCGGCGCCGTAAGCGCCCCGCTTCCCGCGCGCGTCACGCGCGCGCCAAGCGAAAGGCCGCCCGCGGGCGGCCTTTTTCATGCTTCATCGCCGATGTGCGGGGACGACGGGTTGATGCTAAATCGCGGCGCCGGCCTCGCGTGCCTGCGCTGCGCTGCGCTGCGCTGCGCTGCGCTTGAGAGCATCAATCCGTCGTCCCCGGAGATCGGCGATGACCCTTTTCATGGCGTCTCGCCGCCCTGCTTCAGGGCTTCAGGGCTTCGGGGTTGAGCGCCGTCGGCGGCTTGCCGGCCTGCGGCCCGGCGCCGAGCGCCGCCAGCAGGTTGTCGACCGCCAGGTCCGCCATCGCGCGCCGCGTCGGCACGCTGGCGCTGGCGATGTGCGGGGTCAGCACGACGTTGCGCAGCGCGAGCAGCGCCGGGTTCACGATGGGCTCGCCCTCGAAGACGTCCAGGCCCGCGGCGGCGATGGTGCCGGCGGCCAGGGCCTGCGCCAGCGCGGCGTCGTCGACCACGCCGCCGCGCGCGATGTTGGTCAGCGTCGCGGTCGGCTTCATCAACTTCAGCTGCCCGGCGCCGACCAGGTGGTGCGTCTCCGGCGTGTACGGCGTGACGACGACGAGGTGGTCGGCCGTGCGCAGCAGGTCGGGCAGCGACATCCACGTCGCGCCCAGCGACGCCTCGACGTCGGGCGCGAGATGGCTGCGGTTGTGGTATGCCACCTTCATGTCGAAGCCGCCATGGCCGCGCTTGGCGATCGCCTGGCCGATGCGGCCCATGCCGAGGATGCCCAGCGTCGCGCCGTGGACGTCGCCGCCGGCGAACATGTCCACGCCCCAGTGCCGCCACTGCCCTTCCCGCAGGAAGCGTTCGCTCTCGGAGATGCGGCGCGCGGTGGCCATCATCAGCGCGAAGCCGAAGTCGGCCGTGGTCTCGGTGAGCACGCCGGGCGCGTTGGTGACGACCACGCCGCGCGCCGTGCAGGCCGGCACGTCGACGTTGTTGTAGCCGACGGCCATCGAGCAGACCGCCTTCAACTGCGGGCAGGCGTCCAGCAGCACGGCGTCGATCTTCTCGCTGCCGGTGATGAACACGCCGGCGCAACCCTGCAGCGCCGCGATCAGCTCGGGCTGCGACAGCGGTGCGTCGCCGTCGCGGGTGCGCACCTTGAAGTGCGGACGCAGGCGGTCGACGATGTCGGGGAAGACCTGGCGGGCGATGAAGACGGCGGGACGGGTCATGCGTGGAACCTGGTGAATTCGTCGACGGCGGCGCGCGCCGTGGTCAGCCGGTTGGCGACGGCGCCGGGGTCGGCGACGCCCAGCGCCATGCCGCACACCACCATCTCGTGGTCGCCCAGCCCCAGCTCGCGCTTGATCACGCGGTGGAACTGCGTGAACGCGGCCTGCGGGCAGGTGTCGAGCCCGCGGCCGCGCGCGGCGACCATGATGTTCTCCAGGAACATGCCGTAGTCCAGCCAGCTGCCCTGCGCCAGGATGCGGTCGATCGTGAAGATGAAGCCCACCGGCGCGTCGAAGAACGCGTAGTTGCGGCCGTGCTGGGCGTGCATCTTGTCCTTGTCCGTCTTGCCGATCTCCAGCAGGCCGTACAGGTCCCAGCCGATCTTGCGGCGGCGGTCGATGTAGGGCGACACCCACTCGCGCGGGTAGTAGTCGTACTCCTCCGAGTGCTGCGCGCGCTCGGCCGGGTCGTTGTAGGCCGCGAGGATGGCGTCGCTGAGGCGCCGGCGCGCCGCGCCCGTCAGCACGTGCACCTTCCAGGGCTGGATGTTCGTGCCCGAGGGCGCGCGCGCGGCAACCTCTAGGATCTCGCGGACGGTCGCCTCCGGCACCGGCGTCGGCAGGAAGGCGCGCACCGAGCGGCGCGACGTGATGGCGGCGTCGACGGCCGCCTGCTGTTCGTTCTGCGGGAGTTCGCTCATCGAGGATTTCCGTTCAGTGGTCCGAGGCCATCATCCACGACCGCAGCACGGCCTTCAGCGGCTCGGGCAACGGCACCGGCCGCCGCGTCGCGCGGTCGACGTAGACGTGGACGAAGTGGCCGGCCGCCGCGCTCTCGGGCGCGTCGCCGGCGTACAGGCCGATCTCGTAGCGCACGCTGGAGCGCCCGAGCTGCGCCACGCGCACGCCCGCGGCCACCGCCTGCGGGAACGCGATCGGCGCGAAGTAGTTGCACTGCGTCTCCACCACCAGGCCGATGACCGCCCCGCCGTGGATGTCGAGCACGCCCGCGTCCACCAGCAGGCCGTTGACCGCCGTGTCGAAGAAGCTGTAATAGACGACGTTGTTGACGTGGCCGTAGACGTCGTTGTCCATCCAGCGCGTGCCGATGGGCCGCCACGCGGCGTAGGCGGTGCGCGGCTCGGGGCCGCGGCGGGTCGGTTCGTTGGCGGGAGCGTTCATCGGTGGGCGCGCTGGGACGACGTCCCATTGTGTGCGAGAGGGCTCACGCCATGCTGACGTGGGCCCATGCCGCCTGCGCGCGCTCGGCGATGCGCAGCGTCTGCAGGTGAACGGCCACCGTGGTGTCGACGACATGGCCGTAGCCGCCGGCCATCAGCACCACCGCCGGGATGCGGCGTTCGGCGAGCGCGCCCAGCACGATCTCGTCGCGCGCGGCCAGGCCCGCGGTCGTCAGCTTCAGGCGTCCGAGGCGGTCGCCCTCGTGCGGGTCGGCGCCGGCGACGTAGAACGCGAGGCCCGGCGGCCGCTCGGCGGTCCGGCGCCAGACCTCGTCCAGCGCGGCGCGCAGCGCGGCCAGGTACGCGGCGTCGTCGCAGCCGTCGGGCAGGCCGACGTCGAGGTCTCCGGCGACCTTGCGGAACGGGAAGTTGCGCTCGCCGTGCATCGAGAAGGTGAAGACGGTGTCGTCGTCCGCGAAGATGGCGGCGGTGCCGTTGCCCTGGTGGACGTCGAGGTCGATCACCGCGACCTGCAGCCGGGCGCCATGGCGCCGGTGCCACTCGGCCTGCATCAGCCGCGCCGCGACGGCCACGTCGTTGAACACGCAATAGCCCGAACCGCCGGCCGTGCCGGCGTGGTGCGTGCCGCCGCCCAGGCTGGCGCCGACGCCGCCGTCCGGGCCGTCCGACAGCGCCGTGCGCGCGGCCGCGATGGTCGCGCCGACAGACCAGACGGCGCGCGCCGCCAGCGCGGGCGTCCAGTCGAAGCCGATCTCGCGCTGGCAGGCGGCGCTCAGCGTGCCCGACAGGACGTCGGCGATGTAGCCCGGCTCGTGCGCCAGCGCCAGCTCGCCCTCGCTGGCCGGGCCGGCGACGCGCAGCTCGATGCCGCGCGGATCGGCCGCCACGCGCTGGCGCAGCAGGCCGTACTTGCCGATCGGGAAGCGATGGCCCGGCGGCAAGGGCAGGATGTGCGAATCGAAGTGGAAAGCAATCACGGACGGGTGTAAAACGAATGACGCCTGGAGAAAGCCCCCTAGAACGTGCTGCACTGCAGCAAATTTGCTTGCAAACGGCTGGCTTCGCCCTATACTTCGCCCCATGTTGCACTGCAGCAAACGTCTTGCTGGCGCGGCGCAACCCTGTTTTCAACCGAAACCCAGGAGATCCATCCATGCTGACCGCTGAACAACTCGTCGCCGCCCAGAAGGCCAACCTCGAAACCCTGTTCGAACTGACCAACAAGGCGTTCGAAGGCGTCGAAAAGCTCGTCGAGCTGAACCTGCAGGTCGCCAAGGCCTCGCTGGGCGAAGCCCAGTCCACCGCGACGGCCGCCCTCGGCGCCAAGGATGCCCAGGAACTGCTGGCCCTGCAAGCCGGCCTGCTGCAGCCTGCCGCCGAGAAGGCCGCCGCCTACGGCCGCCACCTGTACGACATCGCCGCCTCCACCAACGCCGAAGTCAGCAAGATCGCCGAAGCGCAAGTGGCCTCCGCCCAGTCAAAGTTCAACAGCGCCGTCGACAGCGCCGTCAAGAACGCCCCGGCCGGCACCGAGTCCGCCGCCGCCCTGGTGAAGTCGGCCATCGCCGCCGCGTCCAACGCCATGGAAAGCGTGCAGAAGGCCACCAAGCAGGCCGCCGACGTCGCCGAAGCCAACTTCCAGACGCTGACCAACACCGCCGTCAAGGCCACGCAGGCCCCGGCCAAGGCCGCCGCCAAGAAGACCGCCGCCTGATCTCCAGGTCACGCTCCCCGAAGAACCCGGCTCCGCCGGGTTTTTTCATTTCCAGGTCAGTCGCCGCGGCGCCTGCCGTCGTCGTCGACGACCTCGCCGTCCTCCTTCGTGAACGGCGGCAGCCTGCCCACCGGCAACAGCTCGAGCACCGCCTCGGAGGACGGCCGGCACAGCTTGGTGCCCAGCGGCGTCACCACCAGCGGACGGTTCATGAGGATCGGGTGCTGCACGACGAAGTCGAGCAACTGCTCGTCCGTCCACTTCGGATCGTCCAGCCCCAGCTCCGCGTACGGCGTGCCCTTCTCGCGCAGCAGCGCGCGCACGGGCTGGCCGGTCGCGGCGACCAGCTGGCGCAGCGTCTCCTTGGCCGGCGGCGTCTTCAGGTACTCGACGACGACCGGCTCGATGCCGGCGTGGCGGATCAGCGCGAGCACGTTGCGCGAGGTGCCGCAGGCGGGGTTGTGATAGATCGTGACTTCAGCCATGGATGGAAGTGGAAGTTCGTGAGCGTGCAGGCGTCGGCGAGGCCGGCGCGAGCAGGCGTTGCGCGGCGACGGCCAGCGCCGCCCCCGCGAACTCCGCGGCGACGAACCCTGGCGCGCTGGCGGGCGCGATGCCAGCGAATGTATCGCTCAGCATGCGTCCGAGCACGGCCGCGGGATTGGCGAACGAGGTCGACGCCGTGAACCAGTAGGCCGCGCCGATCCAGGCCGCCACCAGCGCCGCCGCGCGCGACGCGGGCGCACGCAGGACGACCAGCACGAGGCCGAACGTGGCGACGCCTTCCGCGATCCACTGCCCGAGTCCTTCGCGGACGTGGCGCGACACCTGCAGCACGTCGAGCCCGAACATCGCGTGCGCGAGCCAGGCCCCGAGCGTTGCGCCGATCAACTGCGCAGCGACATAGGGCACCAGTTCGTCCCGCGCCAGCGTTCCGCGCGCCGCCATCACCAGCGACACCACCGGATTGAAGTGCGCGCCGGAAACCGGCCCGAAGAGCTCGATGAGCACGACCAGCCCGGCGACCGTGGCCAGCGTATTGGCCAGCAGCGCGACGGCCGCGTTGCCGCCGGCCAGCCGCTGTCCCATCACGCCCGAGCCGATCACCACCGCGAGCAGCAGCGTGGTCCCCAGGCCCTCGGCGAACAGCTTGCGACGAAGCACGGTGCCTCAGCAGCAGGACGGCTTGGCCGCGGAAACCGGGATGCCGACAGGCCTGCCGCGCGGTGCCGCAGCGGCGCAGCAGGCGGCCTGCGGCGGTTCCTCGGGCTCGCGCGCTGCGCTGAAAGTGGGAATCGTGGCCAGCGTGTGGAACTGCTCCCAGGCCACGCCGTCCGGATCGGTCAGCCAGTACTTGTCGCTGCGCGCGTAGCAGCACGTGATCTCGCCTTCGTCGAGCAGCGCCATGTCGGCGGCCTGGGCGCGGGCCTTGAGTTCCACGAGTTCCTCCTCGCTGTCGGCCTGCAGGCCCAGGTGGTCGACGCCGGGCTGGCCGCCGCGGTTCGAGATCGCGAAGTTGATGCGCGGGTCGTCGAGCATCCACTTGGCGTAGTCGCTCTCGACACGCGCCGGCTCGGCGGCGAACAGCTTCGAATAGAAGGCGATGCTCGCCTGCAGGTTCTCGACGTGGACATGGACGTGGAAGCGCTTCATGGGGGCTCCTTCGGACAGGCGCTCGTGTCAGCAGCCGCAGGCTGCATTCGCGGACTCGGCGGCACAGGGCGCGCCGGCGCAGCAGTTCTCGGTGAGGTAGCCGATGACGCCGCTCATGCGGTCGTAGTCGGCGCGATAGACGACGTTGCGGCCCGCGCGCGCGTTCGCGACCAGGCCCGCGGACACCAGCTCCTTGAGATGCGTGGCGAGCGTGCTCTGCTTGAGCTCCGGCTGCACGAGCCCGGCCAGCGCGGTCGGCGTGACGCCGTCCGGACCTGCCTGAACCAGCACGCGGAAGATGTCGAGGCGCACGGAATGGGCCAACGCCGCCAGGGCGGCGAGAACGTCGGATTTGACGGGATACATCGTAATATCGTGTTCTTTCGATATTAATTCAGGTACGGTCGTCATGCAAGGCCCGTCATCGAGGCCCGCTACGATGCGGCCGATGCCGCCGCCCCTCGCCGACGCCTCGCCCTCCGCCATGCCGCCCCGCCGCGAGGCCTTCGCCTTCTGGCTGAAGCTCGGCTTCGTCAGCTTCGGCGGGCCGGCCGGGCAGATCGCGGTCATGCACGAGGAGCTCGTCGAGCGCCGGCGCTGGATCTCGGAACGGCGCTTCCTGCACGCGCTGAACTACTGCATGCTGCTGCCGGGCCCGGAGGCGCAGCAGCTGGCCACCTACGTCGGCTGGCTGATGCACCGCACCGCGGGCGGGCTGGTCGCGGGCGGGCTGTTCGTGCTGCCGTCGCTGTTCATCCTGATCGCGCTGTCCTGGATCTACATGGCCTTCGGCCAGCTGCCGGCGATCGCGGGGCTGTTCCACGGCATCAAGCCGGCGGTGACGGCGCTGGTGCTGCATGCGGCCTGGCGCGTGGGCTCGCGCACGCTGACCAACGCCTGGCTGTGGAGCATCGCCGTCGCGGCCTTCGTGGCGATCTTCGTGCTGCGGCTGCCGTTCCCGCTGATCGTGCTGGGCGCGGGCGCCGTGGGCGCGATCGGCGGCAGGATCGCGCCGGGCAAGTTCCAGCGCGGCGATTCGCAGGGCGGCGCGGCCGGCGCGCACGCGCCCGCCCTCATCGACGACGCCAGCCCCGTGCCCGCGCACGCGCGCTTCGCGTGGCCGCGCGCGCTGCGCATCGTGGCGGCCTTCGCGGCGCTGTGGGCCTGCGCGATCGGCGCGTTGACGGCGGCCTTCGGCTGGAACGGCGCGCTGACGCAGATGGCGTGGTTCTTCACCAAGACGGCGTGGCTGAGCTTCGGCGGCGCCTACGCGGTGCTGCCCTACGTCGTGCAGGGCGGCGTCGAGCACTTCCACTGGCTCACGGCCGCGCAGATGCTGGACGGCATGGCGCTGGGCGAGACCACGCCGGGCCCGCTGATCATGGTCGTCGCGTTCGTCGGCTTCGTCGGCGGCTGGACCCAGGCCGTGTTCGGGCCGGGCGATCTCGCGCTGGCCGGCGCGGTCGCGGCGACGGTGGTCACGTTCTTCACGTTCCTGCCGTCGTTCTTCTTCATCCTGGCGGGCGGGCCGTTCATCGAGTCCACGCACGGCAACCTGAAGTTCACGGCGCCGCTCACGGGGGTGACGGCGGCGGTCGTCGGCGTCATCGTCAACCTCGCGGCCTTCTTCGCGCTGCACGTGCTGTGGCCGCACGGCTGGCCGGGGCCGTTCGACTGGGCGTCGCTGGCCATCGGCGCCGCTGCCGCGTTCGCGTTGTTCCGCTTCAAGCGCGGCGTGATCCCGGTGATCCTGGGCGCCGCGCTGGCCGGCCTGCTGCTGACGCTGGCCGGCGTGCCGGCGCCCTGATCCGGCGCAGGCTCAACGCGCGTCGAAATCGGTGCCGCGGCCGACCGCCTCCCACGCGTCGAGGTCGGCCAGCAGCGCCTGCGCGTGGGCACGCACCGCGTCGACGGCATCGCCGCCCAGTTGCAGCCGCAGCGGCGTGACGGGCGCCGCCAGCGCGCGCTCGATCGCGGCCGCCGCCTTGCGCGGATCGCCGGCCTGCGTCTGGTGCATGTCGTGCGCGAACGCGCGCGTGCCGCCGACCGTCGCGGCATAGGCGGCGAGCTCGGGCATGTGGCGCATGCCCGCGCCGGCCAGCTGGGTGCGGAACTGGCCCGGCTCGACGATCAGCACCTTGATGCCGAACGGCGCCACCTCCTGCGCCAGCGCCTCGGACGCGCCCTCCAGCGCGAACTTGGTCGCCGAGTACGCGCCGAAGCCGGCGAACGACAGCTGCCCGCCGAGGCTGGACATGTTGACGATCGCCCCGCCCCGCTGCTCGCGCAGCACCGGCAGCGCGGCGCGCGTGACGGCCAGCGCGCCGAAGAAGTTGGTGTCGAACAGCGCGCGCAGCTCGGCGTCGGGCGTCTCCTCGAGCGCGCCCACGACGCCGTAGCCCGCGTTGTTGACCAGCACGTCGATGCGCCCGAAGCGCGCGACGGCCGCGCCGATGGCCGCCTCCGCGGCGCCCGCGGCGTCGACGTCGAGCGCGACCGCCAGCACGCGATCCGGCGCCTGCGCGACGAGGTCGGCGAGCGCGTCGACGCGCCGCGCCGTCGCGACGACGTTGTGGCCCTGCGCGATCGCATGCTCGGCGAACGCGCGGCCGAAGCCGGAGGAGGTGCCGGTGATGAACCAGGTCTGGATGGCGGTCATGGCGGAATCCTTTCGAGTCGGGCGCCCCGGGCTGGAGCGCATGGCCTCACTGTCGCCGGATCCTGACCAACGATAAAGCTGCACTGATCGAATGCATTGTTCGATATCATTCATGAATGGACCGCGCCCTGCTCCTGCATCTGCCCATCGTGCTGGCCGTGCATCGACGCGGCGGCTTCGCGGCGGCGGCGAACGACCTGGGGCTGAGCCCGTCGGCGGTCAGCCACGCGGTGCAGCTGGTCGAGGCCGGGCTGGGCCAGCCGCTGTTCGCCCGCACGACGCGCAGCGTGCGCCTGACCGAGGCCGGCGCCGCGTTCGTCGCCAGCATCGCACCGGCGCTGGCCGAGATCGAGGAGGCGGCCGAGCGCCTGGGCGCCGAGCAGGGCCGCGTCGTCGGCACGCTGCGCCTGAACGCGCCGCGCACGGCGCTGCCGATCGCCGTGACGCCCGTGCTGGCCGAGCTGGCGCGGCGGCATCCCGAGCTCACGGTCGAGGTCACCGCCGACGACGGGCTGACCGACATCGTCGCCCGGGGCTTCGACGCCGGCATCCGGCTGGGCCACACCGTGGCGCAGGACATGGTGGCGGTGCGCCTGACGCCGCCCTTCCACTCGATCATGGTCGCCGCGCCGGCCTACCTGGCCGTGCGCGGCACGCCGCGCAAGCTGGACGACCTCGACCGCCACAACTGCATCGGCTACCGCTTCGTGACCTCGGGCGCGGTCTACGACTGGGACCTGCGCGACGGCGGCCAGGCCGTCGCGAAGGCCGTGAGCGGCAGCGTGCGCGTGACCGACGCCGTCCACGCCAAGGAGCTGGCGCTCGCGGGCGTGGGCATCGCCTACCTGTTCGAGCCGCTGGCGCGGCCCGAGCTGCGCGCCGGCACGCTGCGCCAGGTGCTGCCGCGCAGCGCGTTCGAGGAGCCGGGGCTGTTCCTCTACTTCCCGCGGCGCGCGTCGCAGGCGCCCAGGCTGCGCGCCTTCATCGAGGTCGCGCGCGAGCTGCTCAACGCGTCGCCGTCACCGGCACCGGCGTCGACACCTTCGCCTTGATCAGCGGCAGCAGCGCCAGCGCGGCCTCGCGGCCGGCCTCGATGTTCTTCTTGCGCAGCGTGAAGTCGGTGCCGGCCACGCCCACCAGTTTCGGGTGCAGCGCGACCTCGGCCTCCTTCAGCTCCAGCTCGTTGATGCTGCGGCTCATGATGGAGAAGGTCTGCAGCAGCATGTGCAGCGCGTCGCCGGTGGCGCCGCCGTCGGGCAGCTGCGAGATGTCGACCGCGATGACGACGTCCGCGCCCATGTCGCGCGCCGCGCGCACCGGCACCGGCGAGACGAGGCCGCCGTCGACGTACTCGTGCGTGCCGATCTTCACCGGCTGGAACACGGCCGGCACCGCGCTGGAGGCGCGCACCGCGGTGCCGACGTCGCCGCGGCGGAACACGATGGGCTTGCCGCTGTCGAGGTCGGTGGCGACGATGCCCAGCGGGATCTTCATCTGCTCCAGCGGCTTGTTGCCGGTGGCCTCGCGCACGTAGCGCGCCAGCGCCTCGCCGCGGATCAGGCCGCGGCCGGGGAAGGACCAGTCGGTCAGCGCCGACTCGTCCATGTTGACGGCCAGGTTCTCCAGCTCCTTGCCGCTGCGGCCCGAGGCGTACATCGCCGCCACCAGGCTGCCGGCGGAGGTGCCGGTGACGATGTCCGGGTGGATGCCGTTGTCCTCCAGCACCTCGATGACGCCGATGTGGGCGAAGCCGCGGGCGGCGCCGCCGCCGAGCGCCAGGGCCACGCGCGGCGGGCGCGTCGGCCTGGGCGGCGGGGCGACTTCGGCGACCGACGCGGCCGAGGCCGGGGCGCAGGCCGCCAAGGGCAGCTCCGTCACCGGCCGGGTGGACGGCGCCGTGCCGCAAGCCGCCAGGAACACCGATCCGGCCAGCGCCAGGGTCGCCAACACCACGCGGCGGCCGGCATCCACGGTCGGAAATCGCATTTCCATATTCCTCACAAGCATGTTTCCATAAAAAATGTGTAGTTCCAGTTATGAAGGCGCTTCAATACATTGTCCATCCAATAGGACGGGAGCGCGTGCCTCCCGCCCAGCAACGAGACCACGACGATGTACCAGTACACCGATTTCGACCGCCAGTTCGTACGCGCCCGCGCCGCCCAGTTCCGTGACCAGCTGGAGCGCAACCTGGCCGGCGAGCTGAGCGACGACGACTTCCGGCCGCTGCGCCTGCAGAACGGCTGGTACATCCAGCGCCATGCGCCGATGACGCGCATCGCGATCCCCTACGGCGAGCTGTCCAGCCGCCAGCTGCGCCAGCTCGCGCGCGTGGCCAGCGAGTTCGACAAGGGCTTCCTGCACTTCACCACCCGCCAGAACGCCCAGTTCAACTGGATCCCGCTGCCGCGCGCGGCCGACGCGATGGACGTGCTGGCCGACGCCGACATGCACGGCATCCAGACCTCGGGCAACTGCATCCGCAACATCACCACCGACGTCTTCGCCGGCATCGCGCCCGACGAGATCGTCGACCCGCGCCCCTACTGCGAGATCCTGCGCCAGTGGAGCACGCTGCAGCCGGAGTTCGCCTTCCTGCCGCGCAAGTTCAAGATCGCCGTCAGCGGCGCCACCGAAGACCGCGCCGCCATCGCCTGGCACGACATCGGCCTGCAGCTGGTGAAGAACGACCTCGGCGAGGTGGGCTTCAAGGTGCTGGTCGGCGGCGGCATGGGCCGCACGCCGGTGATCGGCGCGGTGGCCACCGAGTACCTGCCGTGGAACCAGATCCTGGTCTACATCGAGGCGATCGTGCGCGTGTACAACCGCTTCGGCCGCCGCGACAACGCGTACAAGGCGCGCATCAAGATCCTGGTGAAGGCCGAAGGCCAGAAGTTCTTCGACGAGGTCGAGGAGGAGTTCCGCAAGATCCTGGCCGACGACGTCGGCGGCCACGCCCACATCGTCCCGCAGGCCGAGTTCGACCGCGTCGCCGCGTTCTTCACGCGTCCCGCCAAGGTGCACCCGGCCATCGGCGGCTTCGACCCGAACCGCACCGGCGCCGCGCCCGTGCCCTTCCTGCGCTGGCTCGACCGCAACGTGCACGCGCACCAGGTCGAGGGCTATCGCGCCGTCACGCTGTCGCTCAAGCGCCCGGGCCTGCCGCCCGGCGACGTCACCTCCGAGCAGATGGAGGCCGCCGCCACGATGGCCGACCGCTACTCGCTGGGCGAGCTGCGCGTCTCGCACGACCAGAACCTGGTGCTGCCCTGGGTGCGCGAGGCCGACCTGCGCGCCGTCTGGCACGCCGCCAAGGACGCCGGCTTCGCCACGCCCAACATCGGCCTGCTGACCGACATGATCTCGTGCCCCGGCGGCGACCTGTGCGCGCTGGCCAACGCGCGCTCGCTGCCGATCGCCGCCGCCATCACCGAGCAGTTCGACGACCTCGACGCGCTGCTGGACCTCGGCGACATCGACCTGCACATGAGCGGCTGCATGAACTCCTGCGGCCACCACCACACCGGCCACATCGGCATCCTCGGCATCGACAAGGACGGCGCCGAGTGGTACCAGGTCAGCGTCGGCGGCTCCGACGGCAGCACGATCAGCGGCGCCTCGGCGCCCGGCAAGGTCATCGGCCCGTCGTTCGCGGCCGAGGAAGTGCCGGGCGTGATCCAGGCGCTGATCGACACCTACCGCGAGCAGCGCGCCGCCAACGAACGCTTCGTGGATACGGCCCGCCGTATCGGCGTCGCTCCGTTCCGCGCCGCCGCCGACCTGGTGCGCCGCGAGACCGCGGTCGCCGCCTGACCCTCCGATCCCATCGCCATGAAGTTCATCGACCGCTCCACCGACCCCTGGCTGCTGCTGCCCGACTCCGAGATCGCCGGCCCGGCGCCGCATCGCCTGCTGCCCCTCGCGCAATGGGAGGCCGTGCGCGACAACTGGCCCGCCGGCGTGCCCGTGGGCGTGCTGCTGCCCAACACCGCCGACGTCGAGGCGCTGGCCGCCGACCTGCCGCGCCTCGCGCTGGTGGCGCTCGAGTTCCCCAAGTGGGTCGACGGCCGCGCGTACTCGCAGGCGCACGTGCTGCGCGCCCGCCTGCGCTACGCGGGCGAGATCCGCGCCACCGGCGACGTCGTCGTCGACATGATGCCGCTGCTGCAGCGCTGCGGCGTCGACGCCGTCGTGCTGCGCGAGGGCCAGCGCCAGGCCTCGGCCGAGTGCGCGCTGGGCTTCTTCCCGCAGGGACATTACCAGGGCGACGTGCTGCAGCCGCAGCCGCATTTCGCCCGCGAGGTGGCCTGACATGAGCGTCTCCGAACTCCCCGGCTTCTCGTCGCTGCAGGCGCCCGCGCGCGCCTCCGCGATCGAGCTGTATGCCCGCCCGAGCGCGGACTTCGCTGCCAAGCTCGACGCCACGATCGAGCTGCTGCGCGCCGCAGCGCAGGACCACGGCGGCAGCATCGTGCAGGCCACCAGCCTCGGCGCCGAGGACATGGTCGTCACCGACCTGATCGCGCGCCTGAACCTGCCCATCGCGATCGGCACGCTGGAGACCGGCAAGCTGCATCCCGAGACGGTGGCGCTGATCCCGCGCATCGAGGAACGCTACGGGCTGAAGGTCGAGGTCTATCGTCCGCGCGAGGAGCAGGTCGTCCACTTCGTGCGCGCCAACGGCGAGGACGCGATGTACAAGAGCATCGAGCTGCGCAAGGCCTGCTGCGGCGTGCGCAAGATGGAGCCGCTGTCGCGCATGCTGGACGGCCGCAGCGCGTGGGTCACGGGCCTGCGCCGCGAGCAGTCGAACAACCGCGGCACGGTGCCCTTCATCGAGACCGAGGCCAACGGCCGCAGCAAGGTCAACCCGCTGGCCGCGTGGACGTGGAACGACGTCTGGCACTACATCGCCTCGCACGACGTGCCCTACAACCCGCTGCACGACGAGTTCATGCCCAGCATCGGCTGCGCGCCGTGCACGCGTGCGATCGCCGTCGGCGAGGACTTCCGCGCCGGCCGCTGGTGGTGGGAAGACGAGGCCGCGAAGGAGTGCGGCCTGCACGCGACGAAGACGGCCGACCCGGTCGCGGCCTGAGCCGGGCCCGCGCTTCCCGACGCGGCAGCCCTGGCGCCGAGGGCGCCGCGTTTGCCATTCCTGCTTGCGGGCGAGGGCCCGCTGCACTACCGTCCCACACCATGACGACCCGAGTGACCATCGTGGGCGCCGGCCCCGGATCCGCCGACCTGATCACGCTGCGCGGCGCGCGCGCGCTGGCCAGCGCGACCGTGGTGCTGCACGACGCGCTGATCGACCCCGCGCTGCGCGAAATGGCGCCCGCGGCCGAGTGGATCGACGTCGGCAAGCGCGGCTTCTGCGACTCGACCGCGCAGGCCCGCATCAACGCGCTGCTGGTGCAGCATGCGCGCGCCGGCGGCCACGTGGTGCGCCTCAAGGGCGGCGACCCCAGCGTGTTCGGCCGGCTCGACGAGGAGCTCGAGGCGCTGGCCGCGGCCGGCATCGCGTGCGAGGTCGTGCCCGGCGTGACGGCCGCGATCGCCGCCGCCGCCGACCTGAGGCGTCCGCTGACGCGCCGCGGCTCGGGCCGCAGCGTCGCGCTGTCCACCGCGATGACGCGTGCCGGCGAGCTCGTCGCCACGCGCGGCGCCGACACCGAGGTCTTCTACATGGCCGGCCGCCAGCTCGCCGCGCTGTCGCGCCGGCTGCTGGGCGCCGGCTGGGCGCCGGAAACGCCGGTGGCGGTGGTTTCGCGCGCCGGCTGGCCCGACCAGCACGGCAGCGACCATCGCGTCGACACCCTGCCCGAGGCCGTCGTGCTGCACGGCGGGCGCCCCACGGTCGTCATCGTGGGCATCGGGGCGACGGCGTTGTCGCCGACGTTGTCGGCAATCAACGAACCCTTGACCATGACGCCGGTTCCCGCCTCGTCCAAGCCTTAGAATCCCGGCTGCCCAAGCCTTTGTCGCCACGCACCTCGCTGCCATGACCCACGTCGTTACCGAAGCCTGTATCCGTTGCAAGTACACCGACTGCGTGGACGTGTGCCCTGTCGACTGCTTCCGCGAAGGCCCCAACTTCCTGGCGATCGATCCGGACGAGTGCATCGACTGCGCGGTGTGCATCCCCGAGTGCCCGGTCAACGCGATCCTGCCCGAGGAGGACGTGCCGGCCGACCAGCTCGTCTACATCAAGCTCAACGCCGATCTCGCGAAGAACTGGCCCAGCATCACCAAGCGCAAGGCCGCGCTGCCCGATGCCGACGAGTGGAAAGACAAGAAGGACAAGCTGGGCGAACTGATCAAGTGATCGTTCGCCGGCTCGCGCCGCCGCGATGTCCACGTCCCTCCAGACCGACTGCCTGATCATCGGCGCGGGCCCCGCGGGCCTGTTCCAGGTCTTCGAGCTGGGCCTGCGCGAGATCTCCGCCCGCGTCGTCGACGCCCTGCCCTTCGCGGGCGGCCAGTGCGTCGAGCTGTATGGCGACAAGCCGATCTACGACATCCCCGCGCTGCCGGCCTGCACCGGCCGCGAGCTCACCGAGCGGCTGCTCGCGCAGATCGAGCCGTTCGCCACGACCTTCCACTTCGACCAGCTGGTCAGCCACGTCGCGCGCCGCGACGACGGCCGCTTCGACGTGCGCACCAAGGCCGGCCTGCGGTTCGACTGCGGCGCCATCGTGCTGGCCGCGGGCGTCGGCGCCTTCGTGCCGCGCGCGCTGAAGGTCGCCGGCCTCGACGCCTTCGAGGGCCGCCAGCTGTTCCACCACGCCGAGCGCGTGCCCGCCGAGGCGCTGGCCGGCAAGCAGGTCGTCGTTTCCGGCGCCACCGAGCAGGCGCTGGCGTTCGCCACGCGCCTGTGCGAGGCGGTCGCGCGTGGCGCGCCCGGCGCACCCGCGCGCGTGACGCTGATCCACCGCCGCGACGTCTTCGACGCGCAGGACGACACCGTCGCCGCCTTCCGCGGCGCGTGCGGTGCCGGCGCCCTGCACTTCGTGGCCGGCCAGCCCACGGGCCTCGCGCTGGACGGCGACCGCCTCGCCGCGCTGACGCTGCTCGACGCCAGCGGCGCCGCCGTCTCGCTGCCGGCCGACACGGTCGTCGTGCTGCAGGGCCTGTCGCCCAAGCTGGGCCCGCTCGCCGACTGGGGCCTCGCGCTCGAACGCCGCCAGGTGCACGTCGAGACCGCGAAGTTCCAGACCAGCGTCCCCGGCATCTTCGCCATCGGCGACGTCATCCACTACCCCGGCAAGCAGCGCCTGATCCTGTCGGCCTTCCACGAGGCCACGCTCGCGGCCGCGGGCGTCGCAGGGCATCTCAGCCCGGGCGACGACGGGCCGCTGGAGTACACGACCAGCAGCCCGCGCATCCACAAACTGCTGGGGGTATAGCCGGACGGCCCTGCCCGGCCCGCCGGTCCGCGCTCGATTCTGCAAGGAGTTGCAGTGTGAAGTCCCGCCATCGGATGCGAGACTCGGTGGCATTCCCGCGAACTTCCCAAGGAGCCGGCCATGCCTTACGTCCGTCGCGACGTCATGGGTCGCATCGAAAGCGTGCACAGGGCATCGGCGACCGATGCCGTCGAGTATCTCGACCCGTCGCATCCGGAGCTGAAGGCGTTCCTGAGGGACGAATTCGGCGCGGCGGAGGACCCGGCAGCGTCCCTGGGACTGCTGCGCGTGCTGGAGGAGGTGCTCGGCCTGTTCCTCGCCAAGGGCCTGCTGAACGTCGACGAGCTGTCGCACGACGCCCAGGTGGCCTGGAGCAGCGTGCTGGAGGCGCGCAGCCCGCCGAACGCGTCGCGCTTCTCCGCGTCGGGCTTCGTCGAGATCATCGACGACAGCGCGTTCGGCTCGCTGGCGAACTCGCGGCTGCAGGAACACGACGTGAAATAGGCCGTCGCCGCGCGATCAGGTCACCGGCGCCGGATCGAACCGCACCGGCGAGCGGCGCCGGCGTTCGCGGACCGCCGAGTCGCGCCGAGCCGCCCGGGCCGATCGGGCGATGCCGGGGGCAAACTCGTCATGCGATGACGGACAAGCACCCCCATCGGCAGCCAGGCAGACACGCCTGAGCAGCACCCGCGCAACACTCGCCCGTTCTGACGCGGGTTTGGGGCACAATTCCATCGTCCGCAGCGGTTGATCGTTGCGGGCATTTCGCTAGGGGTGTCGGCTCGCGCCGACTGAGAAAGTCCCTTTGAACCTGGTTGCCGGAAGGACGCGCCATGCGGCCCGACCGGCAGAGCGCCCTTCTTGATCCGGGGCGCTCGAGGTAAGTCTCAGGGCAACAAGATAAATATCGAGCTGGCTCAAGTCGGGCACCACTACTAAGCCCCTCCAGTCGGCTGACTAGTGGAGGAGAGATGGCAAAGCCAGCTGCAAAGAAGGCCGTCCCGGCCAAGAAGACGAGCGCAAAGAAGACGTCTACGCCGTCAGCCAAATCAGCTGAAACGACGCGCTCGTATCGAACCTATTTGTCCCAAGAGGACATTCCAGCCTACGATTTGGAGGAGGCGCTACTCGTTGCCAAAGCGTTGCTGCTTGAATACGGCGGACATGCTGCTACTCCTTTGGATGTCGCAGCAGCGATGGATCTGACGCCGACCAGCGGAAAGTTCCGAATGCTATGCGGCGCCTCTATCGCGTATGGCCTGACATCAGGCGGCTACAACGCCGCGCAAATTGCGCCCACAACTCTAGCCAAGCAGATTCTCGAACCTCAAGACGAGGGCGCCGACCTTGCCGGCAAGCGGGAAGCCATCATGAAGCCACGTATTCTTCGTGAGTTTCTCTCCAAGTATTCCGGTTCGCCACTTCCGCGCGAGGACATCGGGCTGAACGTCCTCAAGGCGATGAACGTGCCTGCCGATCGGGTCGCGCAAGTCTGGGAGACGGTAATTCGTAGTGCGGATTCTGTAGGCTTCTTGCAGACGATCAAAGACCGACGATACGTTAATCTCGGTGGAGTCAAACCCTCGGATGCACTGAGTAAGGCACCTGCGCCTGACGAAGCAGAGTCTGCGACGCCCGCGCAAATCAAGGATCTGGTTAGAACTGTTCAAGAGCCAGAACCGGCCGCAGTGGTTCGCGAGACGACCCACATCGCGACGCAAAACGACTCTAGACTGCGCCGCGTCTTTATCACGCACGGAAAGAACACTTCCTTCATTGAGCCGATCAAAGAACTCCTTGGCTTTGGTGAGCTCATTCCTGTGGTCTCTATCCACAAAGAATCCGTAGCGCAGCCGGTGCCTGACAAGGTGATGAATGACATGAGAGGTTGCGGTGCCGCAATCATCCATGTGGACGGCGAGACAAAGCTCTTGGATTCCGAAGCCAAAGAGCACACCGTGATCAACTCGAACGTACTGATCGAAATCGGGGCTGCAATGGCTCTGTATGGACGACGCTTCATCCTGTTGGTTCGTGATGGGGTGAAACTGCCGTCCAATCTGCAAGGACTGTACGAGGTGCGGTATCAGGGAGACGCGTTGGACGGCGCGGTAACGATCCGCCTGCTTAAGGCGATCAACGAGTTGAAGGCGGTGCAGTTGCCGTCGGACTGAAATCGCCGACAACGTGCAACGGTTTCAGCGGGAGCTGAATTCGCGCGAACGGCGCGCGGCACCTGACGCATCGCATAGAATCATCAATGCTCAGCAGGCTTTGCCTGCAGGGCTTCGCTAGGGGTGCTGGCCGTACTGGCTGGCTGAGAAAGTCCCTTTGAACCTGTTTCGGAGTTCCACCGGCAACGGCGGGCTTCGATGCCGCTAACCAGCGGCAGAGGTAATCCTCGCGCAGGGAAGCGGTCGCACTTCCGCGGGCCACTCGCGTCCCGGTCTCCCGACTCCGTTCCCCTGCCATCGCTTTGAAAGAGCTCGATGGCTTCCGTTGTCCGTTCCCTCCCCCTGACGCCGCTCGCCGCGGCCGTCCTCGCGCTCGCCACGCTCGCCGGCACCGCGGCGCGCGCCGACGACACGCCCGTGCAGAGCGTGCAGATCACCGCGCGCAGCGCCTCCGATTCCGCCGGCGTCACCGGCTGGGGCCAGCCGCTGTCGCGCACGCCGATCCAGGCCGACTCGGTCGACACCAAGGTACTGGCCGACATCGGCGCCACCTCGCTGTCCGACCTCACCCGCGTCGACGCCAGCATCACCGACTCGTACAACGCCGTCGGCTACTGGACGACCTTCACGGTGCGCGGCTTCCAGGTCGACAACCAGCAGAACTTCCGCCGCGACGGCCTGCCGATCAACGCGGAGACCTCGCTGCCGCTGGAGAACAAGTCGGACGTCGAGGTGCTCAAGGGCCTGAGCGGCATGCAGTCGGGCACCAGCGCGCCGGGCGGCATCGTCAACCTGGTCGTCAAGCGGCCGGACGTCGACCTGCGCAGCGCGACGCTGCTGTGGGAACAGAACGGCACGGTCGGCGCCGCGGCCGATCTCAGCCAGCGCTTCGGCGCGCAGCGCCAGTTCGGCGCGCGGCTGAACCTCTCGGCCACGCGCCTCGATCCGAACTACCGCGACGACAAGGGCCACCGCTCGACGGCCTCGCTCGCCACCGACTGGCGCATCGCCGACGGCAGCCTGCTGGAACTCGAGTTCGAGCACAGCCTGCAGTCGCAGCCCAGCGTGCCGGCGTTCAGCACCTTCGCGGGCGTCGTGCCCGATCCGCATTCGATCGACCCGCACGTCAACCTCAACGACCAGCCGTGGTCGCTGCCGGTCGTGCTCCAGGGCAACACGATGTCGCTGCGCTTCACGCAGGCGCTCGCGCCGGACTGGACGCTGAAGCTGCAGGCGCTGCAGCAGCGCCTGGTCAGCAACGACCACCTCGCCTTCGCCTTCGGCGGCAACGCGGACTGCATCCCCTGCAACAGCTTCGCCAGCGACGGCAGCTTCGCGCTCTACGACTATCGCAGCGACGACGAGCGCCGCCAGACGCGTGACCTCGACGTCTCGATCGCCGGCAAGTTCGAGACCGGCCCGCTGCGCCACGCGGCGACCGCCGGCATGCTCGAGTCGGTGTTCACCGGCCGCTTCAACGACGAGGCCTACAACTTCGTGGGCATCGGCAGCAGCGACGGCCAGACGATCATCCCCGTCAGCCAGGACAACCCGACGCCGGGCACGCCCAACACCGACCGCACCGAACGCAGCACGGAGTTCTACCTGCGCGACGCCATCGAGCTCGGCGCCGACTGGTCGGCCTGGGCCGGGCTGCGACACACGCGCCTGCATCGCCAGACCGCGCCGACGCCCTCGGGCGACGCGACCACCGCCACCGACTATCGCCAGTCGTTCACGACGCCGTGGCTGGCCGTCAGCCGCCAGCTGACCGCGCACGACATGGTCTACGTGAGTTGGGGCGAAGGCGCCGAGAGCAGCGTCACGCCCAACGCCCCGTTCTACAAGGACAAGGGCATGCCGGAGCCGCTGACCCTGAGCCGCCAGTGGGAAGGCGGCTTCAAGCATGCGATCGGCGCGTACCAGTGGGGCGTCGCGGTCTACGACATCACGCAGCCGCAGTACGTGGACGTCCTGCCCGACCCCATCCAGTCCCCGAGCGACACGAACGAGTACCTGCACGTGCGCGACGGCAACAAGCACTCGCGCGGCATCGAGGGCGAGGCGCAGACGCGCGTGGCGGCGCTGACGCTGCGCGCGAGCGTCATGGCGCAACGCGTGCGCAACGAAGGCTCCGGCGATCCGACCGTCGGCGCCATCCCGACCAACGTGCCCGAGCGCTCCGTCAAGCTGCTGGCCGACTACGCCGTCTCCGCCCTGCCCGGCCTCGGCGTGATGGCGAACATGGCCTACGAAGGCCCGCGCGAGGTCTTCCCCGACGACTCGGCCCGCATCCCCGGCTGGACGCGCTGGGACCTCGGCGCCCGCTACACGCAGTCGCTGGGCGCCGCCACGCTGGTGTGGCGCGCCGGCATCGACAACCTGTTCGACCGCCGCGCCTGGCGCGAGGCGCCCTACCAGTACAGCCACGCGTATCTTTTCCCCCTCGAACCGCGCACCTTCCACGCATCAGTCGAAGCAAAGTTTTGACGTTTCGAAAAAAGTCGCTATACTGAGAGGCTTCGCTGCTCCCCGATAGCTCAGTCGGTAGAGCGCCGGACTGTTAATCCGTAGGTCCCTGGTTCGAGCCCAGGTCGGGGAGCCATCCTTCCCAGGACGCAGCGAAGAAAATGCCTCAAGCCCAGCCCGCACGGTTGGGCTTTTTGCTTTCTGGCGCGGACGTTCGGCTCGCGCGATCGACGGCTGGACGCGCCCTCAGCGCGCCGCCGTGCACTCGATCTCGACGCGCGCGCCCAGCGCCAGCCCGTTGCAGCCGAACGCGCTGCGCGCCGGCATCGGCCGGCCGGCGAAGAACTCGGCGTAGACCTCGTTGAACGCCGGCCACTCGGACATGTCGGCCAGCATCACCGTGCAGCGCACGAGGTCGGCGACGTCCATGCCCTGGCTGCGCAGCACGGTGGCGATGTTGTCCAGCGCCTGGCGCGCCTCCGCGCGGATGCCGCCGGGCACCAGCGCCAGCGTGCCGGGCACGTTGCCCAGCTGGCCGGACAGGAACACGAGCGGGCCCAGCGCCGCGCCTTCGGGAAACGGCAGCCCGGCCGGCAGCACGCCGCTGCCGGCGAATCGTTCGATCTTCGTGTCCGTCATCGGCTCATCCCCATCGCTTGCTCGATCGCCGCCGGATCGTAGACCCGGCCGTCCTTGATCGTGCGCCAGACGTGGCGCAGGTCGGCGATGTCCCGGGTCGGGTCGCCGTCCACCAGGATCATGTCGGCCTGCTTGCCCGGCGCGATGAAGCCGCGCTGCGACGGGCCCGCCACGCCCAGCACCTGCGCCGGCGTCAGCGTCGCCATGCGCAGCACCTCGGGCGCCGGGATGCCGGCCTGCACGTACAGCGCCAGCTCGTTGTGCAGCGTGTAGCCGGCGAAGGCGTCGGTGCCGGCCATCAGCGTGACGCCGCCGTCGTACAGCGTCTTCAGAAGGCGCTGCAGCGCGGGCAGCGCCTGTGCATAAGCCTGTTCCTTGCCCGCGGGCACCGCCACGGCGCCGGACAGCAGGCGCCGCCGCGTCACGGGCGGAAAGCGCTCGACGATGGTACACAGGCTGCGCGCGCACTGCCCGGACGCTCCCGAGTACAGGTCCTGGAACACCGACAGCGTCGGATCCAGCACCGTGTGACGGCGCTGCAGCAGGCGCAGGAAATCGGCGAACTCGGGCGAATCGAGCTTGAGGTCCTGCAGCTTCTCGGCCGTGATCGTGTAGCGGTCCTTGCTGCGCGTGTCCTTCACGTCAGGGAAGAAGTTCAGCACGATGAAGTTCAGATGCTGGATCTCGTCGGCGCCGGCCTCGACGAACTCGCGGGCGCGCATGAACGCGGGCACGTGCCCGCTCACGCGCAGGCCGCGCGCGTGGGCCATGTCGGCGATCGGCGCGACCAGCGTCGGCGGGAACGAGGAGTAGATCTTGATCTGCTCGTAGCCGTGGCCGGCGTACCAGTCGACCGCGGCCTGCGCCTGCCGCAGGTTCTCGATGCGCACCGGCGTCGGGCCGGCAAGCGGGCCGGTGCCCTCGACGATGCCCGCCAGCACCACGCGCGGGCCGAGCTCGGTGCCGGCGTCGAAGCGCGCGACGCGCGCCATCAGCGGCACGTTGTCGTTGGCCATGTCGCGCGCGCTGGTCACGCCCGCGGCCAGGTCGAACGCGCCGTCGACGCCGGCGAAGTGCTGGTGCACGTCCCACAGCCCCGGCATCAGGAAGCGGCCGGCGGCGTCGATCACCTCGGCGTCGGACGGCGGCGCGCCGGTGTCGTCGGGGTCGACGCGCACGACGCGGCCGGCACGCACCAGCACGCGCATGTCCTCGCGCACGGCCAGGTCGCGCGGGTCGAACAGGCGCGCGTGGCGGATCAGCAGCGCGCCCGCGGGCCGGTGCGCGAGGCGGCGCGCGACGTCCGCGCTCCAGGCCTGGTCGGCGGCGTCCTGCGCGGCCTGCAGCTTCGCCAGGTGCGGCTTCGCGCGGTCGGACAGCACCTCGAACCAGTCGTCGATGACGGCCGCGGTGGCGCCCCGCTCGTCCAGCCACACCGGCACCGGCGTGAACTCGATGCCGCCGATGCGGTACAGCGTCAGCGCATGGCCGCCCGCGGCGACGCGCGTGCCGCGCTCGAGCCAGGCCTCGCCGGCGGGCAGCAGCTTCAGCCGCCGGCCCGGCGCCTCGAGCAGGGCGCGCGCCAGCACGCCCATGAACTCGGGCGGCGCGTTGGCCGGCAGGTAGAACGCGCCGGGCGCCGTCCACGCAGCCGAGCCCGACTCGACACGGTTCCTCCAGCTCGCGCGGCCCGACGCGACCTCGAAGTGCTCCGCCAGCGGCACCTTCCAGTAGTCGTTGCCCTCGGCGTCGTAGGAGGCCGGCAGGCCGTGCGCGTCGAGCGTCCAGCGCGCGTGGATGCTGTCACCGCGGCCGCGTTCGCTGAAGCCGTAGTCGGCCTGCGTCGCGCCGCCGGGCAACGCCCGCAGCTTCTGGGTGCCGACGGCCACGCCGTGGATGCGCACGTCGTCGTCGTGCGCCAGCGCCGGCGAGCCGCCGGCGATCAGGATCAGCGATGCGAATGCGGCCAGGCCGCGGCGCCAGTGTCGGGTCATGCGTCCCCCCGGTCGGTCGTCAGTGCGGGCGGCGGCTCCACGCCTCGCTCATCAGGCGGCGGAAGTTGCCGCCCAGGATCTTCTCGATGCGCGCCGCGCCGTGGCCGCGCGCGGCGAGCAGGTCGGCCAGGCGCTGGAACTGCGTCGGGCCGCACAGGTCGGGCAGGAAGGTGACGACGTCGGCCGTCTCGCCCGGCGCGCCGATGCCGAGCGCACGGCGCTGGGCGATCTCGTCCTCCAGCTTGCGGCGCCAGGCCGTCATGTCGTCGACCGGGGTGGTGCCGCCGTCGGTGCCGAGGCCGACGTGGTCCTCGCCGCAGACGTCGATGGCGTGCTCCAGGTGCGCGATCAGGTCGGCCGCCATCGGCTGGCCCGCGAGGCGCAGGTAGGGCATGAAGTACAGGCCAAGGACGCCGCCGCGCCCGGCCAGCAGGCGCAGCTCGGCGTCGGACTTGTTGCGCGGATGGTCGGCCACCGCGCGGCAGGCCGAATGCGTGATCGCCAGCGGGCGCTTCGCGAGGGCCAGCGCGTCCAGGCAGGTCTTCTCGCTGCTGTGGCTGAGGTCGACCAGCACCCCTTCGTCCTGCAGCCGCTCGACCACCTCGGCGCCGAAGCGCGTGAGGCCGGCGTCGTCGCGCACCGTGGCGCCGTCGCCCACCGCGTTGCGGCCGTTGTACGTGAGCTGGATCACGCGCACGCCCATCTTGGCGAACAGCCGCACGCGATCGAGCTCCGAACCCAGCATCTCGGTGTTCTGGAAGCCGTAGATCACGCCGACCTGGCCGGCCGCGGAGGCGGCGGCGATGTCGGACACGCAGCGCACGTGGCTCAGCGTCGCCGCATGCCGGGCGATGAAGGCGTTCCAGCCGGTGATGTCGCGCACCGTCTCGGCGAAGGCGTCGCCGCTGCCGGCGACATGGCCCAGCGTGATGTTGACCGCCGACAGCCCGGCGCTGCGCGCGTCGGCCAGGGCGCGGGCGTCGATGGCGCGGGTGCCGCTGACGTAGCCCAGGCCGTCGAGGTCGACCGCGTCCGCCGCGCCATCGGCCGGCAGGTTCGGGTTGTCCAGCACGCCGAGGGCGTTGATGGCGGCGTAGCGCGGCGCGGATCGGGTCTGGATCAAGGCGTCCTCGGAGTTCGACAGGGTTCGTCGCGGGCCCCGGGCACGCGATTCGGCCGGAACACAACAAAATCACATTCTAGAACATTTTTCTAGAACGTTGTTCAAATAAAATGCCGGCATGGCCCGCAAGAACCTCTCGGCCCCGCAGGCGGCCGCCGCCGACCGGCTGCTCGAGCACGCCCTGCCCGACGCGCGCCACGCCAGCCGGCGCAGCGTGCTGCGCCACGCGCTGACGCTGTTCAACGCCAACGGCGTCGAGGCGACGACGATCGACGACCTGCGCAAGGCCAGCGGCCAGAGCGTGGGCACGATCTACCACCACTTCAAGAACAAGGAAGGCGTCGTCGCGGCGCTGTTCTTCGCCGCGCTCGACGACCAGAGCCGCGCGATCGCCAGCCGCATCGAGGGCCTGCGCGACGGCCGCGCCGTGGTCGAGGCGCTGATCGAGGCCACCACCGAGTGGATCACCGCGCAGCCCGAGTGCGCCTACTTCGTGTTCCTGGCGCGCGACGTCGTCCTCCAGGGACCGCACGGCACCGACGTGCAGCAGCGCCTGCAGGCGCGCTACCACCCGATCGACGAACTGCTCGCGCGGGAGGCCGACGCCGGCCGCATCCTGCCGCTGCCGGCCGACCTGCTCCCCGCGCTGGTGCTGGGCGCCACCGAGTTCTACGCCCGCAGCTGGCTCGCCGGCCGCCGCCAGGCCGCGCCGACGACGCACGCGCAACGCCTCGCGACCGCCGCCTGGCGCGCGCTCACGGCCTGAGCGCCAGTCGGCGCTATCCTGCGCGCCATGAGCACCGACCTCGACTCCCTGCGCGACAGCCTGCGCGCATTCGCGCTCGCCCGCGACTGGGGCCAGTTCCATTCGCCCAAGAACCTGGCCTGCGCGCTGTCGGTGGAAGCCGCCGAACTGCTGGAGCACTTCCAGTGGATGACCGAGGCGCAGAGCCGCGCGCCCGACGCGGCGCAGCGCGAGCAGATCGCGCACGAGGCCGCCGACGTCCTGCTCTACCTGATCCAGCTGGCCGACCAGCTGGGCATCGACCTGCTGGCCGCCGCGGATCGCAAGATGGCGCTGAACGCCGCGAGATACCCCGTCGAGACCGCCCGCGGCAACAGCCGCAAGGCGAGCGAATGACGCGGCGGGCCGTCTTTTTTCCGCACGGTCGTTCGTAGGTCGCCCACCGCAGGACCGCGTCGCGCGCCCTGACGCCTCCGAGGAGCACGCCCGGCGCCCGCCGCCGCCATCGCACGGATGCACCGGAATGCGGCGCCGCGCGTCCTGTTGCAAGCAACCGACGCCGGGGAAACCGCCTGTTTCGGCATCGCCGCGACAAACAGTACTTACCCTTCACCAAAGTTGGGGGGAAAGCGCCCGATCACGAGGCTGGATCGCACCCTCGCGGGGCGAACCGCGGGTTAATTTCTATGTCGGTGCATGAACCCGCTGTCTAACATTTCATTCAATAAATAGAACGGTCGTTCTATTTTGACAAGAGATTCGACGGCTCCCCGCCGCCGGTTCTCGCAGCGTATCGGAGCACCCCGTGGTCGTCGTTCCCCTGTCCCAGCTCAGCGCATTCAAGGCGATGAAGGACGGCTTTGCGCAGCGCGGTCTCGACCTGCCCGGCATCCTCGCGGAAGCCGGACTCGATCCCGACCCGAACGAGTCCGTCGACGCCGAACACCTCGCCGACATCTTCAGCGTCGCCTGGCGCGTGGCCGTCGAGAAGACCGGCGACCCGGCCGTCGGCCTGAGCACCTGCCCGCGCCAGCCGTTGATCGGCCTGGGCTCGCTGTCCAGCCTGATCCTGTCGGCACCCGACCTGCGCGGCGGGCTGCAGCGCATGGCGCGCTACACCAGCCTGATCTCGCCCACGACGTCGGTCGGCGTGGACATGCCGTCCACCAGCGTGGGCATGCGCGTCGACCAGGACGCCTGCCGCATCACGCTGCGCATCTCGGCCGGCAAGATGGCCGTGCCGCAGCAGCGCTACGACTTCATGGCGGCCACCTTCCTCAAGGGCATGTTCTGGCTGGTCGGCGAGAAGGTGACCCCGCTGCGCGTGCACCACCCGTACGCCGCCCCGGCCGATCCGACGCCGTGGGAGAACGCCTTCGGCTGCCCGGTGCACTTCGGCGCCGCGGCCTTCGTCATCGAGCTGCCTCTGTCGGCGCTCGACATCCCCTTCCCCACCTCCGACCCGACGGTCGGCGAGATGTGCGAGCGCATGGTGGCGCAGCTGGCCGCCGAACAGGGCGGCTGCATCACCGCGCGCGTGCGCCAGGCGCTGATGCAGCTGATCTCCAAGGGCGATCCGCGCCGCGAGCTGGTCGCCGCCACGCTGTGCATGAGCGAACGCACGCTGCAGCGCCGCCTCACCGAGGAAGGCACCAGCTTCATCGAGCTGGTGGACGACACCCGCCGCGAGCTGGCGCAGCGCTATTTCGTCAACGGCGCCTACAGCCCGACGGAGATGAGCTTCGCCCTCGGATTCTCCGATCCGAGCAATTTCTACCGCGCCTGCAAACGCTGGTTCGGCCGTACTCCGAATACCCTGCGTTGCGCCGCCTGATAATAAAATCGCAGTTTCCAGAATGATTCTCTAAAAATATCTCAGAGGGTTTTTCAGAATGGAGCCGACCGGCTCCATTTTTTATTTCCGAAGATATCCCGAAAGCAATTCGGGACTGGCCTCGCGAGCCATGCCGCGGACGAAGATGATTGAGGGTTATCCCGCAAAGGCTGGCCGGACTTCATTTTTCACTGGAAAACAATGCATTCCGGATCATGGGACGCCCCTGGCGGAGGCCTCCCAAAAACTAGGGAAGTTACCCTCCACCCCCGGTTTCTCAAGCCATGGCCTTGGCTCCGCGGGCCAGTGCGGCACGTAGCGAACACGACCATAGTTGCGGCACGCGCTTCAGTAAACGGTTTCAGCGGCGGCAGGTCACCCAACAAGGTGGCCGACGACACCCGGGGGCAAAACCCCAGGCGCCGAAACCCGAATTGTTCGCGAGGGGTATTTCACGGTTCCCAATTCAATAGACCTTATCTGGAGAGACAAACATGAAGTTCTTCCAACTGACCGCCGCTGCCGCCCTCGTCGCCGCCTCCCTGTCGGCCTCGGCCATGACCTCGATCAGCGACGAACAGCTGAGCACCGTGTCGGGCCAGGACGGCGTGTCCATCGCCGCCGACCTGAACATCAACATCGGCGCGTTCACCTACACCGACACCGATGCCACCGGTGGTTCCGTGTCGTTCAACAGCATCACCGTCCGCGGCATGATGGACATGACGATCGACGTCCTGAACGCGGCCGCGTTCCAGAGCGCCGCCGGCGCCTCGATCCTCGCCAACGGCGGTGGCGCCAACACGGCCACCATCCTGACCGGCATCGCCGGCGCCCTGGGCTACGCCGGTGGCGACGTCGTCCAGTTCGCCTTCCCGGCCGCCGTCGGCACGGGCGCTGCTGCCGCCGCCCACGCCGTGACGCCGACGATCACGATCGGCTCGATCACCACCGGCAACGGCGGTGCTTCGTTCGGCTCGATCCAGATCAAGAACCTGGACCTGCAAGGCACGACCGTCTGGATGTTCGGCCACTAAGCAACCACCGACTGAACGCCCGCCGGCAACGGCGGCGTGAAGACTGTTGCAAAGGCCTCGTGATCTCGCGTCACGAGGCCTTTCATCTTCAAGCCCTTCGTAAAGAACCGGTTAACCTCGCAGTCGCGCCCCGACACAAGCACGAGACGAACCGTCCTCCGCCATGCACCACGCCCCGATCCGATCGACCGTGCTCGCCGCCGCGCTCCTGGGCGCCGCCGCATGCGCGCACGCGCAGGGCAAGCCGATGGACGACGCCGCGCTGTCCGAGACCTGGGGCCAGGCACTGCTCGACCTCACCAACACCACCTCGGGGAACTACCAGTTCTCGCGCCTGACCTTCAACGCCGACATCGCGCTGTCCGCGAACCTGAGCGGCGTGAAGCTGGGCACCAGTTCGAGCGGGGTGTCGGACATCGACATCTCCACGTTCAATTTCGGCCGCAGCGACTCCACCGACGCGGCCCGCACCGTCGCCATCACCAATCCGTATTTCGAGTGGGTGTACTCCGGCACCGCCGGCTCCGCCGACCGCCAGGTGGTGGGCATGCGCATCGGCTTCGGCGGCGTCTCGGGCGACGTCGGACTGCTGATGAACACCGTCAGCGGCTCGCTGAGCATCAGCACCGCCGCGGGCACCGTCAGCGGCACGGGCTCGCAGCTCACCGCGCTGACGGGCAGTTCGGCGGGCTCGGTCGCCCTGAGCTCGATCGGCGGCGTGACCGCCAGCGACAGCCGCGACTTCTTCGTCTCGATCCTGAAGAGCGCGCTCACCTGGCCGACGACGAACACCGCGCTCAGCGCCTCTGCGCAGGCCCAGGCCGGCTTCTGGTTGAACTGGACCGACCACCTGGCCACGCTCAACACCACGGGCACCGTGCCCCCCAACGTGCCGAAGATCGGACCCTGATGGCGCGCCGGGAGTTCAGCGCGGCGTCGACGCCACGAAGCCTTCGGGCGAGTCGGCGACGCGCGCTCGTGCTAACCGGCACTTGCATCGGAATGCTCGCCGCCCTCGCCTGCGCGCCCGTGCGCGCGGAGCCGGCCAGGGCCGGCAAGCCGGCGATGAAGTCGCTGGCCGACGACGAACTCTCCGAGGTGCGCGGCGCCGACGGCATCTCGTTCAACCTCAGCAACTTCTCGCTGACCAGCGACGCCACCAACCCGCTGTCGCTGACCTACCTGTCGCCCAACGGCAGCTCGCTCACGCTGTCGCGCCTGGATCTGTCCCGCACGGACGACGCCGACGGCTTCGCCGACCCCTACAGCCTGACGCTGCGGCAGCGCACCGGCCTGCCGGACGTCATCGCGATCGACTTCCCGCTCAACACCGCCGGCAACCAGGCCTGGTCGCTGACCGCCGACTTCGCCAACTGCGACGCCGTCACATCCGGCACCTGCACCGGCACCAACTTCCTGGGCGGCACGCTGCAGGTGAGCGGCCTGACGATGAAGGGCGGCGGCCTGTACCTGGCGCCGACGGTGCTGGCCAACACCGAGGGCATCGCCTTCGGCCTGGGCACGCAGCTGGACATCGCCAGCCTGGCGGTCTACTCGCACGGCCGCACGGCGGGCGACACCACGGACACCATCGACAAGAGCGACGCGCTCCTGCTGACGGGCATCCACCTGGCCGACGCCAGCACCGGCGGCGCCTGGTCGCTGGCCGACGTCACCACGCACCCGGGCCTGATCAACGCGATGACCGACTCGGCGGGCTCCTACCTGCACCTGCAGGTGGGCTGGCCGACGACCTCCGACCCGGTGCCGGCCGCGGCGATCCGCATCGACAACATCTCCTTCGTCACGACCACCGGCACCGGCAGCCCCGTGACGACCAATCTCGGCTCCGCCAGCATCGCGAGCCTGCAGCTGAACTACGTCGACATCAAGCTGAGGACCGGCCAATGAAGCACGATCGCCGCACCGTCCTGCGCGCCGCGGCCGCCGCCGCGCTCCTGGCGACCTGGGCCGCGGGCGCCCGCGCCGAGAAGCAGGCGCTGTCCGACGCCGAACTGCGCGACGTCTCCGGCAAGGGCGTGGCCATCCTCGTCCACCTCGAGCTCAACAGCGGGCTGCTGAGCGGCCAGCCGATCGACAGCCGGATCTCGGCCGGCTTCACGGTGGACAGCGTCACCACCTACGCGATCGCGCAGAACCTGGGCGGCATCCTCGACATGTTCGCGATAACGCTGGATCCCACCACCCGCAGCGGCGGCTCCGACTACCTTGCCATCGGCATGCCGACCTATTTCGCCGCGCAGGAATTCGGCGTGCGCGCGCTCGCCGTCCAGACGGACGCCTCGGCCGCGATCCCGACCACGAGCAGCCTGGGCTCGCTGCTGCTCAACGGCGTGGCCAGCATGACCGGCCAGCTCAACGTCTGGCCCAAGTGACGCCGCGCCCCGAACCAGAACCCGGAACCCCGCCATGCTCCTGATCCTCCTGGGCGTCGTCGCCGCCGCCATCATGGGCGCCGGCGTCATGTCGCGCAACGAGCCGCTGAACCGGCCCCCGCTCGAATACGAGCTGAACATGGCCACGGTCAACGGCGGCCACTCGACCGAGCCCGTGCAGGTGTACCCGTACCAGTACTACAAGTACAAGCACATCGTCCACCAGGCCTTCGACTACAGCTGCGGCTCCGCGGCGCTGACGACGATCCTGCAGTACCACCTCGGCCTGAACGTGACCGAGAAGGACGCGATGGAGGGCATGCTGGAACACGGCGAGAAGGAAAAGATCATCGCCCGCCGCGGCTTCTCGCTGCTGGACATGAAGCGCTACGTCGCCACGCTCGGCAGCGACAGCGGGGGCTTCCGCGCCGACATCGACGACCTGGCCAAGCTGGGCGAGCCCGCCATCGTGCCGATCGACTACGCCGGCTTCAAGCACTTCGTCGTCGTCAAGGGCATCCGCGACGGCAAGGTCTTCATCGCCGACCCGTCGGCCGGCAACATCGCCTTCTCGGTGCCCGAGTTCCAGGGCCTGTGGGACAAGGGCACGCTGTTCGTGATCTACCCGTCCAAGACGCATCCCCTCGTCAAGTCCAGCCTCGCACTGACCGACGAGGACCTCGGCGTCATCTCGCCCGACCAGGTGCGCGCCGGCTTCGAGCTGCGCACCGTCGACCACCAGGACGCGCTCAACCGCGCAGTACAGTCCGGCCTCGGTTCCCTCCAATACAAGCGTCAATGATGATCAAAACGGCAAACCGGTCCGCCCTCGCGCTGGCTCTTTCCTGCGGACTGCTTGGCGTTTCCGCCGGCGTGCAGGCGCAGCCCGACAACCAGCCCGCGCCCGCCGGCCCCGCCGCCCCGGAAGCGCCCGCCCCGGCGGCACCGGCGCCGGCCACGCCCGCGACGTCGACCGACGCGCGCGACGCGCTGAAGAAGCAGGCCGGCGACGTCGACCAGTCGACGCTGCTGAAGGAGACCCTGACCAAGACCGACCGCCAGTACTCGCTGCTCAAGGCCGGGCGGGTGTCCACCGACTACAACCTCAACTACACCTACATCGGCCAGGAGTCGATCGACGTCGGCCTGGACACCTCGGGCGCCATCGACCTGTTCAAGATCGAGAACACGCGCTCGCATACCATCACGAACACGCTGTCGGTCGACTACGGCCTGCTGGACAACGTGACCCTCAGCGGCGCGTTCCCCTTCGTCAGCAAGTTCACGCAGAGCAACGAGTTCGGCGGCATCGCCAACAGCATCGGCGACCTGAGCTTCGGCGCGCGCTACCAGCCGTTCGTGCAGTCGCCGGGCGGGCCGACGTTCACCTTCACCGGCAACGTCGGCCTGCCCACGGGCCGCAGCCCGTTCACGACGATCTCCGGGGCCAACCTGTCCACCGGCTCCGGCTACGCCACGGGCACGCTGGGCATGAACGCGTCGCAGGTGCTGGATCCGGTGGCGCTGTTCGCGTCGGTGAACCTGACCGCGTCGCCGGGCGTCACGCACCTGCACCAGATGCACACCGACGGCACGATCCTGACCGCCGTGCATCCGGGCAAGACCATCGGCTGGGGCGCCGGCTTCACGTACGCGCTGTCGTACAACGTCTCGACCAGCGTCTCGTTCCAGGAAAGCGTGACCACGGCCTCGCGGATCACCTACCTCAACACCAGCAGCGTCAGCACCAGCAAGCGGACGACGCAGCAGACGGCGGCGCTCCTGAACTTCGGCATCGGCATCCGGCTGAGCCCCAAGACCACCGTCAACCTGAGCGCGGGCATCGGCCTGACGACGGACTCGCCCGACTTCAGCCTGGGCCTGGACGTTCCCCTGAACTTCTCGCTGTTCTGACCGCATGACCGCCACACCGACGACGCGTCCCGCGCGCCGCCAGGCGCCGTGCAGGCGTTCGCCGCTCGCGCGCGCCGCCGGCGCCGCGCTGGCCGCGCTGGCAGCCTCCGGCGCGCACGCCGCGCTCACCGAGAACCTCGCCGTCAGCCCCGTCGCGATGTCGATGGGCAACGCGGTCACGGCCGATCCGCCGGGGCTGGACTCGATCCACTTCAACCCGGCGGGCCTGGCGAAGATCACCTCCGACACGCGCTCGGACACGCTGTTCGGCGCCGCGCTGCGCGTGACAGCGGACTTCCACAAGCCGGACGGCTTCGACATCGGCGGCTGGACCGACGACCCGATCGCCGGCACGCACTCCGCCCACAACAAGCAGGCGATCTTCATCCCGATCGCCGGCGTGCCCAGTCCGCGCATCCCGTTCGCGGTGGCGGCCGGCCTCGGCCTGGCCTGGCACAACGAGGGCTCGCCGTGGACCTTCGCCACGGCCACGTACGTGCCGCAGGCGGTGGGCATCGACCGCACCAAGAATCCCGACGACCCGGCGCGCTTCGACGGCAAGCAAGTGGTGATCCAGCGGCTGGTCTACCTGTCGCCCTCGGTGGGCTACAAGGTCAACGACCAGTTCAGCGTCGGCCTGGCCATCCCGATCGCGCACCAGGGCTTCGCGCTCGACACCGAGATGCGCTTCCCGAACAAGCTGCTGGGCATCATCGGCAAGCTGCAGGACGCCTGGTGCGGCAACAACGGCAACCCGCTCGACACGCTCGGCTTCGGCCTGTGCGGCACCGATTCGACCGGCCAGCAGAGCGGCCGCCTGCGTCCGTTCCAGAGCGTGGGCGAGATGCGCTTCTCGGGCACCTCGCCGGCCGACATCACGTTCAACGTCGGCGGGCTGTGGCAGCCGACGCCGGCGTTCGGCTTCGGCGCGGTCTACCAGTCCGGCTCGAAGACGGTGATCACCGGCGACTACAACTTCCACGCCAACCCGATGCTGCCCGAGTTCGTGCGGCACATGTACAGCTCGCTGTTCGGGCCGATCGTCGCCGCGATGTTCGGCTTCCCCACCAACATCCCGACCGACCAGGGCGGCAACTTCACGCTGGTGCTGCCGACCCCGGCGCACTGGCAGTTCGGCACCAAGGTCACGCCGATCGACGGCCTGCAGTTCAACTTCGACGCCGGCTGGACCGACTGGGGCAAGTGGGACAAGATGACGTTCCAGTTCGACCGCCAGGTCAACCTGATGGACATGGCGCGCCTGTTCGGCCAGGAGGACTCCTCCAAGCTCGTGATCCCGCGCGGCTACCGCAGCGTCTGGAGCTATGGCATGGGCATGCAGGTCGACGTGTGGGACGGCGTCAAGCTGCGCCTCGGCTACGAGCCGCGCAAGAGCTCGGTGCCCGCCAACAAGATCGACCTGATCGCACCGATGCCGCAACTGCCGGTCAAGAGCATCGGCCTGAGCTACCAGACGCGCGACGGCATGAGGCTCGAAGGCGGCTTCAGCTACGCCAAGGGCCGCTACAACGTGCCCGCGGGCACCGACTGCAACCTGAACTGCGACAATTTCTTCAACGTGATCTACAACCCGTACGCGGGGCTCGACGTCTCCGGCACGCTCGTGCTGCGCTACTTCGGCCTCAAGATCACCCAACCTTTCTGACCCCCCGGTTCCCTGCCATGCACGCTTTCCGCCGCTCCCTCCACGCACTCGCCATCGCCACGCTGCTGGGCACCGCCTCGCTGGCCCACGCGCAAGCCACGCCCGTCGACGCCGACAAGCAGAAGCTGATCGACCAGATCCTGACCCTGTGGCATCCCGAGAACACGGTCGTGATGGCCGCCCAGCGTCCCGCCACCGAGGCCATGGAGAAGTCGAAGATCGCGCTGCAGCAGGCGCGCCTGCCGCAGGCCAAGCAGGACGCGGCGATGAAGGACATCACCGTCGACGTGCAGAAGTACGTCGACACCGCGACCCCGCTGGTCACCAGCAGCGCCAAGAAGAACATGCAGACGACCGTCGTGCCGCTGCTGGCGCAGAACTTCTCCGTCGACGAGCTCAAGCAGCTGCTGGCCCTGCTGCAGTCGCCGGTCAAGGCCAAGTTCGAGAAGCTGATCCCGCAGGCCGACCAGGCCATCGGCAGGAAGGTGCAGGACGAGGTCGGCCCCGAGATCAACAAGAACATCCAGACGATGACCCAGGCGGTCGGCACCAAGCTGCGCATCGCCGTCACCGCGGCCTCGAACTGAGCATGGCCGACCCGCGCACGCTCGCGGCGCTCGGCGCGCTGTTCGCCCTCGCGGCGTGCGGCGGTGGCGGCGCCAGCTCGTCGTCGCCCGCGCCGGCGCCGTCCTCGAGCAACGCCGAGCTGAGCGTCGCGCTGGCCGGCGGCGCGAGCCCGGGCATCGACCACCTCTGGGTCACCATCACCGGCCTGGCGATGCATGCCGACGGGACGCGCGTCTTCGGCGACGGCGACGCCGGCTGGGTCGTGTCGCAGCTGCCCGCGCCGGTGACGGTGGATCTGGCCGACGCCTCGCTGTCGCAAGGCCAGTCGGTGTCGCTGCTCAAGCAGGTGCAGACGGCCGTGGGCACCTACCAGCAGCTGCGCCTGATCGTCGCGTCCTCCGACCCGAACGCGACGCTGAAGGACTCCGCCGTCGCCAAGGGCCTGACCTGGAACGACCAGGTGCAGTACACCGACGCCGGCGGCGTGCACGTGGTGCCGCTGGAGATCCCCGACCCGCAGGCCGGCCTGCGCCTGCTGCAGCAGTTTTCGCTGAGCGCGGACACCACTACGCCGCTGGCGATCGAGTGGAACGCCGCCGCGAGCCTGGTGCGCCGCCCGACCGCCGCGGGCGTCGACCGCTTCACGCTGCGCGACGAGCTGCAGCTCTACAACCAGCAGCTGCTGACCGCGCTCGGCGACGGCAACCTGCAGATCGACGGCAGCATCTTCGATTCGATCAGCGGGCAGCTGGACACCAGCAACTTCTGCACCGGCAGCAGCCACGCGGGCTGCATCCACGACGTCGTCGCCAGCGCCACCAGCTTGTCCTCGGACGGCCTGTTCCACGAGGAGGTGCGCAGCGTCAACGTCAGCGCCGGCGGCACCTTCCTGCTGTATCCGCTGCCCACGCAATCACTGTACGACGTGGTCATCCGCGGCGGCAACATGCAGACCATCGTCGTGCGCAACGTGTTCGTCGACCCGACCGGCCTGCTCAAGCCCACGCCGACCGCGCTGAGCTCGACGGCCACGCCCATCGTGCCGGTGCTCGACGCCAGCGGGCTGGACGTCACCGTGACGAACGCGCTGGCCACGCACGGCGCCCGCGTGCTGTTCGGGCAGACCATCGCCGGCAGCGGCGGCACCAGCGCCGACGTCCCTTACGCCATCGCGGCGGAGGCCGCCGATCCGGCGACCGGCCTGCTCGCGCACCCGGTCACGCTGCCGGGCGGGCCGATCCACGACGCGGCCTTCGACTCGACGAAGGACGGCACCGGCACGCCGCCCGCCTTCACCACGGTGGCGGCCAAGGAAGGCGCGGGCGCGTGGAGCGTCTGGAGCGAGGGGACGCTGGCGGACTCCACCAGCGCGATCGTCGTGAAGGCGGCGGCCGCCGCCAGCGTGAGCGCGCCGGAGCCGGTGCGCCGCTCGGGATTCGTCGACGGCACGCTGACAGTGAGCCTGTCGGGCGCGGCGTCGAATGGCGCGGACAACGCGGAAGTGGTGGTCTCGAATGCCGGCGGCACCGTCGCGGTGGCGAACGCGTCGTCGCTGATCGCCGGCGGCGGCTCGGTGGCCATCACGCTGCCCAGCGGCGCGTCCACGGCGGCGCCCGGCGCGACGCTCTACAACGTCGCCGTCCACACCTGGAAGGCCGGCGCGGACGCCACGAGCGGCCGCTGGTCGCGCGCGGGCAGCCCGGTCGACCTGTCGAGCGCCGGTTCGGCCAGCCTCGCGTTGACGCTGCCCTGAGCTCGCGTGCGCGCGTGACGCGCGCGGCGGCTTCAGTGCTTGTTGTTGATCGCCGGCAGGCTGGGCAGCGTCGGCAGCGTGAACAGCAGCGGGAACGGCAACGCGGACAGCGCCGCCAGCGGATTCAGCGGCGACAGCACCTGGCCGGCGAGCGTGACGGTCTCGGCCAGCTTGACCGTCGCCTGCACGCCAGCGGAAGCCGCTTGCACGCGCTGCTGCGCCAGCTGGCGATCGAGGCCTTGCGCGCCGTCGGCGGACAGGTCGCTCATCGCCGCGGCCAGGTCGGTGGCCGAAGCGCTCGCATAGGCACCGCCCTGCTCCGACGCGGACAGCGCACCGAACGCGGCCAGCGCCGGCGGCGCGATGCCGCGGCCGTAGACGTCCGCCATCTCCGTCTCGCTCAGCGCGCGCAGCTCGCCCGACGCCGCGCAGGCGGCGGCCGACGACAGGGCCATCGCGGCGGCCACGACGAGGCTTCGAGGGATGCTGTTCGACTTCATGCGCGTCTCCGGTACGTGATCGTGGTGGGCTCCGGCCGCGCCCGCATCCTCGCGGACGATCCGGCACGGCACCTGCCGTCCATATCGACATCGGCACGCCATCGATGAGCCGCGGGCGGCCCACGGCGAGAACAAGTTCACGTCTCCCCGGTCGCGTCCCGGGCATGGCGAAGCGATACGCTCGGTGCGGCGATCCGCCTGGCCCGACCGGTCCCGCTCCCGCGCTCGGCGCGATGCGGCACCCGGTTTGCTCCGGGCGAAAGGCGCCATGCCCGGCACGCCATCGGAGAGCCCGCCATGCCCCCTGCCCTCGAGAACCCCAGCGCCCACGATCCCGCTCTGTCGCGCGACCATGCGGCCGGCCCGTACCGCGATCGCCTCAGCCCGGCGGAGCGCGCCCTCGCCCCGGAGGGGGACGTCCCCCTGCAGAGCCCGAACGCCGTCGCCGACGACGGCGTCTACGAAGGCCGGGCCGGCGGCTACGCGGGCGGCGACCTGCGTGCCGTGGACGGTGGCCGGGCGGAAATCGACCTCGCCGACACCGGCGGCGCCGGCACCTACGGCTACCCGGTCGGCCCCGGCGTGGGCATGCCCGGCGGCGAGCACCAGCCGGCGGACCAGCAGCCCGACGTGCTGCCGCCGCAGTACCCCGAACGCTGAGAAGCGGGCCGCGCATAGAAAAGCAGCCCGGCGGTGAGGCCGGGCTGCGAAGCCGGCAGCCAGGGAGGAAAGAGGAAGGTTGCGCTGCCGGAATACCCATCGATCAGGGTCGCCCGCAGTAGAACCCGCCCGCGTGTCGGGGGTTTGGCCACTTTGCGTCACAGTGGACACACGGCCACGTCGGACGTCCGCGCCCCGCGACGCCATGCGCGCAGACGCCGGTCATCGAATTCCCGGATACTCCCCACTTGCGCCGACGACGACGGCGCCGGGAGCCAGATGGTGAAGGGCAAGTGGATGCGGCGGCTGGCCGCGGCGGTGGCCGCCGTGCTGGCGCTGTGGGTGGTGACCTGGGCGCTGGTGCCGCCGCTGGTCAAGTGGCAGGCGCCGAAGCAGTTGTCGGCCGCGCTCGGGCGCGACGTGACGCTGGGCGGGGTCGACTTCCACCCCTGGGCCCTCGAGATCGTGCTGCACGACCTCGCCGTCGGCGCCGCGCCGGCCGCGTCCGCCGCCCCGGCGGCCCCCGCCGCGTCGACGCCGCTGCTGCGCGTGGCCCGCGTGCGCGCCAACGTCGCGCTGTCTTCGATCTTCCGGCTGGCGCCCGTCATCGAGGCGGTCGACGTCGACCAGGCGCGCATCGCGCTGGCGCGCACGGCGCCCGGGCACTACGACATCGACGACCTGATCCACCGCTTCGCGCCCAAGCCCGACGCCAAGCCGTCCGAGCCCGCGCACTTCGCGCTGTACAACCTGCAGGTGCACGACCTCGCGCTGCGTTTCGACGACAGGCCGGAGAAGCAGGTGCACGTGGTCGACAAGTTCGAGCTCTCGCTGCCGTTCCTGTCGAACCTGCCGGCCAAGGTCGACGTCACCGTGCAGCCGCACCTGGCGTTCCGCCTCAACGGCGCGCCGTTCGACAGCGCCGCGCAGGCGACGCCGTTCGCGGCCACCGACCACGGCACGCTCAAGCTGACGCTGGCCGACCTCGACGTCCGCCCCTACCTCGGCTACCTGCCCGACTCGTTGCCGCTGCGCCTGACCGCCGGGGCGCTGTCGGCCGACCTCGCGCTGGCGTTCACGCAGCCGGCGCAGGGCGCGACCAGCATGTCGCTCAAGGGCTGGGTCGCGGCGCGCGACGTCGCGGCCGACAGCACCGGCGGCCAGCCGCTGCTGGCCTGGAAGCAGGTGCGCGTGGGCCTGGCCGACGTGCAGCCGCTGGCGCACAAGCTGGCCTTCGACAGCGTGCGGCTGGACGGCGTGCAGTGGCACCTGGATCGCGCTGCGGACGGCGACGTCGATCCGCTGCGCGAAGGCCCGTCGGCCAAGCCTGCGCCCGCGAAGACCGCCGCCGTGGCCAGCACGCCCGCGAGCGCAGCGAGCGCTGCCGACGCGGCGCCGGCAGCGCCCTGGGACGTGCGCATCGCCGCGCTGGACATCGCCGACAGCCGCATCTTCTGGAACGACGCGTCGACGAAGCCGGCGGCCGCGCTGGCGCTGGACGGCCTCGCGCTGAACGCGAAGGCGATCCAGTGGCCGTCGACGGCGCCGACGTCGTTCACGGCCTCGGCCAACATCGTCGCGCAGGCCGCGAGCGCGGCGTCGGCCGCATCGGCGCCGGGCAGCGCTCGCCTCGCGCTCGAAGGCAAGGCGAGCGCAACGGACGCGCAGGTGGCGATCACGCTGAGCGACCTGTCGCTGCAGTCGCTGGCGCCCTACCTCGCGCAGGTGCTCGTGCCGCGCGTCGATGGCCGCCTCGGCGCGAAGGCGGCGCTGACGTGGTCGGGCAAGGCCGACGCGCCGGCGCTCAGGATCGCGCTGTCCGAGGCCTCGCTCGATGCGCTGCGCGTGCAGCCGCCCGGCGCCGCCCCGGCCGCGAGCTGGGACCGGCTGGCCGTCGCCGACCTGCAGGTCGACGTGCCCGCGCGCGCCGTGACGCTCGGCAGCGTGAAGCTGGTCCATCCCGACGTGCAGGTCGCGCGCGACGCGGCCGGCCAGATCGACGCCGCGCACTGGCTGCGCGCGAGCGGGACGGCCGCCGCGCCGGCCGCGCCCGCCGCCTCGTCGACCGCCGCGCCGCCCTGGCACGTGCAGGTGCGCAGCGCCAGCCTGGACGACGGCTTCGCGCAGTTCACCGACGCCTCGCTGCATCCCGGACAGCGCCTGCCGCCGCTGCGCGCCGAGCTGCGCCAGCTGCAGCTGGACGTGAAGGACTTCTCCTGGTTCGGCGACCATCCGCAGCCGCCCGCGAAGGTGGCGCTGAGCGCGCGCGTCGGGCGGCCGTCGACGTCCGGCAAGAAGTCGACGCGCGGCGGCGAGCTGAGCTGGAAGGGCACGCTGGGCGCCAGCCCGCTGGCGGCGCGCGGCGACGTGCGCATCGTGCGCTTCCCGGTCACGCTCGTGACGCCATGGGTGGCCGACAAGCTGCCCGTCGCCCTGCTGCGCGCCGAGGCCGGCTACACGGGCCGCGTCGACCTGTCGTCGGCGCCGTCGGGCCTGTCGGTGTCCACCGCCGGCGACGCGCTGCTGGGCGACGTGCACCTCACGACGCTGTCCGCCGCCAGGCCGTCGGCCGCGGCGTCGTCCGCGACGTCCGGCGGGTCGCCGGACGAGTTGCTCGGGTGGGAGTCGCTCTCGCTCAAGGGCGTGAAGTTCGCGCTGAAGCCCGCGGCCAAGCCGCGGCTGGACGTGGGCATGGTGGAGATCGACGAGCTGTTCGCGCGCGTGCTCGTCACCGAGCAAGGACGGCTGAACCTGCAGGACATCGGCGGCAACGACGCCGCCGCCGCGCCGCCGGCCGACGCGGCGTCGCAGGCCGCCTCGCAGCCGGCGGCCGCGGTGGCGACGGCGGCATCCGCGCCGGCGGCGGCCGCGTCCGCGCCGCTGCCGATCGATATCGCCATCGGCGGCATCCGCCTGGTCGACGGCCACGTCGACTACGCCGACCACTTCGTCAAGCCGAACTACAGCGCCGCGCTGACGGAGCTCAACGGCTCGCTGGGCCCGTTCGGCACGAGCTCGCGCGACATGGCGGCGCTGCAGCTGCACGGCCGCGCCGAGGGCACCGCGATCCTGGACATCTCGGGCCAGGTGAACCCGCTCGCGCGTCCGCTGGCGCTCGACATCCAGGCCAAGGCCACCGACCTCGAGCTCGCGCCGCTGTCGCCCTACGCCGGCAAGTACGCGGGCTACGCGATCGAGCGCGGCAAGCTCAGCATGGACGTCGCCTACAAGATCGACGCGCAGGGCCACCTCGACGCGAAGAACCAGGTGATCCTGAACCAGCTGACCTTCGGCCAGCCGATCGCCTCGCCGGACGCCACCAAGCTGCCGGTGCGCCTGGCCGTGGCGCTGCTCAAGGACCGCAACGGCGTCATCGACATCAACCTGCCGATCAGCGGCAGCCTCAACGACCCGCAGTTCAGCGTCGGCGGCATCATCGTGCGCCTGATCGGCAACCTGCTGCTCAAGGCCGTGACCTCGCCGTTCTCGCTGATCGCCGGCATCGCCAACGGCGGCGGCGGCCCCGACCCGGGCGCGATCGAGTTCCGGCCCGGCACGGCCGTGATGACCGACGCCAGCGCGGCCTCGCTGGACAAGGTCGCCAAGGCCCTGGACGACCGCCCCGCCCTGCAGATGACCATCACCGGCAGCGCCGACCCGCAGGCCGAGCGCGCCGACTGGCAGCGCGAGAACATCGAGTCGCAGCTGCGCACGATGGCGCGCGACGACGCGCTGCGCGCCGGCGTGCCCGCCGGCGCCGCGAGCGGGGCCGCGCTGCCGGCGGCCACGCGCTCGGCGCTGCTGAAGACGCTCTACAAGCAGACGCGCATCCCCGACAAGCCGCGCAACCTCGTCGGCATGGCCAAGGACCTGCCGGACGCCGAGATGGAGGAACTGCTGCGCAAGAACGTGCCGGTCAACGACGAGGCGATGCGCCAGCAGGCGCTGGCGCGCGCCATCGCCGTGCGCGACGCGCTGGTGGCCAAGGGCATCACCAGCGACCGCCTGTTCCTGGCCGCGCCGGCGCTGCACACGGCCGGCGGCGATGCCTGGACCCCGCGGGCCTCGCTGTCGCTGGCGACGCGATGAGTCCCGCCGCGCGCTACGACCTCGTGACGCTGCTGCACGTCACGGCGGACATCGTGTTCGTCGCGGGCCTGCTCGCGGGCGCGCTGCTGCTGGCGGCGCTCAGCGATCAGGAGGCCGGCGCGCTGGCGCGCGAGCGCCGCCTGGCTGTCGCGATGCGGCGCTGGCACCGTGCGGTCACGTCGCCCGCGCTGGCGGTCGCATGGGCCTGCGGCATCTGGCTCGCGCTGCAGGCCGGCTGGTTCCACAGCGGCTGGCTGCACGTCAAGCTCGTGCTCGTGCTGGGCCTGAGCGCGCTGCACGGCGCGCTGTCGGCGGCGCTGCGCCGCGCGAGCGCGGACGGCTCCGCGCCGCCCGCGCGCGCGTGGCGCGTGCTGCCGCTGCTGGCGTTCGGCGCGGTCGCCGGCGTCGTCTGGCTGGCGTTGCTCAAGCCGTTCTGACCTGGGTGTGAAGCTTCACACCTAGTTGCGGTCGGCCTTGGGCGCCAATGCCGGCGCATTGTCAGCCGGTGGCGCGGCCGCCGCCGTATCGCTGCCCGTCTCCGTGTTGCTGGTGTCGCTGGCGGCCGGCATCGTGCTGGTCACGGCGTCGTTGCCGGTCGTCGGTGCCTGCGCGACGGTGGTGTTCGTCGCGGCCTCGGCCACCGGCGCCGCCTCCGCCTCGTGCTTGATCAGCATCAGGTGGGCCGCCGGGTCGGTCTCGGGCGAGTTGCCCTGGTCGCGGAAGAAGTAGATCTGCTGGCCCGAGCCGTTGACCTCGACCTTCTGGACGGTCGAATCGGTCTCGGCGGGTTCGGTGCCTTGCGCGACGGACGCGCCGATGGCGCCGGCCAGCGCGGTGGCGGTCGCGGCGATCGCCAGCCTCTTGTCGAATTGACGCATGGTGGGTCTCCTTGGGTGGGGCTCCGTGCTTCGTGGCGCGAAGCCCGGGAGCCTCCCGGAAGCGGCAACGCCGGTGCCCCGTGGAGCACGCGCCCTGTCGGACAAGGCCTCGTCAACCTGCGCTTGACATCCGCTCAACACCCGTTCACCCCTCGTACTGCACCAGCCGCAGCGCCATCCGCTCCACGTACAGGTCGACCGTGAAGCGATACAGCGCGTCGTTGCCCGGCGCCGCCGGCAGGTGCGAGAAGCGCTTGAAGCCGGCGCCGGCCAGCCGGATCTCGCCGAGCGGGGTCTGCAGGTCGGGCGCCAGCAGCGTGATGACGCCGTCCATCGCGTCGCTCTCCTCCAGGCGGCGGCTGGCGACGAACCCGGTTTGCGCCGCCCGCGCCCAGGCGTCGTAGTCGGCCAGCGAGACCGCGATGCGCAGGTCGGGCACCGTGGCGACGACCGACTGCCGGTCCGGCGCGGCGGCGCAACGCCAGGTGAACGACTCGATGCTGGCGACGCGCGCGCACGGCAGCGTGCCGAGCGCGAAGCGGAAGTTGGAGCACACCCAGGGCTGCTGGCGGGTGCTGGCCGCCTGGCGGATGTCCGTGCCGTTGCCGCTGGCCATGCGCACGCGCGCCGGCACGAACTCGAGGTCGAACACGCCCGTGTCCTTGCTGGCGACGTCGAGTCGCGGCAGCGTGAGCGCGGTCAGCAGCGCGTCGTCGAAGCTCAGCAGCGAGCGCTGCCTGAAGTTGAGGTCGCCGGTGGCCAGCGCGCCGCTCGCGAGCGACGCGCCGTCGTCGAGCGCGTCGCGGATCCACTCGTACATCGCCTGGCCCATGCCCATGCCGACGCTCGCGCGGCCGGGCGTCCACGCCACGCCCATGACGCGCTTCCTCGGCGCGCGGCCGGGGCCGAGCGGGCCGGCGGCGACGTCGGCCTGCAGGTCGAAGCCGCTGATCGCCTTGAGCGATTCGACGGGCACGCCGGCGATGTCCAGCGCGTGGTGGCCGCCGGCGTGGTTGTTCTGGGCGTTGGACATGCGAAACCTCCCCGCAGGTTGCTGGCCTGCGAGGTCGATGCTAGGGCGCGCAGGCCGTCGCGGACCATCGTCCCCCCAAATTCCCGGATCTGCCACCATGGCGATAGGACAATCCGGCGCACCAGCTGCCCGGCTCACCTCCTGAGCCAGCCGTTCGCCATCCTGCAGGACCCGCCGGGACCTTCGAGAGAAACCTCACTTGCACGCCACGCATCCTCCCCTGACGCCGGGCTTCATGGTCGTCCACGGCAACCAGCCCGAGGCGCTGCGCGACCTCGCGCTGGCCTGGATGGCGCGCCACCCGCTGCCGCCGCTGGTCGACGAGCAGGTGCTGGTGCAGAGCAACGGCGTCGCGCAGTGGCTGAAGCTGGCGTTCGCGCGCGATGTCGTCGACGGCGGCGCGGGGATCGCCGCGGGGCTGCAGATGTCGCTGCCTTCGCGCTTCATGTGGACGGCCTACCGCGCGGTGCTGGGCGCGGATTCGGTGCCCGCGGTGTCGCCGTTCGACCGCGCGCTGCTCACGTGGCGCCTGATGCGGCTTTTGCCCGGCCTGCTTGCCGAGCCCGAGTTCGAGCCGCTGCGGCGCTTCCTGGCCGACGACGACGACCTGCGCAAGCGCCACCAGCTCGCCGAGCGCCTGGCCGACCTGTTCGACCAGTACCAGGTCTACCGCGCCGACTGGCTGGCGCGCTGGGCGCGCGGCGAGGACGTGCTGCTCACGAGCCGCCACGGCGAGCAGCCGGTCGCGCCGCCCGCGCGCTGGCAGCCGCGGCTGTGGCGGTCGCTGGTCGAATCGGTCGGCCCGCACGCCGCCGGCGGCAGCCGCGCCGAGGTGCATCGCCGCTTCCTCGCCGCCGCGCAGTCCTGGACCGGCGAGCGGCCCGCGGGCCTGCCGCCGCGGCTGGTGGTGTTCGGCATCTCGTCGCTGCCGCAGCAGTCGCTGGAGGCGCTGGCCGCGCTCGCGCGCTGGTGCCAGGTGCTGATGTGCGTGCACAACCCGTGCGAGCACGACTGGTCGCACGTCGTCGCCGACAAGGACCTGCTGCGCGCCGAACGCCTGCGCCGCGGCCGCCGCCCGGGCGGCGAAGGCGCGATCGCCGACGAGCGGCTGCACCTGCACGCGCAGCCGCTGCTGGCGGCCTGGGGCAAGCAGGGGCGCGACTTCATCCGCCTGCTGGACGCGCACGACGAACGCGAGCGCTACGAGCCGCGCTTCGCCGCGATCGGCCAGCGCATCGACGCGTTCGTCGCGGGCGACACGTCCACGCTGCTCGCGCAGCTGCAGGACGACATCCGCGACCTGCGCCCGCTGGCCGAGACGCGCGAGCGCTGGCCGGCCGTCGATGCGCGCAGCGACGGCTCGATCCGCTTCCACGTCGCGCACGGGCCGCAGCGCGAGGTCGAGATCCTGCACGACCAGCTGCTCGCGGCCTTCGCCGCCGATCCGACGCTGCGCGCCCGCGACGTCATCGTGATGGTGCCCGACATCGCCCTCTACGCGCCGCACGTGCAGGCCGTGTTCGGTCTGGTCGATCGCGACGACCCGCGCTGGCTGCCCTTCACGATCGCCGACCAGGGCCGGCGCCGCCACGACCCGCTGCTGGGCGCGGTCGAGCGCCTGCTGCGCCTGCCCGACTCGCGCATCGCCGTCACGGACGTGCTCGACCTGCTGGACGTGCCCGCCGTGCGCGCACGGTTCGGCATCGCCGAGGAGCAGCTGCCCCTGCTGCAGCGCTGGGTCGACGCGGCGGGCATCCGCTGGGGCCTGGATGCGGCGCAGCGCGAGTCGCTGGGCCTGCCGGACGGGCTGTCGGCCAACACCTGGCTGGCCGGCCTGCGGCGCATGCTGCTGGGCTATGCCGTCGGGGCCGGCGATGCCTGGGAGGGTATCGTGCCGATGGACGAGGTCGGCGGCCTCGACGCCGTGCTGCTGGGGCCGCTGGTGCGCCTGGTCGACACGCTGGAGCGACACTGGTCGGCGCTGCGCACGCCGGCGACGCCCACCGACTGGGGCGTGCGGCTCCGCGCGCTGCTGGCCGACTTCCTCGCGCCCGGCGAGGACGTCGACGGCCTGACGCTGGCGCGCCTGGAGGCCGCCCTGCAGGACTGGCTGGACGCCTGCGCCGGCGCGGAGCTGGTCGAGCCGCTGCCGCTGGCCGTGCTGCGCGAGCACTGGCTGGCGCAGATGGACCAGGCCGGCCTGTCGAACGCGTTCTTCGCCGGCGCCGTGACCTTCGCGACGCTGATGCCCATGAGAGCCATCCCGTTCCGGCGCGTCGCGCTGCTGGGCATGAACGGCGGCGAGTACCCGCGCGGCCGCCCGGCTATGGACTTCGACCTGATGGCGCAGGACTGGCGCCCGGGCGACCGCTCGCGCCGCGAGGACGACCGCTACCTGTTCCTGGAGGCGCTGCTGTCGGCGCGCGAGCACCTGCACGTCAGCTGGGTCGGCCGCAGCATCGTCGACAACGGCGAGCGCCCGCCGTCCGTGCTCGTGGCGCAGCTGCGCGACCACCTCGCCGCGGGCTGGCGCCTGCGAGGCCACGAGGAGGACGCGAACGGCGACGCGCTGCTGCACGCGCTGACGATCGAGCATCCGCTGCAGCCCTTCAGCCCCGCGTACTTCACCGAATCCGGCGACCCGCGCCTGTTCAGCTACGCCCGCGAGTGGCACGGCGCCGCAGCGGCCGACGCGGCCGAATCGACCCGCGACACCGCCCTGCCCTTGCCCGCGCGGCTGCCGCCGCCGACCCTGCAGACGCTCGCGGACTTCCTGCGCGACCCCGTGCGCCACTTCTTCGAGCGCCGGCTGGGCGTGCACTTCGACGCGGCGGAGGAAGCCAGCGTCGACCACGAACCCTTCGCGCTCGACGCGCTGGAGAACTGGAAGCTGCAGGACGAGCTGATCGGCGTGCAGAAGACCGCGCTCGAGGCCGGCGCCTCGCGCGAGGCCGCGCTCGCGGCGCGGCTCGACGCGATGGCGCTGCGCGGCGACCTGCCCGTCGGCGCGTTCGGCGCCGCGGTGCAGGGTGAACTGGCCGAGCCGATGGCCGACCTGTTCGAGCGCCACGCGCAGGCGCTGGCCGACTGGCCCGAGCGGCTGCCGGACGAGCCCGTGCGCCTCGAGGCCGAGATCGACGGCGTCGCGCTGAAGCTCGACGACTGGATCGGAGACATGCGCCGCAACGCCGACGGGGCGCGCGCCCGCGTGCTGCTGGCGAGCACCGGCCTCGTCAAGAACAGGAAGTACCGGCGCGACAAGCTGCTGCAGTGGTGGGTGCCGCACCTGGCCGGCCACCTCGGCGGGCAGGCGCTGACGACGGTGCTCGTGAGCAAGGCCGGCACGGTGACGCTGCCGCCGCTGTCGCACGAGGCGGCGCTGGCGCACTGGCGCGCGCTGCTCGCGGCCTGGCGCGAGGGCCTGTGCCGTCCGCTGCCGCTGGCCGTCGCCACGGGCTTCGCGTTGATCGAGAAAGGCGGCAGCGCCGGTGCGCCCTCGCCCGAAGCCGCGCTCGCCGCAGCGCGCAGCGCCTACGAGGGCGAGAACGGCGAGCGCCGGCGCAACGCGTACCTCGCCCGCGCCTACCCCGATTTCGACGCGCTGGTCGCCGACGGCAGCTTCGCGCGCCTCGCGGACGCGCTGCTGCGACCGCTCGCGCAATCGGTGGGCGACAAGGCGAAGGGGTCCGACGCATGATCGCCGCGCCGACCCTCCTGCAGCCGCTGGCCTTCCCGCTGCGCGGCAGCCGCCTCATCGAGGCCAGCGCCGGCACCGGCAAGACCTTCACGATCGCCGCGCTGTACCTGCGCCTCGTGCTGGGCCACGGCGGCGCCGACGCCGCGTTCGCGCGCCCGCTGACGCCGCCCGAGATCCTCGTCGTCACCTTCACCGACGCCGCCACCGGCGAGCTGCGCGACCGCATCCGGGCGCGGCTGGTCGAGGCCGCTGCCGCATTCGGCGCCGATCCGGCCGAGGTCGCCGAGCGCCCGCGCGGCGAGGACTTCCTGCACGACCTGCGCGCCGACCATCCGCCCGAACAATGGCCGGCCTGCGCGCGCCGCCTGCGCCTGGCCGCGGACTGGATGGACGAGGCCGCCATCTCCACCATCCACGCCTGGTGCAACCGCATGCTGCGCGAGCACGCGTTCGACAGCGACAGCCTGTTCACGCAGGCGCTGGAGGCCGACCAGGACGAGCTGCTCGCGGAGGCGGTGCGCGACTACTGGCGCACGTTCTTCTACCCGCTCGACGCGGCCGCCGCGACGGCGGTGCGCGCGTGGTGGCGGACGCCGCAGGACCTGTTCGCGCAGCTGCGCGGCCTGCTGAAGGTCGCGAACGACGAGGCGCTGCCCGCGCCCGTCGAGACGCTGGCCCGCGCGCAGGCCGAGGCGCGGCAGGGCCTGGCGCGGATCAAGCAACCATGGGCGTCGTGGGTCGAGGAACTGCGCGCGCTGCTCGACGCCGCCGTCGCGCGCAAGCTGGTCGACGGCCGCAAGGTGCAGGCGCGCTACTACGAGCCCTGGCTGGCCGGCCTGCGCGCGTGGGCGCAGGGCGAGCACGCCATGCCCGAGGTCGGCGACGGCGCGTGGAAGCGGCTGACGCCCGGAGGCCTGGCCGAAGCCTGGAAAGGCGCCGAGCCCTGCCCCGATCACCCAGCGCTGGAAGACATGACGACGCTGCGCGAGCGCCTCGCCGCCCTGCCCGACGGCCGCGAGGACGTGCTGCGCCACGCCATCGCCTGGGTCGCCGCGCGCTTCGCGCGCGAGCAGGACCGCCGCGCGCAGATGGGCTTCGACGACCTGCTCACGCAGCTGCGGCGCGCGCTGACCGGGCCCAACGGGCAGCGCCTCGCGGAGCTGATCCGCGCGCAGTTCCCGGTCGCGATGATCGACGAGTTCCAGGACACGGATGCGACGCAGTACGCGATCTTCGACGCGATCTACGGCGTCGCCGGCAACGACGAGGGGCGCGCGCTGGTGCTGATCGGCGACCCCAAGCAGGCGATCTACGCCTTTCGCGGCGCCGACATCCACACCTACCTGGCCGCGCGCCGCGACACCGCCGGCCGCCACGCGACGCTGGGCCGCAACTTCCGCTCGACGCAGGCGATGGTGCGCGCCGTCAACCACGTGTTCGAGAGCGCCGAGCGGCGCGACGCCGGCCGCGGCGCGTTCCTGTTCCGCGGCGGCGGCGACGATCCGCTGCCCTTCGTCGCGGTCGACGCGCAGGGCCGGCGCGAGACGCTGCAGGTCGACGGCGCCCCCGCCGCCGCGCTGACCTGCTGGTGGCTGGCGGCCGACGGCGACGCGGTCGGCGGCGGCGAGTACGTGCGCCGCATGGCCGAGGGCTGCGCCACCGAAGTCGTGCGGCTGCTGACGCTGGGCCAGCAGGGCCGCGCGGGCTTCGTCGCGCAGGACGGCGACCTGCGCCCGCTCGCGGCCGGCGACATCGCGATCCTCGTCAACAAGGGCGCCGAGGCCGACGCCGTGCGGCAGGCGCTCGCGGCGGGCGGCGTGCGCAGCGTCTACCTGTCCGACCAGACCTCGGTGTTCGGCAGCGCGGTCGCCGACGACCTCGCGCGCTGGCTGCAGGCCTGCGCCGAGCCGACCGACGCCCGCCTGCTGCGCGCCGCGCTCGCGACCGCGACGCTGGACCTGCCGCTGCGCGAGCTAGCCCGCCTCGAGCACGACGAGCTGCACTGGGACGAGCGCGTCGAGCAGTTCCGCGGCTACCAGCGCTGCTGGCAGCGCCAGGGCGTGCTGCCGATGCTGCGCCGGCTGCTGCAGGACTTCGAGGTGCCGCGCCGCCTGCTCGCGCGCGGCGACGAGCGCACGCTGACCGACGTGCTGCACCTGGCCGAGATGCTGCAGGTCGCCAGCGAGCTGCTGGACGGCGAGCATGCGCTGATCCGCCATCTCGCGGAGCAGCGCGCCCGCGACGACCGCAACCCCGGCGCGCGCCAGGTGCGGCTGGAGAGCGACGCGGGGCTGGTCAAGGTGGTGACGGTGCACAAGTCCAAGGGACTCGAATACCCCCTGGTGTTCCTGCCCTTTGCCGCGGCGTTCCGCGCGACCAGGCCCGATGACCTGCCGCTGCGCTGGCACGACGACCAGGGCCGGCCGCAGGTGGCGTTGAAGGCCTCGGGCGACGCCGTCGCGCGCGTCGACGACGAGCGCCTCGCCGAGGACCTGCGCAAGCTCTACGTCGCGCTGACCCGCGCGCGCTTCGCGACGTGGGTCGGGCTGGCGCCGGTCGCGGGCTTCGAGCGCAGCGCGGTCGGCTACCTCGTCACGGGCGGCGAGCCCGTCGCCGCGGCCGGCTTCGAGGCCGCGCTGGCCGCGTTCGCGCACGGCTGCGCCGACCTGGCCGTCGCGCCGGTTCCGGTGTCCGACGGCGCGCGCCATCGGGCGGCCCGCGAGGCCGCCGGCGCCGAGCGCGTGCCGGCATGGCCGCAGCGCCGCGAGGCGTGGTGGATCGCGAGCTACTCCGCGCTGCGCACGGTCGCCGAGGCGGTCGAGGAGGACGGCGACGCCACGCCGGCCGACGCGGCGGCCGTTCCCGAAGACGCGGCGCAGGGCAACTGGGAGGAGGCGCGCCGCGCCGATGCGATGGCTTCCCCGGCGCTCGAACGCGCGGCGGCCGAGCCCGTCGGCCTGCACGCTTTCCCGCGCGGCGCCGACACCGGCAACTTCCTGCACGGCCTGCTGGAATGGGCCGGCAACGAGGGCTTCGCGCGCGTCGCCGCCGATCCGGCCGGGCTGCACGACCAGGTCGCGCGGCGCTGCAACGTCGCCGGCTGGAGCGAATGGATCGTGCCGATGCAGGACTGGCTGCGCGACTGGCTCGCGGCGCCGTTGCCGCTGGCCGACGGCAGCCAGGTGCGGCCATGCGACCTGGCGCGCGCGAAGGCCGAGCTCGAGTTCTGGTTCGCGGCCTCGCGCGTGGACACCCGCGCGCTCGACGCCGTCGTGCGCCGCCACGTGCTGCCGGGACACGCGCGTCCGCAACTGGAGGAAGCCCGCCTCAACGGCATGCTCAAGGGCTTCATCGACCTGGTGTTCGAGCACGAGGGCCGCTACCACGTGGCCGACTACAAGTCCAACTGGCTCGGGCCGGACGACGCCGCCTACACGGCCGAGGCGATGCGCGGCGCGATCCTCGACCACCGCTACGACCTGCAGTACGCGCTGTACCTGTTCGCGCTGCACCGCCACCTGCGCGCCCGGCTGCCGGACTACGACTACGACCGCCACGTCGGCGGCGCGACCTACCTGTTCCTGCGCGGCAGCGGCGCGGCCACGCGCGGCGCGCATTCGGAGCGCCCGCCGCACGCGCTGGTCGACGAGCTCGACGCCCTGTTCACGGCCGCCACGGCGGCAAGCGAGTCCCGATCGTGATCGATACCCCCGACCGCATGGCCACCGCGCCCTCGCGCGACCTGGTGCTGGCGCAGATCGACCGCTGGGTCGAGGCCGGCTGGCTGCGCGAACTCGATCGCGCGTTCGCGCTGTTCCTGCAGCGCGAGGCCGGCGAGGTCGACGCGCTGCTGCTGCTCGCGGCGGCGCTCGCCAGCCACCAGCTCGGACGCGGCCACGCCTGCCTCGTGCTGGACGCCGCGCTGGCCGATCCGCTGCGCGTGCTCGCGCTGCCGGCGGCGGGCGTCGTGCGCGGCCCGGTGTCGGCCGATGCCGGCCCGCTGCTCACGCCGGCCCAGCTGCTGGCCGGCGTCGACCTCCCGCGGTGGCGCGCCGCGCTCGCGCATCCGCGGCTGGTCGGCGACGGCGCGGGCGCGACGCCGCTGGTGCTGGCAGGCACGCGGCTATACCTGCGGCGGTATTGGCAGTTCGAGCGGTCCATCCGCGCCGCGATCGACGCGCGCACCCGCCCCGGCGCGCTGCCCGCGCCCGGCGACGCCGCGCTGCGCCGCGCGCTGGCCGTGCTGTTCCCGCCGTCGGACGCCGCGCCGCTCGACTGGCAGAAGCTCGCCTGCGCGCTCGCGGCGCGCAGCGCGTTCGCGATCGTCACCGGCGGCCCCGGCACGGGCAAGACGACGACCGTCGTCAAGCTGCTCGCGCTGCTGCAGCAGCTCGCGCTCGCGCCGCAGGGGGGCGGCCGTGCGCTGCGCATCCGCATGGCCGCGCCGACGGGCAAGGCCGCGGCGCGGCTCAACGAGTCGATCACGAAAGCGGTCACCGGCCTCGCCTTGGGCGGCCTCGACGACCCGGAGGCGGTGCGCGCGGCCGTCCCGACCGAGGTCGCGACGCTGCACCGCCTGCTGGGCAGCCGCCCGGACACGCGCCACTTCCGCCACGACGCGCGGCACCCGCTCGCGCTCGACGTGCTGGTCATCGACGAGGCCTCGATGGTCGACCTCGAGATGATGGCCGCGGTGCTCGCCGCGCTGCCGCCGGCGGCGCGCCTGGTGCTGCTGGGCGACAAGGACCAGCTGGCCTCCGTCGAGGCCGGCGCCGTGCTCGGCGAGCTGTGCCGGCGCGCCGACGCCGGCCACTACCTGCCGGCGACGCGCGACTGGCTGGCGCAGGTCGCCGGCGCCGCGCCCGAGGCGCGCCTCGTCGACGCCGCCGGCCATCCGCTCGACCAGTGCATCGCCAAGCTGCGGCACAGCTACCGCTTCAGCGCCGACAGCGGCATCGGGCGCCTCGCGGAGGCCGTCAACGCGGGCGACGTCGTCGCGTTGCGCGACGTGCAGGCGGCGGGCTACGCGGATCTCGCGCACCTCGATGCCGCCGCCGACCCCGGCCTGCTGCGCGCCCTGGTGTTCGATGGCGCGCCCACGGCATTCGTCGACGCCGGCACGGGCCGCGTCGACCGTGGCCAGGCGCTGCCCGCGCCGGTGGGCTATCGCCGCTATCTCGCGGTGATGGCAGAGACGCGTCCCGCGCACGGCGCCCCGCAGGCCGCGTTCGACGACTGGGCGCGCACGGTGCTGGACGCGTTCGGCGCCTTCCAGCTGCTGTGCGCGCTGCGCGGCGGCCCGCAGGGCGTCGAGCAGATGAACCCGTTCGTCGAGCGCCTGCTGCACGCGCAAGGCCTCGTCGCCGCGACCGGCCCGTGGTACGCCGGCCGGCCCGTGATGGTCACGCGCAACGACCACGACCTCGGCCTGATGAACGGCGACGTCGGCATCGCGCTCGCGCTGCCGCATCCCGGCCCGTCCGCCTCGACGATGCTGCGCGTGGCGTTCCCGTCGGCCGTGCCGGGCGGCGTGCGCTGGGCGCTGCCAAGCCGCCTGCAAGCGGTCGAGACCGCGTTCGCGATGACCGTGCACAAATCGCAGGGCTCGGAGTTCGTCCACGCCGCGCTGCTGCTGCCCGAGCGCGCCAGCCCCGTGCTCACGCGCGAGCTGGTCTACACCGGCATCACGCGGGCGCGCCACTGGTTCACGCTGGCGACGACCGATCCGGCCGCGACGCTGCTGGAGGACGCGATCGTGCGGCGCGTGGAACGGGCGTCGGGGCTGATGGCCTGACGCGGGCCGCGCCTGTCCACGGGCCCCGCCACAGCTCACTGCGACGCTTCGAACCTCATCGGCGAAAACGCCTGCGCCTCCGTGAACGGCGAACCGCCTTCGATCAGGTCCGCCAGCAGCCTCGCGCTCGCCGGCCCCAGGGTGAAGCCCTGGTGGCCGTGCCCGCAGGCCATCCACAGGCCGCGATGACGCGGCGCCGCGCCGATGATCGGCTTCATGTCGGCGCAACAGGGGCGGCAGCCCACCCAGGGCTGGCTCTCGACGGGCTGCCCGAGATCCAGCAGCTCGCGCGCCGCCTTCTCCGCGCCGCGGAGCTGGCGCGGCGTGGGACGCGCATCCGGGCGCGCGATCTCCGCGCCGCTGGTGATGCGCAGGCCGCGCTGCTGCGGCGCCATGACGTAGCCCCGCTCCGCGTCCAGCGTGGCCACGTTCAGCATGCCGCCGCCGATGTAGTGACGGTGGTAGCCGCGCTTGGTGAACAACGGCCAGCGATACCCCAGGCGTCGCGTGAATTCCTCGGCGGATGCCCCGAGCGCCACCACCGCCAGATCCGCTTCGACCAGGCCATCGGCGGTCCGAGCCTGCCACAGGATGCCGCGGCTGCGCAGGCTGTTCGCGTCCCCCAGGACGATCCGGCCACCGCGCCGCAGGAACAGCTGCGCGTAGCGCTGCACGAGCGCCCCCGGGTCGGTGATGCGCCATGCGCCGAGCCAGTGCACCGCGCCGGCGAGCGGCGTCCGAAAGGCCGGCTCGGCAGCCGCCATGCCCGCGGAATCCAGCGCGGAATACGGGACGCCGAACTCGCTGTCCACGCGTCGCGCCTGCAGCAGGGCGTCATCGAGGCCACGTCGCGTGCGATACGCGAAGCGCAGGCCGTCGCGCCGCAACAGGTCTTCCGCGTCCGCCAGGGCGAGCATGCGCGCATGCTCGCGGGTCGCGTGGGCGATCAGCCCCGCATACTCTCGCGAGATGGCTCGGTGCGACGACGGCGCCGAAGCCCGCCAGTAGCGCACGAGCTGCGACCGGGCGGCCAGCACGCCGCCGGCATGCCAGTTCACGTCCGGGTTGCGCCGAAGGAGCACGTCGAGCAGGAAGCGCCAGTCCCGCGGCATCGCATACGGTTCGACCGCCTCGCCCTGGATGATGCCCGCGTTGCCGTAGGACGCCTCCTCGCCGGGCGGGCGCCGGTCGAGAAGGACGACGCGATGCCCGCGCAGCTGCAATTCCAGCGCCGCGCAGGTGCCGACGATTCCGGCGCCCAGAACCAGGATGTCCTTGACCATCGCGCTATGGTACCGAGCGCCGCCAAGGCGCGACGAGCGCTCCCCGGGCGACGGCCGCCCGACGCCCACCTGCCCGCCCGATCAACCGGCCTCGGACCCGGACGACCCGGCGAAGACCTTGACCACTTCGTACGTCCCGGGCTCGAACCTGGCGATGGCAAGGATCTGCGCCACATAGGACGACGCCCCCGCGCCTGAACGCGTCGACTGGTAGCGCTGGTAGTGCTCCGCGCTCTTCCACTGCGCGTACATCGCGACCCGGGTCCCGTCGACGCTTCGATGAAGCGCCGCCGAGACGAATCCCGGCGCGCCGCGAACGGACGTGTCGGTCGCGCGTGCAAGCAGGTCCAGCAATTCCTGTTGATTCGACGGGTCGACCGTGAACACGTTGATGGCCGTGACGAGGCCGGCGTTCTCGACGATCGTCGTCATGACATGTCTCCGGCCTCCGACAGCGAACGCGCCTCCGATGCGCGCGCATCGCGGCGAGGACGGTCGTCGCGATCATTTCCCATGCACGCGCCCGTGGCGTCCCCGTAGCGCCTCCAGAGGTCGGACCGCCGCCGCGGATCGACGTTCACTCGGCGCAGGTCACCTCGAACCTGCGGCAGGGCCAGCAGTCGCGGATCCATCACCCTGAACCACAGCAGCGGCACGTACGAGAGGGTGAACATCCCGAAATACCCGCTCGGCAACTGCGGCAGATCCTCGAAGTGCCGCAGCGACTGGAAGCGACGCGAGGGATAGGCATGGTGATCCGAGTGCCGCTGCAGGTGGAACATCGCCAGGTTCGTGACGAGATGGTTGGTGTTCCACGAATGATGCGGCTGCGGTGCTTCGTAGCGGCCGTTCGCGTCGCGCCGGCGCAGCAGCCCGTAGTGCTCCACGTAGTTGGCCGAGGTCAGCTGCCACCACGCCACGACGTTGTGCACCGCGAGGAACGGAATCATCACCCAGCCGAACGCGACGATGAGCGCCAGCTGCAGGACGGCCGTCACGGCGTAGCTCTGCAGCATCGTGTTGTGGATGCTCCATGCCGAGCGGTGCTGGGCCGACAGCCGGAGCTTCTCCAGCTGCCACGCGCGCCGCACGCCGCCCGGGAGTTCGCGCAACGCGAAGCGGTAGATGCTCTCGCCCATCCGGGCGCTGGCGTGATCCTCGGGCGTGGAGACGCTTCGATGATGCCCTCGCCCGTGCTCGACCGTGAAGTGGCCGTAGGCCGGCACCGCGAGCACGAGCCGCGCCAGCCATTGCTCGATCGCCGTGTGCTTGTGCCCCAGCTCGTGCCCCGTGTTGATGCCCAGCCCGGAATCGGCGCCGGCGACATAGGCGAGCATCAGCACGGCCCACCACGACAGCGCGTGCGTCCCGACCCACCATGCGCAACCGATGAGCGCGGCGAAGTGCAACGGCACCGTCGCCCAGGTCAACCAGCGGTAGTAGCGATCCTCCTCCAGCTGCGGAACGACGGCTTCCGGCGGATTGTTCGTGTCTTCTCCGATCAGCGCGTCCAGCAGAGGCATCAGCCCATAGCCGATCAGCAGCGGCAGCCCGAGCGCGATCTGCCGGCCGGTCGCGGCATGCAAGGCCATGCCGGCGAACGGCAGCAACGGATAGAGCACGGAAACAAGCCACCAGGCCCGCTTGCGGTCGCGATACTCCACTCGAACCTGCTGTGCGTCGATCGCGATGTAGACCTTGGCCATGCTGCGCTGCTCCGTAGGTCGCCCGATGGGAGGACGACGCATCGTAACGCTGCCGGCGCGTCGCGGTCATCGCCTCGCGGCCGCTCCGGGGCCGGATGCAGCCGTCCGCAATCGCGCCAGGGCCGCCGCCCGCCCTGATCCTAGGGGGTACGGCGCCGCGGCGGCGTCGACATACTCGTCAGCGGACTTCGGGGGCAACCATGGTGGATCGCGAAGGCTATTGGAAGCTCGCCGAGATCGAGCAGCGCTTCAACGACTCTGCGTCGGGCGTGCGCACCCTTGCATCGGCATGGATCCTCAGCGCGCTGGGCGCCATCGGCTGGCTGCTCGATGCGTCGAAGGCTCCTGACGCCTGGCACCTGCCGGTTGCCTTTCTCGCCACGCTGGTCTGCACATTGGCGACGGCGGGCGTCGCGACCCTGTGGGTGATGGATCAGCTCGTGTTCCATCGCCTGCTCGATTCGGTGTTCCTTGTCGGGCTGCGGATGGAATACGCGTCGCCGTCGTTGCCGCCGATTCGACATGTCATGCTCAAGACGATGGAGGGCCAGGGCACGCACCGGTGGGAGCGACTCTTCTACTGCGCGCCGATGCTGGCGTTCGTGCTGGTTTCGATGCTTCTTCTGCTGAGCGGACCGGAGCTGTTCGCTTCCTCCGACGCGACGCTCACGCTGCTGGCGCGCCCGCTGTCGATGCTGCTCGTCGCACTGCAGGTCGCCATCGCTGCATACGTCTTCTTCAAGCAGGCTGCCACCAGCCTGATCGACCGCGCGGCGTGGTTCGCGGACCCCGCGTTCGAGGATGCGATCTCCAACGGCAACACGCTCGAGGTGATCGCGCGCGCCCGTCCCGGCGTCGAAGATCAGGGCGTCGATCGGACATGCCGCGACGCACCGTCCTCGCCGCACGTGCCCTGAGCAACGCTTGTTCACGCGGTTCGCCGAACCATGGGGCAGGACATCTCCGGCGCGATCACCGACGCCTGACGTCTCTACGCATCCCCCTACCCCTATATTGGTGCCGCAGCCACCCGCGTCCCGCCTTGTCAAGCCGATCGAGCAGACAGTACATTTGGTTGGACATGGAATCGCCGCTGACAACCGGCGCAGCTCGAAACCTCGGACCCAGCGCCTCAGGAACGGCTGCCGGGACACAAGCGGAAGTCATCGTGCATCTCGCAGGTTCGGCGCGACGCCACTCGCGCACCGCGCCTCGGTCGACGACAGTCCAGCTTTCCGACCGGAGTTCGAAGGTCGGCATGACCGACCTGCCATGCGCTGGCCGGTGACGCATCTGACCGGCCCAGCCACGCGAGATCGCGCAGACGCCGATCCGCAGGACGCGGGATGCCTTGTTGGTCAGGGGACGCGCACATGACTCTTCATTCCCTCGCGGCGACGACGGATCCGAACGACAGCCTCGAGCGCAGCTGGCGCACCCGCATCATCGGCCGCGGCGAGTCGCACCGGAAGGCGATGCGCGACCTCGCGTCCGCGGCGGCGACGGACGTCGAGGTGCTGATCCTCGGCCCGAGCGGCGTCGGCAAGGAGATGTACGCGCGCTGGATCCATGAGAACGGCGCACGCTCGCGCGGCGCCTTCGTGCCCGTCAACTGCGGCGCCATTCCCGTGGCGCTGTTCGAGAACGAGTTGTTCGGGCACGTGGGCGGCGCGTTCACCGGCGCGCGCGCGTCGAGCGACGGCCTGGTCGCGGGCGCCGAGGGCGGCACGCTGTTCCTCGACGAGATCGACGCGCTCGACCCGTCCGCGCAAGTCAAGCTGCTGCGCTTCCTGCAGGAGCGCGAGTACCGCCGCCTCGGCGAGAGCCGCATCCGCAAGGCGAACGTGCGCATCCTCGCCGCCAGCAACGCCGACCTGGTGCTGCGCGTGCGCGAGGCGCGTTTCCGCGAGGACCTGATGTTCCGCGTGCGCGTGTTCCCGCTGCGCATCCCGCCGCTGTGCGACCGCAGCGAGGACATCGAGCCGCTGCTCGAGGCCTTCATCCAGCGCTGCGCCGACGACCTCGGCACCGCGCCCATCCGGCTGTCGGCCAACACGATGCGCCACCTCGAGGCGTATTCCTGGCCCGGCAACGTGCGGGAGCTGGAGAACTGCGTGCGCTTCCTGACGTCGCTGCGCCTGGATCGCCTGGTGGAGCCTGGCGACCTGACGCTGCTGGGCGACACGCGCGCGCCGCAGGGCGGCGCCGTGACGACGCGCCCCGCGGCCGTCGACACGCCGCAGTCGCTCAACGACGCCAAACGCGAGCTGGTGAGCCGCTTCGAGCGCGGCTTCGTGATCGACGCCCTGCGCGCGAGCCGCGGCAACATCGCGCACGCCGCGCGCGCCAGCGGGAAGTCGCGCCGCGTGTTCTTCGAGCTGATGCGCAAGTACAGCGTCTCCGCCAACGACTACTGCTGAACCGATCCGCCGCACCGCGGCGCGCCTCGCGGCGGGGCGGCGCGTGCGCGCCCGCCGCATTGCCTGCGGCGACGCCGCGCGCATGAAAATGTCCATGCGCAGGCTGGACATTTTTGTCCAGTCGCCCGTCGTAAGTCGTTGATGCGATGGGCCGCGCCGCTGGCACGGGACGTGCAAACCCTTCACCTGACGAAGGGAGAGCGGGTGCCGGACTACGCAGTCATCGGTGATGTGTCGGAGACCTTGAGGGCGGCCCTGGCCTCAGGTATGGCTTCGCTCGTGCCCTTGCCGACCGTCCAGGTGCACGACCTGCAAGGCACGATCAGCACGTCGCCGGCGCTGGTCACGGTGTGCCTCTACGACGTGGTGGAGGACGCGAGCGCCAAGAACCGGCCGCGCCAGCGCCGCCCCGGCCCCGGCGGCACGCTCATCGTCCAGAGGCCGCCGATGGCGCTGCTGCTGCGCTACATGATCACCCCCTGGGCCGGCGACCGCGCGACCGACCACCAGTTGCTCGGCCGCGTCATGCAGATCCTCTACGACGGCGCGATCCTGCATGGCACGGCGTTGAAAGGTGGCCTGGCCAACAGCTCCGAGGCGCTCAAGATCACGCTGTCGCCGATTCCGCTGCAGGAACGCTTCTGGCTCTGGCAGGCGGTGCAGAAGGCGTATCGCATCTCGGTGACCTATGAGGTGCGCGTCGTCAACCTCGAGTCGGTCGACGTGCAGGTCGCCAAACCGGTGAGCGTGCGCGACCTGACGTACAACGAACCGGCGGTGGCGCCATGACGGTCGACGGCTGGCAGGAGTTGACGTCGGAACGCGGACGGCTCTTCAGCCCGATCGGGCTGCGCCTGGTCGACGACTTCACCTCCAGGTCGGCGCAAGGCCGCCTGCGGGCGTGGATCGACCGCCAGGTGAGCCCCGGCGTCTGGGCGCCCACCGACCTGGCGGCCGTGTTCACGCCCTCGGGCGCCATCACCTGGCCCGGCCTCGGGCGGCTGCGTGACCCCTTGTTCGCCGCGCCGCGCCGCTACCGGGCCCGCGTGTCCGCCGAGCGATACCGCCCGGCGTACCTGGAATCGGCCGACGGAGTCGAGTTCGACGCGCCGCCCTGGAACGACGAGAACGACCCCAACCCGGTCACCCGCGGCTCCACCGACCTGTACCTGTATCCCGCGCCGACGTACGACTTTCCGACCTGGGTCCGGGTCTTGCGCGGCTTCGTCCAGGACGCGCAGGGCGCGCCGGTCGCCAACGTGAAGGTTCACCTGTCCAACGCCGAACGCGTGCTCAGCGACGAACGCGGCGTGTTCGCCCTTCCCCTGCGCTGGGCCACGAACGGCCAGCTGATCGACGCGGTCGACGCGCGCGGAGGCCGCAGCGGCCAACGCACGCTGAGCCTGCCCGCCGACCTGCAAGCCAGCGTGACGATCACCATCGCGTAACTCGAACCATGGAGAGCAACTGATGGCCGAATACCTGCATCCAGGCGTCTACGTCGAGGAAGTCGACGCAGGCCCCAGCCCGATCGCGGGCGTGAGCACCAGCACCGCCGGTGCCGTCGGCGTCACCGAACGCGGACCGACCTCCGACAAGCCGGTGCTCTGCACGAGCTTCGCGGACTTCGAGCGGACCTTCGGCGGCTTCCTGCCGGTGCCGCAGGCCACCACCAACAACCGCTGGGACTTCGACACGGCCGAGGGCGGCCGCTGGTGGCTCTTCCCGTTGTCGGTCAAGGGCTTCTTCGACAACGGCGGGCAGCGGCTGTACGTCAAGCGCGTGTTCGCCGCGCCCGATCCGGCGAACAACAGGGGGGCCGTCGCGTCCAGCGCGGCACTCGTGCAAGGCCTGGTGGCGGGACTGGCCGCGGACGCCGACGCCGGCGCCAACTCCAAGCAGGTGCGCCTCGTGCACACGATCGGCGTCGCCGTCGGCGGGAAGCTGAACTTCTTCACCGCCGGCGTCACGCCGATCGCCGGGAATCCCTACACCGTCGCCGGCTACGACGCCTCCGGCACCGTGACGCTGGCCACGGCGCTGCAGGCCGACCTGCGCGCCGGGCGCGACCTGGTCGCGATTTTCCCGCGCAGCGCCGCGCCCATCACTCCCGCCAAGAACACCGTGAGTTTCACCGCGAAGTCGCTGGGCAAGTGGGGCGACGCGGTGAGCGTGCGCATGCGCCCGATGGTGGGCGCCACGCTCGCGGTGCTGGCCGACCCGGCGACCGGCGGCCCGGCCGCGAGCGCCCACCTGACGAAGGCGGCCACCGGCACCGGCGTGCTGCTCGTCGACTCGACCACCAACTTCGCCGCCAACGACAACATCCGGGTCCTCGGCCGCGACTTCAAGATCGTGACCGTCGACAGCGCCACGCAGCTCACCGTGACGCCCGCCGTCGCCGCCGCCGTCACCTGGCCGGTCGGCACGACGATCACCCGCCTGCGCCCGGCCGGCAACGGCACGCAGATGCACCTGGCCAACACCTCGGCCCTGTACGACTACGCGGTGCTGGAATTCGACGACGGCGCGAACAAGGAAGTCGTCGTGGTCGCCGCCGGCGGCGTGACCGGCAACACCGTCACCTTCACGCCGGCGCTGGCCAACGCCTACAACGACAGCCACAAGGCGCGCCTCATCGAGGCCGAGGTGGCGACGCAGTACGTGCAGGCCGACGGCACGGTCGCGGTGCAGGAGCTGATCCCCAACCTGCGCCTGCACGACGACACCAGCACCAGCTTCATCGAGCGCGCGATGAGCCTGCGCTCGTCGCTGGTCAACGCGAAGACGCTGCCGGCAACCGCGGGCGGCGGCTATTCCGAGTCGGACCTGAAGCTCTTCCCGACTTCGCTAGGCGCGGAATGGATCGCGCTGACGGGCGGCGACGACAAGCTCGACGACCTCAGCATCGACGATTTCGTCGGCGCGGACCGCGGCAGCGCCAACCGCACCGGCATCCAGGCGCTGGAGGACATCCCCGAGATCAGCCTCGTCGCGGTGCCCGGCATGTGGTCGGAGACGATCAACTCCGCCCTCATCCAGCACTGCGAGCAGCTGCGCTACCGCTTCGCAGTGATCGACGCCAACGACGGCCTGTCCATTCAGGGCATCCGCGACTACCGCGCGGCGATCGACACCAAGTACGCGGCGCTGTACTACCCGTGGATCGAGGTGCGCGACCCGTCGGTGCGGCGCAACGTGGTGGTGGCGCCTTCCCTGCACATGATCGGGCTGTACGCGCGGGTGGACGTCAACCGCGGCGTGCACAAGGCCCCGGCCAACGAGGTGATCAGCGCGATCACGCGCATCGCGCAGGACGTCAACCAGCGCGAGCAGGACATGCTCAACCCGAGCGGCATCAACGCGCTGCGCTTCTTCCCGGGCCGCGGCAACCGCGTCTGGGGCGCCCGCACGCTGTCGTCGGACAGCGCCTGGAAGTACATCAACGTGCGGCGCATCTTCATCTACGTCGAGGCCTCGATCGACCTGGGCACGCAGTGGGTGGTCTTCGAGCCCAACGACGAGCCGCTGTGGGCCCGCGTGCGCGCGACCATCACCAACTTCCTCACGAGCACCTGGCGCGCCGGGATGCTGCAGGGCTCGACGCCCGACGAGGCGTTCTTCGTGCGCGTCGACCACTCGACGATGACGCAGGACGACATCGACAACGGCCGGCTGATCTGCCAGATCGGCATCGCGCCGGTCAAGCCCGCCGAGTTCGTGATCTTCCGCATCCAGCAGAAGACGCTGGACGTGAACCCCGCCTGAGAACAGGAGAACAGCGATGCCCGCAAAGTACCGCGACGACCCGTACGGCGCCTACAACTTCGAGATCCTGATCAACGGGATCAGCGATGACGGCACCGCCGTCAAGGGAAGCTTCGCCGAGGCTTCCGGCCTGGAGGTGGAGATCTCGCCGATCGAATACCGCAACGGCGCCGAAGACATCACCGTGCGCAAGATGCCCGGCCTGAAGAAGTTCTCCAACATCACGCTCAAGCGCGGGATCCTGGGCGACCCCGCGCTGTGGAACTGGATCCAGGAGGCCATGAACGGCAAGGTGCACCGCACCGAGGGCAGCGTGGTTCTGCTCGACGAGAACAAGCAGGAGGTCATGCGCTGGAACTTCACGCGCGGCTGGCCGTGCAAGTGGACCGGCCCGGGCCTCAATGCCAAGAACAACGAGATCGGCATGGAGACGCTCGAGATCTGCCACGAAGGCCTGACCCTCGACACCTGAGCCCGCCATGCAAGCGCGCCCCGACGAACCTGGCGTCTACTTCGAGATCGCACGTCCGCGGCCGCAGCCGTCGCCCGTGCGGTCCGACGTGGCCGGCATCATCGCGCACACGCGCCGCGGCCCGCTGGGCAGCGTCGCTCGGGTCGAGGGCTGGCGCCAGTTCCTGCGGCTGTACGGGGGCCTGGCGCCCGGCGTCATGGGACCGTACGCGATGCGCGGCTACTTCGAGAACGGCGGCGAGGTCGCGCACGTCTGGCGCGTCGCGGGTGCGGGATCCAGCACCGCCCGCACCGAGTGGGCGGTCGACCCGGTCGTGGCGTGGAACGGCGGCTTCGCGTCCATGCGCTACGCCATCGCCGCGTCGAGTCCCGGCGCCTGGGGCAACGGCCTGTCGGTCTCGGTGCGCTATCGCCGCCGGGGGCGCCTGGGCAAGCCCGAGATCGACCTCACGGTGCGCGCGCCGGATGAGCCGACGGAGTCGTTCCGCGCGATCGCGCCCTCGGACCTGGCACGGGTCCTCAATCCGAGCGCGGAGCAGCCCACGAGCGGCTCGGCGCTGATCCGCATCGAGGCCATCGGCGCGGCGCCGCCAGAGACGGCGGTGCTCGGGCCGGCGGTCATGGACTGGGACGAACCCGCCCTGCCGTTCGGCGCGGGCGCGGACGAGGCGCCGGGCGCTTCCGACTACGGCGCCGGCGCGCAGGCCCTGCTCGACGAGCCCGAGGTGGCGCTGCTCGCCGCGCCCGACCTGCTCGGCGAACTGTCCGCGGACGACGCGGACGCCCTCGTGACGCGGATGATCTCCACCATCGACGGCCTGCACGACCGCCTGCTGTTGCTGGACGTGCCGCCGGACACCGCACAGGACGTGGCCGACCCCGGCGTCGCGCTCGCGTGGCTCGGCGCGCTGCGCAATCGCAACGCCGGGACCGGCCTGCGCAACGTCACGGTCTGGCATCCGCCGCTGGGCGTGCCCGACCCGCTGGGCGGCGGCGCGGCGCCGATCAAGCTGGTGCCCGCCTCGGGCCACGTGGCCGGCGTGGTGAGTCGCCTGGACCGCGAGCGCGGCGCCCACTGGACCCCCGCCAACGCCGAGTGCGTGGACGCGGTCGACGTCGGCCGCGAGTGGGCGCTGGACGAGCGCGAGGCGTTCTACCGCGACGGCATCAACCTCGTGCGCTGCATGCCCGGCAAGGGGCTGCAGCTGTGGGGAACCTGGACGGCGGTCGACCCGGGCGTCGTCGACAACGTCTCGCACCTGTACCTCGCCCATCGCCGGCTCATCCACCGCCTGGTGCGCGCCATCCGCATGATCGTCGATCCGCTGGTCTTCGACCCGAACACCGCCGCGTTCAAGTTCGCCGTGCAGCGCGCCATCGGCAACGTGCTGCTGGCGTTCTGGCGCGCGGGGGCGTTCCGCGGCGCGCGGCCCGACGAGGCCTTCCGCGTCGTGTGCGACGGCACCAACAACTCCGCGCAGGACGAGGACGACGGCCTCGTCAAGTGCGACATCCAGATCGCCCCCGCGGTGCCGATGGAGTTCATCACGCTGCGCATCTCGCTGGGCGAGGCCGGACGGCTGGAGGTGTTCGCGTGAACCCGCTGCAGATCGAGGATCCGCTCCAGTCGTACCGCTTCATGGTGTTGCTGGATCCCCCGTTCCACTACCTGCCGCTGGCACAGGCCACGGCGGTCTCCATCGTCTGGGGCGGCGGCTTCCAGGAGGCCTCGGGCATCGGCGCGGAGCTCGAGGTGATGCCGTACGCCGAGGGCGGCATGAACGATTTCGTGCACCAGCTCCCCGTGCGCCACTCGTACCCGCGCATCACGCTCAAGCGCGGCCTGATCCGCGACCCGGGACTCTGGTGGTGGTACATGGCCGGCCTGGCCGGCTCGCTCGGCGCGCGCCGCGACGGCAGCGTGGTGCTGATGACGCCGTCGGGCGTGCCGGCGTTCGGCTTCACCTTCCTCGCCGGCCTGGCGGCCAAATGGACCGGTCCGACGATGAACAGCCAGCAGGACGGTCTCGCGATCGAGTCGCTCGAGATCGCGCACGAGGGCCTGGTGCCGCTGCCCCTGACGCCGCCGGGAGTGGGCTGATGGCCGTCACGATCCAGCACCTGGAGATCCGCTTCGACGTGGAAGGCGGCGAGGAGGAGGCCGCGTTCCTGAAGCTGTTCCTGCGCTACCAGGACACGTACGCGCGGCTGCAGCGCGAGCGCCTGGAAGCCGAGGAGGCGTCCGAGCGCGACCGCGCGCTGGGCGACCAGCTCGACGCATGACCTGACAACCTGGCGGAGAACGACGCATGGCACTCGACGGATCCCTGGCTGGCGCGCTGCTGGGCATGGAGAAGGCGCACCTCGAGGTGGTCAAGCCCAAGGGGCTGGATCCCATCCCGTTCCGCTTCAACCCGACCGAATACCAGCTCGCCAAGACCAACACCTTCGCGGAACTGGCCATCCCCGGCCTGCAGTCGCCGCCGCTGCAGTACGTGCGCGGCGGCGCCGAGAAGCTGACGCTGGACCTGATCGTCGACACCTCCGACAGCCTGAAGGACGTCCGCACCGAATACACCGACGCGCTGCGCAACCTGATGGCGATCAACAGCGAGCTGCACGCGCCGCCCATCGTCAAGCTGGTGTGGACGCAGGACGTGTTCACCGGCGTGATGGAGTCGCTGACCGTCACCTACACGCTGTTCAGCCCCAAGGGCGTGCCGCTGCGCGCGAAATGCTCGGTCACGCTCAAGGAGTTCGCGTCGGTGGCGCAGCAGCTCCTCGAGAGCAAGACGGCCTCGCCGGACTTCGACAAGAGCTGGACGGTGCGCCGCGGCGACACGCTCAGCTCGATCGCCGGCGCGCTGTTCGAGGATCCCGCCCGCTGGCGCGACATCGCGCGCGCCAACGACATCGACGACCCGCGCACGCTGCAGCCGGGCCGCGAGCTCGCCATCCCGCGGCTGCGCTGAGGAGGCGACCGACCATGGCCAACGCCAGCGCGAACGACGTGAGCGGCCTGCCGCAGACGAACTACTACGCGCCCGCCTTCGAGATCAAGGTGCAGGGCCGGGACCTGCAGCCCGAGACGCTCAAGGAGGTGCTCGAGGTCAAGGTGATCATGGACATCGAGAACATGACCAGCTTCGACTTCGTGATCGCCAACCCGTGGCACTACAAGTCGCCCGAGGCCACGTTCAAGTACAGCGACTCCAAGCTGTTCGACCTCGGCAACAAGGTCGAGGTCCAGATGGGCTACGTCGACCGCATGCGCACGATGTTCACCGGCGTGATCACCAAGCTGACGCCCAAGTTCCCCGAGTCCGGGCCGCCCACCATCGGCGTGTCGGGCCAGGACAACCTGGTCAAGCTGCGCGACCGCAAGCCTGGCAAGGGCGACGTCAAGTACTGGACGAACAAGCGCGACTGGCAGATCGCCCAGGAGGTGGCGACGCGCAACTCGCTGCAGATCAAGGCGCCCGACACGGACGGCCCGCAGCACCCCGTCGTCGTGCAGCGCAACCAGGACGATGCCGTGTTCCTGAAGGAGCGCGCGACGCGCATCGACTACGACTGCTACGTCGGCGTCGATCCCGACACCGGCAAGGACACGCTGTACTTCCTCAAGCCCACCGACGGCCGCTCCAGCAGCCAGCGCCTCACGTACAACTTCGAATGGGGCAAGAACATGGTGAGCTTCACGCCCGAGCTGACGGCCGCGCGCCAGGTCAGCCGCGTCACGGTCAAGGGCTGGGATCCGGCGAAGAAGGCCGTCATCGTCGCCACCGCCACCAAGGACGACCTGGCGGGCAAGTCCTCGTCGGGCACGTCCGGCCCGGAGGTCGCGCAGGCGAAGCTGGCCGGCAAGGAGGAGATCGTCGTCGACTGGCCGGTGCAGACCGCGGAGGAGGCCAAGGCCCTCGCCGTGAGCCTGCTGCGCGAACGCGCCTACGAGTTCCTGCAGGCGACCGGCCAGGCGATCGGCCTGCCCGACATGCGCCCCGGCGACAACGTCAACGTGGCCGGCGTGGGGCAGCGCTTCAGCGGCCAGTACTACGTCACGCGCGTGGAGCACGTGATCGGCAACAACGGCTACACCACGGGCTTCACCGTGCGCCGCTCGACGGACGGCGGCACCAAGGCAGGAGGCACGCCATGATCGTCACCCGCCACGCCACGGTGCCGCGCGCGCAGAGCACCGACCGGCGCTACTACGGTGTCGTCGAGGCCATCGTCGTGGACGCCGTCGACCCCCTGAAGGAGGGCCGCGTCAAGATCCGGTTCCCTTGGTTCGACGAGCAGATGGTCACCGAGTGGTGCCGCGTCTGCCAGCTTTATGCGGGCAACGGCTACGGCGCGCTCTTCGTGCCGGAGGTGGGCGACGAGGTGCTCGTGAGCTTCATCCACGGCGACATGCGCCTGCCGGTGATCATGGGCGGCCTCTACAACGGCAAGGACAAGCCCTCCAGCCACCGCGACAAGACGACCGACCGCAAGCTGATCCGCACCAAGGGCGGCCACGAGATCGTGTTCGACGACCACGACAAGCGGGTCACGCTGACCACCGCCGGCGGCCTCACGCTGGAGATGGAGGACGACTCCAAGAAGGTCACGCTCAAGACGACCGGCGGCCAGAGCGTGGTGCTGGACGGCTCGTCGTCGCAGGTGACCATCGAGGCGACCAACGCCGTGGTCAAGGCCACCAGCGTCGCGCTGCAGTCGGGCCACATCGAGATCGGCAACGGGGCGGCGCAACCCGTGATCCTGGGCACGACCTTCGCGACCTACTTCGCCGCACACGTGCACACCTCCACGGCGCCGGGCCTGCCCACGACGCCGCCTACCGTGCCCATGCCGCCCAACGCGTTGTCCACGCAGGTGATGGTGGGGTGAGCATGGCCAACGAATTCCTCGGGCGCGGCTGGCGCTTTCCCCTGCTGCCGGACGACACGGGTTCGCTGGGCTGGTGCGAGGGCCAGGCGAACGTCGAGCAGTCGCTGCGAATCCTGCTGCTCACGGCAGTGGGCGAGCGCGTGATGCGTCCGACCTTCGGCACCGAGGCGCCGCAGCTGGTCTTCGCCCCCGGCAGCGACCAGTACCTGCGCCGGCTCGAGCAGTCCATCCAGGACGCGGTGCGCGACTTCGAACCGCGCGTCGACCTGATCGAAGTGCGCGCCGAGCCCGAGGTCGCCGATCCGGGCACCACGCCCGAGGCAAGCGCATCGGGACGGGCGGAGGCGCGCGTCACGGTGTCGATCTCCTACAAGGTGCGGCGCACCAACAGCCGCTTCAACCTCGTCTTCCCGTTCTACCTCGCCAGCGTGGAGATCGTCTGATGCCGCTGCCCCCGCTCGTCCTCGACGACCTCGACTGGCGACAGCTCACCGACGCCGCGCGGGTGCGCATTCCCGCGCTGTCGGCCGGGCAATGGACGCTGCATGCGCCGGTCGACCCGGGCGTCACGCTGATCGAGCTCTACGCGTGGCTGCTCGACCAGCGCATGTACTGGGTGGACCACGTGCCCGAGCCCCTGTTCCGGGCGGCGGTGGCGATTCTCGGCGAACACATGCAGCCGACGCGCGCGGCGCGCACGGTGATCGCGCTGTCGCGCGGCGGGCCGGCGACCGATGTGCCGGCCGGCACAACGCTCGAGATCGCGCGCGCAGCTGCGGGGCCCGTGTTCGCGACGACCGCCGGCATCCAGTTGCTGGGCGTTCTGGGCGTGGGCGTGGCCGCGACGCCCGCTGGTAGCGGCGCCGCGGTCGACCGCACGCACGACCTGCTGCAGGGACGCGAGGTGCGGCTCTTCGGCGCCGACGGCGCGGCCGGCGAGGCCCGCGTCGTGCTGCGCATGCCCGCCGCACCGGCCGGCGCCACCCGGCCGTTCGCGTTGTTCCTTGACGTGCTCGCGCCGCCGCAGGTCGCTCCGCAGTGGAGTCCCGACGCCGCGGACGTCGCGCCGCCCGCCGCCCTCACCTGGTGGTACTCCCGCGCCGGCGGCCAGGCCCCCGGCCAGTTCGACGCCGCCGACGTCGACGACGGCACCCGCGGCCTGCGGCGTGCCGGCGTCGTGCGCCTGCGCGTGCCGGCCGACTGGGCCCCCGAGGTGGTCGAGGCCGGCGGCATCGGGCGCTACGCGCTGCTGCTGCGCACGGCGGCCGCGACGTTCACCTACCCGCCCGCCGTGCGCGCCATCGTGCCCGACGCGGCGATCGCGCGCCACGAGCGCATCGTGCGCGTGCGACTGCGCGTCACGGGCTGGCTACCGCTGCCCGGCCAGTCCATCACGCTGGACGCGAGCGTGGCGCCGCCGGTGGCCGACCGCGTGCGCCTGCACGTGCGCGAACTCGACGGCGCCTGGCACCGCTGGATGGTGGTCGACGACTTCGCCTGCTGCGGGCCGGCCGACCGGGTGTTCCGCGTCGACCGCGCGCGCCGCCGCATCGAGTTCGGCGACGGACTCACCGGCCGCATCCCGCGTCCCGACCCCGGCGTCGCCGCCAACGCGTCCAACGTCTCCATCGCCGTGGCCGTGGGCGGCGGCCCCGAGGGCGACGTCGGCTCCGGCCTGGCCTGGACGGGCGTCGCGACCGCGAGCGCGGACGTGCGCGGGACCGCCCTCGTGGACGCGACGGGCGGCGCCGACGCGGAGACCGTGGACGCCGCGCGCGGCCGCATCGCGGGCCTGCTCGATCGCGTGGAGCGCGCCGTGACGAGCGCCGACCACGAGACCGTCGCCAGGGCGACCGCCGGCATCGCGATCGCGCGCGCCCACGCCGCGGTCGGCTTCCATCCGGCCCACCCGTGCGCGGCGGTCCCCGGCACGCTGACCGTGTTCGTGGTGCCGTGGGCGCCGCGCGGCGAGGACGTCGACCCGGACGAGCGCGTGGACGCGCCCTGGCCCGACCCGGGCGCGCTGGCCGCGGTGCGCGCGCACCTCGATCACGCCCGCATGGTCGGCACCGAGGTGTGGGTCTGCCCGCCGCGCTACCGCCCGGTGCGGCTGGCGGTGCGCGTGCTCGGCGACCCCGGCGACGTCGTCGCCGCGCGCGATCGCATCGCCACCGCGCTGCGTCGCTTCCTCGACCCGCTCGAAGGCGGGGACGACGGGCAGGGCTGGCCGTTCGGCGATCCGGTTCGTCCATCCGTGATGATGCGCGAGGCGATGGGCGCGCTCCGCGAGGGCGAGGTCGACGCGGTGGCGATCGGGCTGGACGGCGCGGCGCCATCGGAGGACTGCAAGGAGGTCCGCATCGGCCCGCACGACCTGCCGGTGCTGGCCGACGTCACGGTGAGCTTCGCGGCCGACACCCGCGCCCGACCGGGGGGCCTGCGATGAGCACCTGGTGGGGACGCGAGGCCTGGGGGCCGGTGCCGGATTCGGCCACCGTGCGCGGCACCGATGCGGCCGTGCCGCGGCCGCGGCTGCTGCCCGTCACGCGCGAGGCCGTGGCGGGCGAGGTCGCGGGGCGCATCCGCGCCTTCACGCCGGAGTGGACCAACCAGCGGGCCGGCGACCCCGGCACCGCGCTGACGCGCATCTTCTCCGAACAGATGGAGGCCGTGCTGGCGCGCGCCGACCGCCTGCCCGAGAAGATCTTCATCGAGTGCCTCGGCGACGCCGGCGTGGCCGCGCTGCCCGCCACGCCCGCCGAGGCGCTGCTCGCATTCACGTTGTCCGCCGGGGCGAGCGAGTCGGTGCTGGTACCCGCGGGCTTCCAGGTCGGCGCGCCGCCGGCCGGCGGCGACGGCGACCTGGTCGTGTTCGAGACGACGCGCGCGCTCTTTGCCGCGCCCGCCACGCTCGCCGAACTCTACGTGCAGGAGAACGGCACGAACCGCCGCATCCCGCTGCCCGCGGGCGACGACGCCGCGCCCTTCGAGCCCTTCGGCCGCCGCGCCGAGGCCGGACGCGCGCTGCTGCTCGGCTTCTCGACCAGCGACGACGCCGTGCGCCTGACCAACCGGCTCACGCTGGGCGTGTCGGTGTACGCGCCACCCGGCGCGCCGCCGCCGGTGCCCGCGGGCGGCGTGTCCGGCCTGCCGGTGGCGCCGCTCCCCTTCCTGCGCTGGGAACTCCTCGACGGCGCGCTCTGGAAGCCGCTCGAGGTGGCGCTCGACCAGACCGGCGGGCTGTTCCGCAGCGGCGTCGTGGAGATCGAGCTTCCGGCCAGCTGGCGGCCCGGACAACTGCCGCGCCGCAACGGCCCGCTCCTGCGCTGGCTGCGCCTGAGCATCCTCTACGGCCGCTACGCCGAGCCGCCGTCGCTGCGCGCGATCTGGCCCAACGTGGTGCCCGCGATCGCCGCGCGCACGATCCGCGACGAAGCGCTCGAGCCCGTGCCGCGCGTCGCCGGCCAGTATCTGCTGTCGCGGACGCCGGTCCTCGCGTCCACGCTGATCGTCGAGGTCGACGATGGCGCCGCGCCGGCGCCGCTGCTGACGGACGGCGAGGCCGCCACGATGACGCCGCCGGTGACGCGCTGGACCGCCGTGTCCAGCCTCGCCGATGCCGACCCCGAGGATCGCGTCTACGTGCTCGACCCCGCCACCGGCCTGCTGCAGTTCGGCGACGGCGCGCACGGCGCCGCGGTGCCCGACGGCTTCCGCAACGTGCGGGCGCTGGTCTACCAGGTGGGCGGCGGCGCGGCCGGCGCGGTCGACGCCGGCGCGATCAGCACGCCGATGTCGTCGGCGCCGTTCGTGACCGGCGTCAGCAACCCGCTGCCGGCCAGCGGCGGCATGGACGCCGAGTCGGTCGCGCGCACGCGCAGCCGCGGGCCGCAGGAGATCCGCGCCCGCAACCGCGCGGTGGCGGTGGCCGACTACGACCTGATGGCGCTGCGCGCGCCCGGCGCCCAGGTCGTGCGCGCCCACGCGGTCGCGGGCCTGCACCCGACGTACCCGGGGCGGCCGATCGCCGGCGTCGTGGGCGTGTACGTCGTGCCGCCCGATCGCGGCGAAGGCCCGCCGACGCCGGACGACGCCACGCTGCGCGCGGTGGCGGAATCGCTCGTGGCCACCGTGGCGCCCGCGGGCGTGCAGGTGGTCGCCGCGGCGCCGCACTACCACAAGGTGCGGGCCGAGATCGGCGTCGTCGTCGACCCGGCCGCCGACCAGGGCGCCACGGTCCGCGCGCTGGGCATCGCGCTCGACGCCTACATCGACCCCATCGCGGGCGGCGAGGACGGCCAGGGCTGGCCGTTCGGCGGCGTGCTGCGCTACTCGGCGCTGCTGCGCACGCTGGTGAGCGGCGTCGCCGGCGTGCGCGCCATCACGCGCATGACGCTGGTGATCGACGGCACGCGACTCGCGGCCTGCACCGACTTCACCCCGCGGCCGCACGCGCTTCTGTGGCCGTCCACTCACGAGATCGTGCCCGTCCAGGCGCAGGACACGCCATGAGTTGCATCCCCGAACCCGTCGTCTTCCGCCTGCTGGACGGCATCGTCGGCTGGGACGTGCGGTCCGCCGTCGGCCTCGACGGCCTGGACGACGCCGCCGCCGGCATCGTCCTGGCCACCACCTCGCCCGACGCAGTCGACCCGGCGTCGCTGCTGCCGTGGTTGCCGCCGGCGCGCCTGGCGCCCGGCTGCGGGCGCTGCGCCTGGTGGCTCGTCACGCCGGTGCCGTCGCGCCTGCTGCGGCTGTCCTGCGGCGCGCGGCCGGGACCGTGCGACGACCCGTACCCCTGCGCCGAGGCCTTCGTTCCCGTGGACTGCCTGCCCGACCTGGTCGCCGGCGTCGCCGTGGCCGCGCGACGGCACCTCGTCGCGCTGAGCGACGCGGGCGCCGGGCAGGTGCGCATCCTGGGCGCGTCGGGCGCGGAACTGCTCGCGGTCATCCCGCTGGCCGCGCCGGGGCCGCTGGCGTTCTCGCCGCACGGCGACCTGCTGGTGGCCGCGGGCGGCTCGAACGCACGCCTGCTGCGCTTCTCGCTGGCGGGCGCGCCGCTGGGCGAGCGGCCCGAGCCGATCCCGCTGGCGGGCGCGTCCGTCGAGCGCCTGGCGTTCGCGCGCGACGGCACGCTGTGGATCGTGCTGGCCGCCGCCGACGGCGGGCTGTCGCTGTGGCGCTCCACGCGCGACGGCGCCCCCGCGTTCGTGCGCGCCACGCTCGCCGAGCTGGCCGCCGACTTCGACGCGACCACGCTCGTCGCGGCCACCGCCGACGGCTTCGCGCTGCGCGACGGCAGCACCGGGCCGACCTGCTGGTTCGACGGCTACGGCCGGCCGACGCCGGCCCAGCCGCCCGCGCCGGCCATCGCGCGCGCGACGCAGGGCCAGTTGCTGACGCTGCCCATCGACAGCGGCCGCCCGCGCTGCCGCTGGCACCGGGTGCGCATCGAGGCCGACGTGCCGGCTGGCAGCACGCTGTCGGTGGCGGTGGCGACGTCCGAGACCGCCGACCCGGCCGCCCAGGGCGACGCCGCCGGCGAAGCAGGCTGGGAGAGCTTCCCGGCAGGCGTGCCGCACCCGGCCGACTGGGAGTCGGCGCCACCCGGAGCGCTGGACTTCCTGCCCCGCCAGCCGCCCGGCCGCTACCTGTTCCTGCGCCTGCGCCTGGCCGGCAACGGCAGCGCGACCCCGGTCGTCCACCGCATCCGGCTGGACCTGCCGCGCAGCACCAGCCTCGAGCACCTGCCACCGGTCTACCGCGACGAGCCGCGCGCCGAGGAATTCACGGAGCGCTTTCTTTCGCTGTTCGACGCATCGATCGAGAACCTCGACCGCGCGATCGAGCGCCTGCCCGCGCTGCTGGACACCGCGGCAGTGCCCGAAAGCGTGCTGCCCTGGCTGGGCTCGTTCCTGGACCTGTCGTTCGAGCCCTCGTGGACGGCCGAACGCCGGCGCGCGCTGATCGCCGCCACGCCGCAGCTCTATCGCCAGCGCGGCACGAAGGAGGGGCTGGCCGCGGCCATCCGCCAGGTCCTCGACGTCGAGCCCGTGATCCAGGAGCTCGCGGCCGAACGGGCGTGGGGCGCGCTCTCGCGCAACGCGCAACTGGGCAGCGTGCGTCTGTTCGGCCGCAAGCGCGCGCGCTTCACGCTGGGCGCGTCGCCGCTGGGCGCGGCACCGATGCGCAGCTTCGGCGATCCGGCGCTGGATCCGCTGGCGGACGCCGCCTGGCGCCTGCGCGTGCTGGTGCCGGCCACGGACGGACCGCGCGACGTCCTGCTGGCCCGCCTGACCGCGCTCCTGGACAGCCAGAAGCCCGCGCACACCGTCGTCACCGCGCGCGTGGGCGGCGCGGGCCTGGTCGTGGGCAGCTACAGCGCCGTGGGCATCGACACCGTGCTCGCGCCGCTGCCCGCGCCCGTGCTGGGCGGCCCGGCCGGGAACGCGCGGCTGTCGCGCACCACCGTGCTCTGGCCGCGCCGCGGCGGCTCGCGCGGCGCCTTCTCCGTCGGTCGGACCGCGGCGATCGGACTGAACACCTTGTTGACCTGAGGAACGCTGAAAGGATCGCATCATGGAACAAGCACTCGACGCCTGCGCGGCGATCCCGCAGTTCGACCGGCTGCGCTACTTCTACGGGCAGATGCTGCACGCGCGCGACCTGCTCGCCGAGCAGGCCTACTTCCGCGAGAAGATGAAGCTGCACAACCGCTGCCTGCACGGCTGGGGCGTGGTGTGCGGCCTCGAGGTCCTGCCCGCGCCGCCCGACCCGGGCTGCGTGCCTGTGACCGACAGCCAGTGGGGCGAGATCCAGGCCGGGATCGACAAGGCGGGCGCCGCGCTGGCCCAGGCCGCCGACGACGCGACCAAGGAGACGCTGCGCGCCCAGATCGAGGCGCTGCGCCGCCAGCAGGAGGCGCTCGGCCCGCCCACCGACTGCGCGCCGGCCGACGCGCGCACCAAGGTGCAGCTCGCCTGCGGCCTGGCGCTCGACTGCGACGGCAACGAGCTGGTGCTGCGCCAGCCCATGCTCGTCGACCTGTGGGCCGCGCTGTCGGCCGCCGATCGCCAGCAGATCCTGGACGAGGGTGACGCCACGCTCTATCTCGGCCTGTGCTATCGCGAATGCCCGATCGAGCCCGTGCGCCCACTGGTGCCCGACGCCTGCGGCGCCACCAGCGACTGCGAATACGGCAAGCTGCGCGACTCGGTGAGCGTCGTGGTGACGACCGACGCGCAGCGCTGGCAGGACGATCGCTGCGAGCCCTGCTGCCAGGCCTGCGCCGGATGCTGCGTGCTGCTGGCCCGCATCGACGGCTTCGCCAAGGGCCAGCCGCTCGCGCCCTCGCAGATCCACATGGAGGTGCGGCGCGCGATCTCGCTGCGCCCGGCCACGCGCATCACGGGCATCAACTGGATCCACGGCGCGACCTACTCGCCGGCGCAGGCCGCGGCGCTGCTGGGCACCGGCGCGGCCTCCGGCGGCCTCGACATCCGCTTCTCGCGGCCCCTGCAGACCGAGTCCATCCTGGACGGCGTGGTCGACGTCCTGGTGCTGGAGGGCGGCCGCGGCCGCTCCGCGGACATCTACTTCAAGGCAGGTTCGCTCGAGCTCGCCGCCACGCCCAGCACCGACCGCATCGTGTTCCACGACGAAACCGGCGAGAGCCTGAACTACGGCGACCGCGTCTTCATCACCGTGCGCGGCGCGTTCCTGCTCGACGACTGCTGCCGCCCCGTCGACGGCGCGCACGTGGGCGGCCGCGTGCCGCTGCTGCCCGGGTCGCCCGACCCCCTCCGCGCGCCGACGCGCACAAGCTGCGAGACGCCACCGGGCGGCGTCGGGCCGTGGACCAGCGGTGCCGGCGGCGCGGCCAATTTCGAGAGCTGGTTCTGGATCGACAAGCCCTGACCCGAGGAGATCACCATGACTTCCAGCACCACGACCCGAGCCGGCTGCTGCGGCGGCGGCGCGACGTCCGCCGCCAGCATGCGCGCCGGCAACGCGGCGGCCTCCAGCGGCTGCTCGTGCGGCGGCAGTTGCGGCGGCACGTGCGGCTGCGGTGGCGGCTGCGGCGGCGCGGGCCAGGCCTTCGCGCGGCCCCGCTTCTTCGCCGGCCAGCTGCTCACCGAGGACGACCTCGACCTGCTGTCGACCTACGTCGTCGAGAAGAACCGGCTGCACAACCGCAGCTTCTTCGGCGCGGGCGTGGTATGCGGCCTCGCCGTGACGTGCGACCCGTGCGGCGGCGGCAAGGTGAGCGTGCAGCCCGGCCATGCGCTGGACTGCTGCGGCAACGACATCGTGCTGAGCTGCGCCCAGTCGCTCGACATCAACGCGCTCGTGCGACGCCTGCGCATCGAACGCAACGGCGGCGTCGACTGCGGCGATCCGTGCACGGACTCGAAGAACACGCCGACGAACGCGGCGGGCACGGCCGCCGGCCAGCAGACCCCCGCCCCGCCGACGGGCGCCGACTACTGCCTCTACATCCGCTACGCCGAACAGATGACCGACCCGGTCAGTCCCTATTCGACCGACGACCCGTGCGGCTCGCAGGCATGCGAGCCCACGCGGATCCAGGAGGGCTTCGCGTTCGAGCTGCGCTGCCGCAGCTGCGACGAGGCGGCGCCCGACAACCTGTTCACGCGCATCTCCGCCTGCCTGGGCAGCCTCGTGACCACCCAGCGGACGATGCGCAACACGCGCTCGGCCTTCCTCTATGCCTCGGCGTTGGAGCCGGCGATCGCACGCGCGGCCAGCGCGGACCCGAAGGCGCTGATCAACGCACAGCGCCTGGACGGCACGACCAAGGCACTGGCGAGTCTGGATGCGCTGCCCGCCAAGCCCGAGTCGTGGTCCGCCGACAACGTCTATGTCGCGGCCGACACCGCGCAGACGCTGGCGTCGCTGATGGCGGCGTGGAGCACGATGTCCGACGCCGACCGGAGCACGCTCGACTCGCCGGACCAGGTCGCGGCGTCGATCACGGCCGCGAAGTCGGGCCTCGCTCGCCTGGGGGCGATCGCGCCCCAGGCGCCGGTGGAGCAGCTCATCACCGACCCGTTCGACCGCGACGTCGTCACCATCACCACGCAACGCTCGCTGCTGTGGGCCAACCCCGAGTCGGCGGTCAAGACCGTGCCGCCGGCCGAGAGCCAGCTCATGGGCGGCGGCATCGTCTATAGCGCGCAGCTCAAGTCGTCGCTATCGCTGACGCTGGCGCGCATCAAGGCCAACCTCGTCGACCGCCTCGGCAAGCGCGGCGCGTCCACCGACTGCACGCTGCTGCGCGACGTGCAGGCGATCCAGATCCCCGACGAGGATCCGGCCACGGGCGCCGGCACCGCCAGCGCGCTCGGCGCGCGCGACGCGACGCACCAGCTCTCCGACGCGCTGATGCGCTACGTGCGCGAGTGCCTGTGCGGCGCGATCAACCCGCCCTGCCCGTCGTGCGACGACCCCGCCGTGCTGCTGGCCTGCGTGCATGTGGAAGGCTGCGAGGTCACGCGGATCTGCAACCTGGAACGCAGCTTCGTCCTCACGCCCGTGGCCGCGCGCTACTGGATGCCGTTCCTGCGCTCGATCGGCAACGTGCTCGAGCGTCTGTGCTGCCCGAACGATCCCTGCGACCCGAAGCCCGGGCTGCGGCTCGCTGCGCCGGCGCCCTCGTTCGAGCGCGGCTACGTCGAGCGCCGCTCGGCGCTGCCGCTGGCCGACGCCTGGATGGCGCCCGGCCAGCTGCTCGATCCGGAGCGCCTCGCCGCCGCCCTGCCGGCGACGCTCTCGTTCTCCGGCGACAACGCGCGCAACCTGGCGTTCTCCACGGCGGCGATGCTGGATCTCGCCAGCCTGCGTTCGGGCGTCGCGCCGGGCGACCTGCTGGCCAGCCTGGCGCCGCCGCCACCGCCCGCGTCGCCGCCGGCTGCCGGCGGCCCGGCGGGAGTCGCCGTGGCCGGCGGCGAGGTCGCGGCCCTGCGCAAGGACGTCGACGATCTCAAGGCGCGACTGACCGCGTCCGACGAGCGGAACAAGAGGCTCGACGCACGGCTCAAGAAGCTCGGAGGCTGACATGGCCGAGATCACCCGCCCCAGCTTCTACGAAGGGCAGGTCCTGCGCGCCGCGGACCTGGACCTGGCCCAGGAATACGCGCGCGGCGCCGCCGCCCGCCACGAGCGCTACCTGCACACGCCCGGCATCGCGACCGGCCTGGAGTTGGCGCTCGACGACAGCACCGGCACCGTGCAGGTGAGCCTGTCGCCCGGCTTGGCGATTGACGAGACCGGCCGCCAGGTCATCGTGGACCGCGCGCTGCCGCTCGCGCCCGAGGACCTCGACAACCAGGGCGTGCTGATCCCGTCCGACACGGACCCCGGGGTGAAGCAGGACGATCGCCCCTGGCATCCGGTCTTCCTCAACGGCCTGGACAAGGCGGCGACGGCCGCGGCCATGTCCACTGCCTGCGGCGCCGGCGCGCAGGCGAACAGCACCACGGAGACCGCCACCATCACCTACGGCCGGCCCGGCGAGCCGGCGGGCGACGTCGCGATGGAGGTCACCGACGGGCCCGAGACCACCGACGCCGCGCGCGTGCTGGTGGGCTACGTGCAATGGGACGGCGTCGACAACTTCGCCGCCGTCAGCCGGACGCCCAAAGGCGATCCGCCGATCCTGCCCGCGCCGTTCGCGGGCGTGCGCGCCGACGAGGTCGTGGCGCGCGGCGGCACGCTGGCCTTGCGCGCCGACCAGGACGGCACGCACGCGAAGATGCCTTGCCTCGTGCTCGATGCGGACAACGGCGGGCAGATGCGCTTCGGCCTGCAGGACGCGCAGGGCGCCCTCGTTTCCACCGTCTTCTCGGTGACCGCCGCGGGCAACCTCACGTTGAGCGGCACCATCAGCAGCAAGTCCGGCAGCGGCGGCCTGTGGATCGAGTCGGGCACCGTCACCGACGGCATGCTGGTCCCGCTGCCGGCGGGCGTCGATGCCGACAAGGTGGCGCAGAACAAGATCGCGCTGCACGTCGCGCTGGCGCCGCGGCGCCTGGCCGAGGCCCGGCCGCCCGGCCAGGCCGCCGGCACCTGGCTGAAGGACAGTTTCGAATGCCGCCTCGACGGCCGGCGCGTGTTCGTGCGCGAGCGCTGGTTCGACACGGCCGCGATGTCGACCGCGCCGGTCGTCGTGACCGGCGCCTGCGACTACGTCGTGGTGGCCGCGGCCGTGGGAGCGGGATCATGAGCGCGCGCAAGATGCTGGCGGTCTACCTGCTCGCGACCCGCGGGGTGCTCGGCGTGGCCACGCGCAAGACGCCCGGCGCGCCGCCGGTGGGCGATCTCGTGGGCGACGCGTTCGTGGCGCGCACGCCGACGGACATCGGCGTCGCGGTGCCCGCGGAGCTGCTGGACGTCAAGGAGGTCGACTACGCCGACGAGGTCGTCGTGCAGCCCGCGACGCACGGGCTGGACGACAACAACGCGATCGTCGCGCTCGCGGGCCAGATCTCCGCTGTCAGCGGCACCACCGCGCAGGTCTCGCTGACGCTGTCGGTCGCGGCGGCCGCGGACAAGGCGGTGCTCGTGGTGATCGACGCTGGCGCCGGCCAGGCGGCGCTGCGCTTCAACGCGAAGACGACGGCGTCGAACCCGGTGGACGTGGCGGTCAACGGCGTGTCGCCGGGCAGCCACGTGGTGCTGGCGTCGGTCGACGGCTACGCGCCGTTCCTCGACACGGTCACGTTCGCCTAGGGGCCGCCGTGGCCGAGGTCGTCATCCGCCGCTGCATGATGCGCGTCGTGCGCCACGGCGGATGGAGCTGGGGCCGCGCGCCGCGTCAGCTCGCCGACGACGCCGTGCGCGCGCTGCCGGCGCTGGTGGCCGCGGAACTGGAACGGCTGCTGCCCGACGACGCCGAGGGCGAGATCGCGGCGCCGCTGCGCGTCGAGGTGAAGACCACCCTCGCCGACCTCGCGCGCTGGGCGCGGCTGTCGGCGCGCACGGATGCGGCGCACGCGGACGGCGCCGCGGCCATGGCCGTCTCGGCGATCGCCGCGCTGCCTGGCCACCACGGCATCGCCGATGGCCTGCGCCACGCGCTGGCGGCACTGCGCCTGCCCGCGCGCATCGCGACCGCCGCGACGCCGGTGCGCGGGCCCGCGCCGAGCGCCGCGATGCCCGACGCCCGCCGGCGACGCTCGGACGTGCTGGCCCTGCTCGTCGCATGGCAGGCCGCCGCGGGCCTGGACAGGCTGCTCGACGCGCTCGACGACGCGGTCGTGCAGGCATGGCACCGCGTCGTGTTCGAGTCGCCGGGCGATGGCGACGGCGAGATCGACGACACCGCTGCGCCCCTGCCCGAGGCGGCCCGCGCGCTCGAAGCGTTCGCGGCCCGGGCGCGCGCGGTCGGCCGCATGCAGCGCCTCCGGCTGCGGCTGCTCGCCGCCGGCGACCTGGCCGTGCGCACCGGCGCCCTCGCGAGCCGCCGCGCGGTGCGCGCGCTCATCGCGTCGGCATTGCCGCTGGCGGCCGAGGTCGCGCCGCCGCTTCCCGCCGGCCGGCCGGGCTCGGGCCCCTCCGCGGCGCGCGCCGCGGAGGGATCCGAGCAACGCGTGGCGAGCGCGCTGCCCTTCCTCCTGCTGGGCCCGCTGCACCGCATCGGCTGGATCGGGATGCTCGACGCCACGCTGGCCGGCGCGCACCTGTCGACGCTGGCGCCCGCGCTGGCCGCGGCGCTCGCCGTGAAGGCGTTGCCCGAGCCCGAGCGCGGCTGGCGGCGCGCGCCCGATGCGCTGCGCGCGGCCGCGGCGTTCGCCGGCGACGCGCAACCCGAGGCCGGCGACGGCAGCGGCCTCGCGCGGGCGATGGCGCCGCTGATGCCCGCTCTCGACGCCGTCGTGCGGCGCGCCCTGGTCGACGGTCACGCCGCCGGCACGCCCGTGCTCGCCTGCGCGGTCGACGGCGTGCACCTGGTGGTCGACCCGCCCGGCATCTTCCTGATGGCGCACGCCGGTCACGCCGAGGCGCTCGCCGCGCTGCTGGCCGAGGCGGACACGCCGGTGTTCGTCCCCGAGGAGGACGCCGACACGCGCATGCTCGCCGCGCTCGACGCCGCCGGCGTAGCCTTCGTCACGGCGGCAAGACCGGTGCGCGGCGAGCACTGGCATGCGTTGCCGCCCACGCGCGCGCCGCGCCTGTACTCGAATCGCGCGGCGGCGCGCGTCGCAGCGCCCGAGGCCTCGGTCGCCGAACGTGCCCGCGACGCATGGCAGGCGCTCGCGCGCCGCCCGGCGCCGGGTCACGCGGCGGACCCCACGCTGGACCGCTCGCTGTCGCTGGCCGCCGCGTTGTCGCTCTCGACCATCGCCTGGGAGCTGTGGCGCGAGCGCGAGCCCACCGACTCGCTGCTCGCGCTGGAGCGCTTCGGCGACCTCGAGGGCACGGTGCGCTTCGACGCCGCGACCGTGCGCGTGCGCCTGCCGCTGGGCAAGCGCTTCCGCGACCTCGAGCGGGCCGGCCTGCTGGAGGACGTGCCGCAGGTGCCCTGGCTGGACGGCCGCACGGTCGTCTTTTCGGGAGGCTGAGATGGGCGATGTCGACCTGCCCGACCTGCGCGCGCTGGCGCGACGCCACCTGCGGCTGCGGCTGCGGTCGACCAACCGCGCGCTGGCCCGCGCCGTGGCGCGCCAGGCGGCCGCCCAGGCCCGGCTCGCTCGGCCCGAGCTCGGCGCGCTCTGCGTCACCGACGACGAGGTGCTGTCGCTGCTCGACGGCCTGCAGGGCGAGGACGCGCCGGAGGCCGACGACATCGACCGGCCGGAGGCCGAGATCGCGCAGGAGGCGACGCTGCGGACACTGTCGTTCGATCGCCTGCCGCTGGACGCCGTGGCGCGCGCGTTCGCGCTATCGGCGTTCGAGCAGGCGGCCTTGCTCCTGTGCGCCGCCGGGGAGATCGACCGGCGCTACGAGCGCGTGTTCGCCTACCTCCATGACGACCTCGACCGGCGCCACGCGAGCGTCGACCTGCTGTGCGCCGTGCTGGGCCGCGACGCCGACGACGCGCTCGCGCTGCGCGCCGAGGCGGGCCGCTTCGGGCGCCTGCGCCGTGCCGGCCTGCTGCTGGCCGACGGCGCGGCGCACTCCGAGCTGCGGCAGGCGCTGCGCATCGCGCCGGCCCTGCTCGAGTGGCTGCTGACGGGCGAAGGCGATCCGGCCGGCTTCGTCGATGCCGCCGAAGTCGCGCCCCGGCTGGGCGACGCCGGATCTGTCGGAACCCCGGCATGGCTCGACCGCGTCGTCGGCGCGCTGTGCGCCGGCCAGGTCTCGGTCGTCGGCCTGGTGGGCGCGCGTGGCGCGGGCCACGAGGACTGCGCACGCGCGATCGCCGCGCGCGTCGGGCGCCCGCTGCGCCGGCTCGCGGCCGACACGCCCGCGGCGCTGGCGGACGCCCTCGCGGCGGGCACCGCGCTCGGCGCCATCCTGTGGCTGGACGTCGACGCGCTGACCGAGGACGCCGACGCGCGCCAGCGCGAGGTCGTCGCGACCCGGCTCGCCGCACACCGCGCACCGCTCCTGCTGTCGGGCGCGCACCCGTGGCGACCGGCCGGCCTGCTGGCCGCGCGCGCCTATGCCGAGGTCGAGCTCGCCGCGCCCGACGCCCAGGCGCGCCGCGCCATGTGGCGGGCCGCCCTGCCCGACGCGAGCCCGCAGCGCCACGCCGACCTCGCGGCGCGCTACCGGATGTCGGCGCTGGAGGTGCAGGCCGTCGCGGGCGTCGCGCGGACGGCGGCGCGCCTGCGCGGCGACGACCGGCCGCTGCCGGTCGACGACATGCTGGACGAGGCCTGCGCCACCGTGTCGCGCAAGCACAGCGACCATTTCGCCGTCTTCGTGCAGCCGCGTCGCGGCGCCGTCGACCTCGTGCTGGCGCCCGACCTGCATGGGCAGGTGATGGAGATCGCGCGCTTCGTGCGCGCGTTGCCGCAGGTGTCGGAAACCTGGCGTTTCGGGCGCACGCAGACCGGCTGCGGCGGCCTCAAGGTGCTGTTCGCTGGCGAGTCGGGCACCGGCAAGACGCTGGCCGCGGAGGTGGTGGCCGGCGAGCTCGCGCTGCCGATGCTGCGCATCGACCTCTCGCGCATCGTGTCGAAATGGGTGGGCGAGACGGAGAAGAACCTCGAGGCCGCGTTCCGCGAAGCCGAGGACAGCCACGCGATCCTGTTCTTCGACGAGGCCGACGCGCTGTTCGGCAAGCGCGGCGAGATCGGCCGCGGTGTCGACCGCTACGCCAATCTCGAGGTGAGCTACCTGCTGCAGCGCCTGGAGGATCACCCTGGCCTGGTCATCCTGGCCAGCAACCTGCGCGACCAGATCGACGAGGCGTTCGTGCGGCGCTTCCACGCGATCCTGCACTTCCCGCGCCCCGCCGGCGAGGAGCGCGCCCGTCTCTGGCGGCTGGCGCTGCCCGAGCAGGCCCCGCTGGACGCCGACGTGGACCTCGCCGCCCTGGCCCGGCTGGACCTCACCGGCGCCGGCATCATGGGCACCGCGCGCACCGCGGCGCTGCTGGCGGCCGACGAGGGCGCGCCGGCGATCGGCATGCGGCACCTCGTCCACGCCGCGCGGCGCCAGTTCCAGCGCGAGGCACGGCTGCTCACCGGCAACGACCTCGGGCTCTACGCGAGCATGCTGCCGGGCAACTAAGGCGAGGCGGCACATGACGAGGCCTCCCGCGAAGATCCCGCTCGCGCGGCCCCGCGCGACGACCGCGGGCCTGCCGCCGCCGTCGCCCGACCTGCAGGCCGTGCCCGCCAGCGCGCGTCGCGTCCCCGAGCGCACGGGCCGCGGGCTCGACACGGCGGATGCCCAGCTCGATCGCGCACGTCGCCTGGCGCGCAGCGACCCGCAGGCGCGCTACGGCAACGCCGAGGTGGCGCGCGTCGCGTCGCAGCAGTCGCCCCCCCCGGCCGCGACGCGCGGCGTCGCGCCGCGCACGCTGCCCCAGGCCGGCACCATCGCTCGCGGCAAGGGCCACGGCAAGCCGTCCGCCCATCCCGGCGCCGCGCGCACCGCGGTCGAGGCCCGCGCCGCGAGCGACACGGCGAAGAAGGCGACGGACGACAAGGCCGACCGGAAGGCAGCGGACACCGCGCGCCCCGGCGCCACGGCCCCGGCGGGCGCGGGCCACCGGGCGAGCGCCGCCGTGGATGGCATGGGCCACGAGCGCGAGGACGCGGGCGCCGGCGAGGCGGCCGGCGGCCCGGCCGACGGCAGCGCGTCCGCGGGCGGCACCGCAGTCAGCTTCGGCGCGGCCGCCATCGCGACCCCGCGCCGCCCCGCGCTGGAAGGCACCGACGCGGTCAGGCTCGCGATCCCGCCGCTGGCCGACGCCCAGCGCGAACGCGTGCGGCTGCAGACCGGCCTCACCGTCGCCGAACACTACGCCCGCACGCAGGTGGCGCTCGATCGCCTGGCGAGCCGCGCCAGGAGCGAGCAGTTCGCGGTCGTCGCCCACATCGAGCTGGCCGAGTCGCAGGTGCGGCGCGACCTCGACAACGCGGCCGCCGGCATCGGCCCCGCAGTCGACGATGCCATCGAGCGCGTGCGGGGGGCCTGCGGCGCGGCGCGCGCGGGCATCTCGGACGCGTCGGCCAGGGCGCTGGCGACCATCGAGGCCTGCGCGGACAAGGCCGGTCGCGACGTCGACGCGACGGCGATGACGTCCAAGGACGCGGTCGACAAGGCGGTGCAGGCGTCGTCGCCGCAGGTGCGCGCGCTGCACGAGGAGACCATGGCGCCGCTGCGCGAGATGCTCGCGCGCCAGGGCAAGGCCTACGCCGATCTCGGCAAGGACAAGGGCGCCGGACTCGTCACCGCAGGTGCCAAGCTGGCCGCCGCGCTGGACAAGGAGGGCGGCCCGATCGGGCTCGCCCAGGCCGAGAAGCGACAAGGCGTGGCCGCTGAAAACATGAAGTCGGCCAGCGAGGAGTTCATCGCGGCGGGCCAGCGCGCCGAGCAGGACATCCTCGCGCAGGAGACGTCGCTGGGCCTGTCGTTCCTGATGTTCGTGAACCCCGTGGCGGTCAAGCTCGAGCACGTGGGCGGCGCGGACGGCAAGACGGTGGTCGACAAGGGCGGCGAGGTGCGGTTGCGCCTGACGAGCGACTACGAGCGCGCCAAGGACACCGTGGAGAGGACGGCCGCAGGCGCGCTGAAGGCGCTCGACGCGCTGGAGCACTCGGCCGTGCGGCAGCTGCGGGCGATGGGTCGCGGCCTCGAGGCGATGGCGGCGCAGCGCCGCGACCAGCTGAGCGCAGCCGTGCTCGACGGCCGCGCCGTCGCCGCCGAGGCCTGGGCACAGCAGATGAAGGGCGTCAACGAGCTGGTCGAGTCCGGCGAGATCGTGGACTGGCGGCGCCTCGAGCCGCGCCTGGCGGATGCGACGGCCGCGCTCGACGCGCTGTCCACGCGCCAGCGCCTGGACTTCGACGCTCAGGCGCGCAGCGGCTTCGACGAGGCGCGCACGGGCATGGACGGCGACCGCCGCAACCTCGACGACGCCGCCGACTCCTTCGTCAAGAGCGCGCAGGACGCGCGCCGCCAGACCGCGGCGATGCCCCGGATCGCCGAGGCCTTTGGCAAGCCCCTGCAAGGCACGGCGGGCGCCACCGCGAGCGTCGCGCTCGCCTTCCGCACCCGCACCGAGGAGAAGCTGGGCATGACGGTGGCGGAGACGCGCAAGCAGATGGCCGATCTGCTTGCCAAGACCGAGAGCTCGCTGGCCACGGAAGGCCTGGCGAAGTTCGGCAACCGCCTCGATGAGGAGGGCAATGCCATCAAGGCGAACGTCGGCAAGCTGCTGGAGGCGGTCGATCAGGAGGTGATGAGCAATCTCGCCGAGCGCGCGCAGCGCTGCTATGCCGCGATGGACGGCGTGGGCACCGACGAGACCGGCCTGTTCGACGCGCTGCACGGCATGACGCCGCTCTATGCGAAGGCGCTCGAGGAGTACTGGAAGAAGGTCGACCACGTGCACGACCTGTGGTGGTGGCTGGACGACGAGCTCTCCGGCGACGAATACACCACCGCGTACTGGTACCTCAAGGGCGACCCCGTGCAGGGCGCCGCATTCGAGGTCAAGGCCTCGTTCCATTGGTACGGCGACGACGTCAAGCAGATGGAATCGGCGTTGCGCGGGCTGACGCCCGAGCAGATGAGGGCGCTCAACGGCAACGAAGACTTCGCGAAGACGCGCGACAAGCTCGAGGACTCGCTCAAGGGCACCAACCTGCAGGTCGTGCAGGCCCTGCTCGCCGGCCGCACGATGCGCGCGGATGCATTGCGGCTCAAGGAACAAATCGACGCCGCGCGCGCCGCGGGCGACGACGACAAGCTGCACGACCTGCTCTCGAAGGTGGACCCGCGCGCGCTGCCGCAGATGCGCACCGAGTTCCTCGACATCCTGGCGGGCCACGCCATGACCAGGGACGCGCCGGTGACGTCCAACGACAAGGCCGTGCTCGCGGCGGAAGGCGCCGCGTTCGCCCTGTACGTCACGGCGCCCGTGCAGGTGTGGGAGCCGGGCACGGGCGAGTACGACGAGGGCCACTACGTCACGCGCACGCTCGGCGCGGACAGCGCGCGCCTGGCCACGGCGCTGGCCACCACCGGCGAGGGCAGCCCCGACGCCCGCGCGGCGCGCCTGGCCTACGAGGTCGCGCGCGGTCGCAAGCCGCGCCCGGAGAAGCTCGCCATCGCTCTGGACGACCCGGAGCTGGTCAAGGCCCGCGCCAATCCGGCGCTCGAGAGCACCGACACCAAGTCCCCGCAATACCTCGAGGCCAAGCAGGCGCGCGACCGCCTCGAGGCGCGGCACGCCGAGGTGATGACCAAGTTCGCCGCGCTCACCTCAAAGGACGAGGGTCTGGCCAAGGATCCCGCGCGCGCCCAGGCCTACACCGCGCAGAAGGTGGCCGGCATGTTCGGCGACGACGACCTGGGTCGCGAGCTCGGTGCGTCGATGGTGACCGACGGCCGCGCCAAGCCCGCGGTGGCGATCAAGTACGCCGTGCGCGGCTGGGGTACCGACGAGGAGCTGATCCGCAAGACGCTGCGCGGCATGAGCGCCAAGGAGATCGACGACCTCAAGCACGACTATGCGAAGCGCTACGGCAAAGGCAAGGACGACACCGACGCCCTCTACAACGACCTGGGCGTGTTCCAGAACGCCGACACGGCCAAGGCCGTGGGCATCAAGGCGGCGTCCGGCGGCGGCTTCTTCACGGAGCTGTCGGGTGACGATCGCCAGGAGGTGGAGGAACTGCTGCTGGGCGAGCCGAAGAACGACCGCGACCGCATGCGCCTCGCGCGGCTGCAGTACGCGCACCAGAAGGGCGAGGGCACGACCTGGGCCACCGGCGCGCTGCTGTCGCAAGAGGACTCGATGGCCCGCGACATGGGCATTCCGGAGAAGGACCGGCCGCCCGGCGCGTTCGCTGGCAAGTCGCTGGACATGAACAAGACGCGGATGGAGGACATCCTCGCGGACGGCGGCGGCGAGGAGAAGGCGTTCGACGACCACGGCAACTTCAAGCCCACCGCCAGGTATTCGAGCAACGACTTCCGCCTGCGCGTGGCGGCCACCGGCGAGATGGCCGCGAACTACAAGCACCACGTCGACAGCCTCGTCAACATGATCACCGGGGCGATCGCGATCATCGGCGCGATCATCGGCACCATCGTGGTGACCGTGCTGACGTTCGGCACCGCCACGCCGCTGGTGGTCGGCCTGTGGGCCGCGGGCATCGCCGCGGCCACCGGGGCGGCGACGATGGCCACCAAGTACGCGCTCAAAGGCGGGCGCTACGGCTGGGAGGAAGCGGCCGTGGACGGCGCACTCACGCTGGTGGACGCGGCCACCGCGGGCCTGACCGCCGGTGCGGGGGCCAAGGCCGCGCGGGCGGCCTCGGAGCTGGCGGCCCTCAAGGCAGCAGCCCGCACGCCGGCGCAGGAGGCCGCCGTCCAGAGCCTCGTCGATGCGCAGGGCCGCAAGGAGCTCGCGCGCGGCTTCGTCCGCAGCGCCGCGGGTGCGGGCGTGGGCGGCGCGGCGCGCACGGCCACCGCCGACGGCACCTGGAACGACGGGTTCCTCGGCGGCCTGGGCAAGACCGTGCATGGCGGCGTCGAGGCCGCGGCGATCGGCCTGGCGGCGCACGGCGCGAGCCACGGGTTCTCGAAGACCGAACTGGGACAGGGGCTCGACCGGTCCACCAGCTACGTCCGGCGCGGCCTGGGCGCCGGACTGGGCGGCGCGATCGGCGGCATGGCGGGCCGCGGCGCCGAGCTCACGCTGGACGCGGCGCAGGGCCGCGAGCATGCGCCGTGGGACGAGGTGCTGGGCTCCATCGCGCTCGCCGGCGGCCGCGGCTTCGCCGAGAACGTGGGCCAGGGCATCGCGTCGGTGCCTCACGCCCGCCGCGAGGCCGCGCAGGAGGCTCGCGAGACCGCGCTCCGGCTGCAGGACCAGGAGCGCGTCGCGCGCTTTGGCATGAGCGCCGCGGACGAGCACGCCGACCGCGTCTTCCGGCGCGACGCGCTGGCTGCCGCCTTGAAGGGCGACCCGCGGCTCGATCGCCGTGCGTTCCTCGCCGAGCTCGATGCCGGCGTGGCGCGCGACCGCGCATTCGTCGAGGAGAACCGCCAGCTCGCCCGCCAGTTCCGTCGCGAGGCGCTGGCCAGCATCCCGCCGGCGCGGCGCGGCGAATTCGCCGACGTGGACATCCAGATCGTGCCCGACGCCGATTTCGAACGCTTCACCGGCAGCCGCTCGGGCCGGGCCGTGACCCTCATCGAGGACGGCCAGGCCCGCATCGTCGTGCGCCGCAGCGCCACGCCGGAGACGCTGCGCGAGGAAGGCATCCACGTCCTGCAGTCGCGCGACCCGCAGTGGCGCCGGCGCGTCGCCAGGCTCGACGAGGCCACGCTGTCGCGCTGGCACGAGCTGGATCTCGAAACGCAGCTCGAGCTGTACCGGAACAAGCTGGAGATCGAGGCGGATGCGCAGCAGCGGCTGCGGCGCGAGCTGGTGGCCGAGGCCAACCGCGCCGTCGATCCGGCGCGTCGGCGCGCCCTGCTCGATCGCGCCGATGCGGCGGACAAGACATTGCAGGCGCTGACGGCCCGCCGCGACGAGGTCGAGGCGATCGGACCTGGACGCCGGGCGGCGATGGCGCGCGGCGACGACGAACCGCCGCAGTACCTGCGCGAGCCGGCGCGCCTGTTCTCGAAGACGGCCGCACCGGCGGAGGAGCCTGCCGTTCCCAAGCCTCCCCTCGAGGAGACCGCAGAGGCACCGCCCCGCGCGCAGGCGCCGTCGACCGAGCCGGAGCCGGCCAGGCCGCCCACGATCCACGAGCTGCGCGCCGAGCTGGAGCGCCTGCGGACGACCCCCGGGACGGATCCGGCCGAGATCGTCGCGCGCGAGAGCGAGCTCGCCGGCCACTACGACCCCAGGCCTGGCGAGACGCCGGGCGAGCTCGCGGGGCGCGTGCTCGCCCGGCGCGACGGCGAGACGAACGCGGCCTACCGCAAGCGCCTGCGGACGATGGACGCCGAGGTCAGCGCCGGCGCGACCCGGGCCGGCCAGCCGGGGTTGCGCACGACCTACGAGCGCCTGCTGCGCTCGCTCGCGCGGCCGCTCGACACCGTGCGCGCCGATGTCGCGCGACTCGCCGGCACGCCGAATCGCACGAAAGCGCAGCAGACGCGCCTGGCCGACGTGCTGGACGAGCTCGACGCCCACTACGGAGCGCGCCCCGGCGAAGGCGCCGCCGACGTGCAGGCCCGGCTTTTCGCACGCAAGGGCGACGAGAACGACGCCGTCTATCGCCAACGCCTCCTCGGGCTGCGCGACGAGGTGGCCGACCAGGCCGCCAAGGCCGGCCGTCCGGACATGCTCGACCGCCTCGACACCCTCACCCGCCAGTTGCGGCGACCGCGCGCCGACGTGCGCACGGAGATCGACTGCCTCGAACGCCTGAACCGCCCCTTGACCGAGAACGAGGAGGCGCAGCTCAAGGCGCTCGAAGGGGAGCTGGCCGAACACTACCTGGAACAGCCTGGCGAGAGCGACGCCGAGCTGGAACAGCGGCTGTTCGCGCAGCGGCAGCATGAGACCCTCGGCGACTACCTCGCGCGCCTGAAGATGGTAGAGGCAGAAGTGTTCTCCGGCGTGCAGCGGACCGGCAGCGAACGCGTCCTCGGCCATTACCTCGGGCTGCTGGACGAGGTCGAGCACGACGTCGCGCGCAAGCCGGCGCTGCGCGCGCAGGCACAGCAGGCGCAAGCCGACGCGATGTACGCGAGCCAGTGCCGGTCCAGGCACCGGCGCGCCATGCTGCAGCACCTCGAATCGCCGGACGCGCCGTACTTCTCGCAGTCGGACGTCGACGCGCTGTGGGATCGCCACCGCACGCTCGCCGCCGAACTGGCCGGCCTCGAGAGCCGCGGCACCGCGCGTTCGGCGCGCTACAAGTTCGCCGACATCGGCCAGGTCGATCCCTGCTTCGTGCCCGGCACGCTGATCGCGACGCCGGACGGCCCGCGGCCGATCTAGGCGCTGAAGGCCGGCGACCTCGTCCTGGCGCGATGCGCCGACGCCGCGCCCGTGCCCGCCCGCGTCCTGCAGGTTCATGGCAGCGCCACACGGTCGGTGGTGTCGCTGTCGATCGCCGGCGAGACGATCCGCACGACTCGCGAGCACCCGTTCTGGAGCGTCGACCACCAGGCATGGCGCCCTGCGCTCGGCCTCGAGCCGGGTGAAGCGTTGCTGACGAGCTCGGGGCCCGTGGCGCTGGACGCCGTCGTCGTGGCCGACGAGCTGCAGCCCACGCTGAACCTCGAGATCGAGCGCCTGCACACCTTCCTGGTCGGCGCCTGCGGCGTGCTCGTGCACAACGGCGGCGGCACCAAGCGGCCCGATTTCAAGGATCTCGTGAAGCGACCGACACGCATCTACCGCGTCACGCGCATCCACGGCGGCTCGCGCATCCTGATCTACGTCGGCAAGACCTGGCAGGGCGACCGCGGCGACGTCCAGGTGCGCTTCGGTCAGCACCTGCGCGACAAGCCACAATGGGCGCAGTGGCTCGCGGAGAAGACGGCCGACGGCGGCCCCGGCCTGGTCGTCGACGTCGAGAAATCCGGCTCCTGGACGGTGTTCGAGACCGCCGTGTGGGAGGATCACTTCATTCGCAAGTACCGCGCAAACCGCGCCGACCTCGCCCGCATCGACGTGGACAGCGTTGCCCTGGAGAACACGGGCGTGCCATTGACCAAGGAAACCTTCGACCTGTATCGCAGCCGCTTCGCCGGCTGTTGAGGAGAGCGTGTCATGGGATGGTGGAACTCGCGGGCCGGAATGATCGGCGACGGGCCCGTCGACCTGGTCGAGCAATGCATGGCGGCGTGGCCGCAGGACGGCCGCGCGCCGACCTGGCAGCAGCTGGTCGACGCCGTGAGCCTCGCACTGCAGCGGGATGGAGCGCGCTGGGTCTCGGATCCCGCGGCCCTTGCAGGAGGCATCGGTGCGCGCTTCTCCGGTGCCTCGGTCGAGCTGCGCGCCGATCCGGCCGCGGCCCGGAATGCGCACGTCGAGGCGCTGGCGGAAGCCTTCGCCGAGGTTGCCGCGGAGTACGAGGAGACGCAAGCGCGCCGGCCCACGTCGAGCGAGCTGCTGGGAACGCTCGCGTTTTCGTTGCGCTCGCAACCGGAGCGGTTCCTGCGGCCCGAGGACGATCGCCAGCTCGAAGATTTCCAGCTCGGCAACGCCGGGGACGGCGCATGACCGCTGCCTCGCTGATCCTCGACGCCGACCTCCCCTTCGCGACTCTGGCCGATCGCCTGTCCGCCTTCGGCTTCACCCGCGACTCGGACACGCGGCCGGCCACGCCCGACACGTTGCCGGGCGAACCCGAACTCGCTGCCTGGCGGCGGGAGGGCGCACGCCTGACCTATACCTTCAACCCGGCCGTGCAACTGCGCGTGCTCGCCGTGGACGGCCTTGCGCCGCGCGAACTCGCCGCGCTGGGCGCGCGGCTGCCCGCGCTCGACACCGCGGCGGTCGGCGAGCTGCTCACCCGGGCGGCACCGCGGGAGATCCTGCGCGGCCTGTACGCCGCCCGCGCCCTGGACGCGCGCGAGCTCGTGCTCCTGGTCGCGCCGCTGCAGGCCCACGCCGACGCTCTGGTGCGCCGCACCGCCGAGGGCACGCTCGCGACGCTGCAGGCAGGCGGGCCGCCCGATGCGCGCGCACAAGGCCTCGTCACGATGCAGATCCTGTGCCGGCGCGCGGTCGCCGTGCTGGCGCCGCTGGTCGGCCCCGACGGCGATGCCGCCCTGCGGGCGCTGCGCCCCGGCGCCGACGACTACGCGCGCGTCTTCCGCGCCGACGTGGTCGATCGGGCGCGCGAGGCCTTCGAGCGCCTCTGGCGCGATCCGCCGATGCTCGAGACGCTCGCGTCGGGCGAGACCACCCTGGAGGTGCACGCCGCGCCAGCCGGCATGCTCGGCGAGGACAACGAGCTCTCACGGGCATTCCCGGGCGGCTACCGCGCGCTGGCGCCGTTCCTGATATCGGACCGCGTCTGGTTCACGTGGCGGTACCGGCCGCCAGGCCAGGGAGCTGGCGTTCGATACGACGGCGTCGTCATGATCGACGATCGCTGGGCGTGGTTTCCAAAGGCATACCGAGTGGTCGGCGAGGCGCCGGGCGAGTCGGCTCGCGATTCCTGAGCGATCCGCTCCGCTTCGCGGTCTCAGCTCGCGCCGCGCAGCGCCGGCGCGACGGCGCCGAACCGGGCACTATAGTCGCGCACTCGTTCCTCGAGCTCGGTGAGCCGGGCCTGTCGGACAGGCTCGAAGCCGATCTCGCCGGCGATCCGCTTGGCACGCGCCAGGCATTCCATCACGCGCGGGTTCGGAGGGGCGGCCGCGTTCATCTCCGCGATCATCCACGCCTGGTAGATGCTGCAGTTCGCAGCCCGGTGGTGATCGGTGTCGTTGGGCAGTACCGCGACGGATTCCGCATACACGCGACGCGCCGTTTCGACATCGTTGATGCGCATCAGGTGATCGGCGAGCAGGCTCAGGTTCAGGGAGCGGAAGAACGGGTTGCTCGCCTTCTCCACGGCCAACCTGTACAGCCTTTCAGCGCCTTCGATGTCGCCCGCCGTCGCGAGCGCGTTGGCGATGGCGATCAGTTCCACGTCGAAGCACGATACGCCCTTGACTTCCATCAACGCGCTCGCCTCGCGGGCGAGCGACGTGAGCTTGTGATTCAGCGACTCGGCCAGGACATCGAAGCGGCCGATGTCCTGCGGTGTCGGACGTTGCAGGCAGTTGAAGTCGCCCTCGGCGATCGACAACTCCTGACGCGCGTCGATCAGCTTGCCGACGATCTCCACCAGTTGGTCGCGCGTCGCGTTGCGCAACTGGCGGTTCTGCTGGATCTGTCCGACCACCACGGCGACGATCGACATGACCAGGGCCAGCAGGCTCAGCGACAAGGTGAGTTTGTCGTTCTCGCTCAGTGAACTCAGCATCCCCGGCTCCGTTCCGCCGCTCCGCGCGGCAGCGATCGCACCCCTCGTGGCGCTCCGGAAAATCGCGCCCGGCTCGCCTGGACGCACGATTATCGGTACGGCGGCGCCCGAAGTGAAGGCATCGCCTCTCAAGTTCGCCTTCAAGGGGATGGCATTCATGGAGTGTCGTCTGGCCACCCGCACAAGCATCGCGACAACCGAGGGCGATCTCCGCAAGACGAAGGCGCCGACCATGACGTCACCGCTCAGGGTTCCAGAAGCGAGACTTGACCGGCAACCATCGACGACGCGCAGCGACAGGTGAACGGCAGCAGACGACGCGTTCCGCGCCCAGAAAGACGAAAGGGTCAGTAGCGACTTCGCTACTGACCCTCGAATCTCTTGGTCGGGGCGGCGGGATTCGAACTCGCGACCCCTTGCACCCCATGCAAGTGCGCTACCAGGCTGCGCTACGCCCCGACTGAGCCTCACAGTATAGCCTGAAAATGAGGCCCACCGAACGCGTTGCGAAGAATGTTGTCAGCCGACCAACAGCGCGCGGATCGCGAGGAGTTCGGCGCGCAGCTGATCCGGCGTCGTGGCGGCGCCCGGCGCGGCAGGCGGCGTGCTGCTGGCGGTGGGCGAGGTGCGGCGCGTCTGCAGCGCGGCCGCGCGCACGCCGGCGTTGCCGGCCGGGATGCTGGCAAACGCGTGCGCGTGCGGCGCCGTCGACGCGAATTCGCCGATGCCGCGTTGCGCGCGTTCGATGATGGCGAGGTCCTCGCGCGCCATCGCCTCGAGCGCGGCGTCGTCGAGCTGCGCGAAATCGGCGCGCGGTTCGCTCGCGCGCGGGCGCGCGGGCGGCGGCGCGACCTCGGCCGGCGCCTCGTCGTCCAGGATCTGGACATCGGCCGGCCCGGCCTCGAACGCCTCGTCCGACAACGCAGCCGCGTGCGCATGCGCGTGGCTGCCGGCGGTGTCGGCCAGCTGGTTGCGCGCGCCGCTGATCGTGAAGCCCTGCTCGTACAGCAGGTCGCGGATGCGGCGGATCAGCAGCACCTCGTGGTGCTGGTAGTAGCGGCGGTTGCCGCGCCGCTTCATGGGCTTGAGCTGCGCGAACTCCTGCTCCCAGTAGCGCAGCACGTAGGCCTTGACGCCGCACAGCTCGCTGACCTCGCCGATCGTGAAGTAGCGCTTGGCAGGGATGGCGGGCAGCGGCTTGTTGGTGTCCACGCTCATCGGCTGACCTTCCCGGATTTCGTCATGTCCGCTTCCCCCTGGTGCCCGCCGCCGGCGCCGTCGCGTTGCGGATCAACGGTTTCGGGAGCGGGGCTCAGACTTTACTCGAACTCCTCGGGCGGCGGAATGTCGCCCTGGACGATCGCCTTGAGCTTGTGGCTGGAATGGAAGGTGACCACGTTGCGCGCCTTGATGGGCACGGCCTCGCCGGTGCGCGGGTTGCGGCCCGGGCGCGAGCCCTTCTCGCGGATCGAGAAGTTGCCGAAGCCCGACAGCTTCACCTCGGTGCCCTTGACCAGCGCCTCGTGCAGCAGCTCGAAGAAGGCCTCGACGATGTCCTTGGACTCGCGCTTGTTCAGGCCGATGCGGTCGAACAGCAGCTCGGCCAGCTCGGCCTTCGTCAGCGTGGGCGTCTCCAGCGAAGGCAGGATCACGGCGTCGGGGGGCGTGGTGTCGGTCATGTCGCCGGGCAGTCGCTTCTCGAGGGTCGGATCGTCCATGGTCGGCATCATCGCAGATGCATCAGGCGCGCAGGCGGGCGCCGACGGCGGCGGTCGCGCGGGCGATGGCGGCGGCGACGGCGGCGTCGATGACCTCGTCGGTCAGCGTCGCTTCGTCGGACAGCAGCTCCAGGCGCACGGCCAAGCTGCGCTCGCCCGGCGCGAAGTCGGCCGCATCGGCCCGGGGGCGGTAGACGTCGAACAGCGTGGCCGAGCGCACCAGGCCGGTGGCGTCGTCGCGCAGCGCGGCCATCAGCAAGTCGTGCCGGACGTGCTCCTGCACCACCAGCGCGAGGTCGCGGCGGGCGGCCTGCTGGCGCGGCAAGGCCTGGGCCTGCGGCACGTCGCGCGCCTGCACGGCGGCGAGGTCGAGCTCGAACACGACCGGCGCGCTCGGCAGCTCGTAGGCCTGGCGCCAGCGCGGGTGGAACTCGCCGACGTGGCCGATGGACTTGCCGTCGACGATCACAGCGGCGCAGCGGCCCGGATGCATCGCCGGATGCTCGGCCGCCACGAACGTGACCGCGCGCGGCGCGAGCAGCTGCTCGACGTCGCCCTTGACGTCGAAGAAGTCGGCATGGCGCTCCGCCTCGCCCCACTGCAGCTGGGCTACCGGACCCCAGGCCAGGCCGGCCACGCGCAGCGGCTGCGCGACGCCGGCCACGCTGGTCAGCGACGACTGCACCGACGCGTCGCGCGCGAACACGCGGCCGATCTCGAAGATGCGCACGCGCGGCGCCTTGCGCGCCAGGTTGTTGCGCAGGATCTGCACCAGGCTGCCGACGAGGCTGGAGCGCATCACCGCCAGCGGCGCGGCGATCGGGTTGAGCACCTTGATCGGGTCGGCGTTGCCGGCCAGCTCGTGCTCCCAGCGCGCCTCGACGAACGAGAAGTTGATCGTCTCCTGGTAGTCGAGCGCGGCGACGGCGCGGCGCACCGCGTGCGTCGAGCGGCTCTCCTCGCGGCGCACGCGGGCCGTCACGGGCGCGACCGGCGGCGTGTCGGGCAGGCGGCCGAAGCCCAGCACGCGGATCACTTCCTCGATCAGGTCTTCCTCGATCTGCAGGTCGAAGCGCCACGACGGCGGCGTCACGGTGATCGTGCCCTCGCCTTCCGCATAGGCCAGGCCGAGGCGCTTCATCACGCCGGCGCATTCCGCCTGCGTGACGGGCATGCCGATCACCTTGGCCGCGCGCGCGACGCGCAGCGTCACGGGCGCGCGCGCGGGCAGGCGCGCGACGACGTCGTCGAGCGGGCCGGCCTGGCCGCCGCAGATGTCGAGGATCAGCTGCGTGATCCGCTCCATGTGCTGCGGGATCGTCTCGGCGTCGACGCCGCGCTCGAAGCGATGGCCGGCGTCGGTGGAGAAGTTGAAGCGACGCGAGCGGCCCGCCACGGCGGTCGGCCACCAGAACGCGGCCTCGACGTAGACGCTCTTCGTGTCGTCCGACACCGCCGAGGCGTCGCCGCCCATGATGCCGGCCAGCGACTCGGGGCCGGCGCTGTCGGCCACGACGCCGACGGTCTCGTCCAGCGTCACCGTGTTGCCGTTCAGCAGCTTGAGCGTCTCGCCCGGCCTGGCCCAGCGGATGACGAGCTCGTCGTGGATCTTGTCGCGGTCGAAGATGTGCGACGGACGGCCGAGCTCGAACATCACGTAGTTCGAGATGTCGACCAGCGCCGACACGGAGCGCTGGCCGCAGCGCGCCAGGCGCTCGACCATCCACGCCGGCGTGGCCGCCTTCTGGTTCACGCCGTGGATGACGCGGCCGTCCCAGCGGCCGCACAGGTCGGTCGCCTCGATCCGCACCGGCACCCGGTCGTCGTGCACCGGCTTGACCGGCGTGAAGGCGGGCGCGTTCAGCGGCGTGCCGGTCAGCGCCGACACCTCGCGCGCGATGCCCAGCACCGACAGGTTGTGCGCCAGGTTGGGCGTGAGCTTGAGCGTGAACAGCGTGTCGTCCAGCTTCAGCGCGTCACGGATGTTGATGCCCAGCTGGGTATCTGCCGGCAGCTCCAGCAGGCCGCCGTGGTCTTCCGACAGCTTGAGCTCGCGCGCCGAGCACAGCATGCCGAAGCTCTCGACGCCGCGCAGCTTGCCCACGCCGATCTTGAACGGCTTGCCGTCCTCGCCCGGCGGCAGTTCGGCGCCGACCATGGCCAGCGGCACGCGGATGCCGGCGCGCGCGTTGGGCGCGCCGCAGACGATCTGCAGCGGGCCGTTCGGCGACGCCGCGCCGGCGTCGACCTTGCACACGCGCAGCTTGTCGGCGTTCGGGTGCTGCACCGCCTCGAGGATCTCGGCGACGACGATGCCCGAGAACGGCGGCGCCACCGGATGCATCTCCTCGACCTCGAGGCCGGCCATGGTCAGCAGGTCGGCCAGTTGCTCGGTGGAGATGGGCGGGTTGCAGAACTCGCGCAGCCAGGATTCCGGGAATTGCATGGTGGGAACTCGGATTCAGGTATTGCAGTGGACGTGACGACTGAAGCGCGTGGCGGCTCAGCGGAACTGCGACAGGAAGCGCAGGTCGCCGTCGAAGAACTGGCGCAGGTCGTTGACGCCGTAGCGCAGCATGGTCAGGCGGTCCGGGCCCATGCCGAACGCGAAGCCGATGTAGCGCTCGGGATCCAGGCCGAAGTTCTTCACGACGTTCGGATGCACCTGGCCCGAGCCGGCCACCTCCAGCCAGCGTCCCTTGAGCGGGCCGCTCGCGAACGCGATGTCGACCTCGGCCGAGGGCTCGGTGAACGGGAAGAACGACGGGCGGAAGCGGATCTGCAGGTCGTCCGTCTCGAAGAACGTGCGGAAGAAGTCGGCGAACACCGAGCGCAGGTCCTTGAAGCTCACGTTCTCGCCGATCCACAGGCCTTCGCACTGGTGGAACATCGGCGAATGCGTGGCGTCGGAGTCGACGCGGTACGTGCGGCCCGGCGCGATCACGCGGATCTCGGGCATGACCTTCGCGTCCTTGTGGCGCTGCACGTGCTGCATCGCGTAGCGCACCTGCATCGGGCTGGTGTGCGTGCGAAGCAGGTAGCCGCCAGCATCCTTGTTTTCCGTCGCATACGCGCCGGCGTCAACGTAGAAGGTGTCGTGCATCGAGCGCGCCGGATGGTCTTCCGGCGTGTTCAGCGCGGTGAAGTTGTACCAGTCCTCCTCGATCTCGGGGCCGTCGGCGACGTCGAAGCCCATCGAGCCGAAGATCTGTTCGATGCGCTCCAGCGAGCGCGACACCGGATGCAGCCCGCCCTGCCCGCGCGCGCGGCCGGGCAGCGTCACGTCCAGCGCCTCGGCCTTGAGCTGCGCCTGCAGTTCGGCGTCGGCCAGCGCCTGGCGGCGCGCCGTCAGCGCGGACTCGATGCGCTGCTTGACGACGTTGATCTCCGCGCCGCGGGTCTTCTTCTCCTCGACCGACAGCGCGGCCATGCCCTTGAGCAGCTCGGTCACGCGGCCGGTCTTGCCGAGGAAGCGGGCCTTCGCGTTCTCCAGGTCGGCCGGCGTGGCCGCGGCGGAGAATTCGGTTTCGGCGGACTGCACCAGGGAGTCGAGGTCGTTCATGTTGGCCGTTCGGTCGAGTCCGCGAGCGGGACCGGAAATGGAGACGGGAAAAAGAAAAAAGGCCGGCACCCAGGGTGTCGGCCTTGTTCGGCGGACTGCGTGCAGTCTACCTTTGGCTTTGATCGCCGCCAGCCGGAGCCGGCCGCGGCGTGATCACGTTCAAGCCAGCTGAGCCTTCACCTTGGCGACGATGGCGCCAAAGGCGGCCGGGTCGTTGATGGCCATGTCGGACAGGACCTTGCGGTCCAGGTCGATAGCCAGCTTCTTCAGGCCGGCGATGAAACGGCTGTACGTGACGCCATGGGCACGGGTGCCGGCGTTGATACGGGCGATCCACAGCTTGCGGAAGACGCGCTTGCGGGTACGGCGGTCACGGTAGGCGTACTGGCCCGCCTTCATCACCGCCTGCTTGGCAACGCGGTAGACGTTCTTGCGGCGGCCGCGGTAGCCCTTGGCCAGGGCCAGGATCTTCTTGTGACGAGCGCGGGCGGTTACACCACGTTTGACGCGAGGCATGTTGGTTCCTTTCTAGTCCGGTAGAAGATCAGAGGCCGGCGAACGGCAGCATCTGAGCCATGTGACCCATGTTGGTCTCATGCACGTTGACGGCGCCGCGCAGGTGGCGCTTGTTCTTCGTGGTCTTCTTCGTGAGGATGTGGCGCTTGAACGCCTGACCGCGCTTGACGGTGCCACCCGGACGGACGCGGAACCGCTTGGCCGCGCTCTTCTTGGTCTTCATCTTGGGCATTGGAATGCTCCTTTGGATCACCCTTGGACCAGGCGAACGTCGAGATCGGCGTTGCTTGTCGGCCTGCCAGGGCTTATGGGCTGAACCTTCGCAAAAAAGCGCATCCGAAGACGCGCTTTCCACGGGGCTCGCCGCGGATCCCTCGATTCGACCTTGGTCAAATCGGGGAACCTGGGATTATAGCTCAGCTTTTCTTCTTCGGGGCAAGCACCATGATCATCTGGCGCCCTTCCAGCTTGGGCATGTGCTCGACCACGGAGACATCGGCCAGCTCGTCGCGGATGCGCTCCAGCAGGCGCATGCCGATGTCCTGGTGGGTGATCTCGCGACCGCGGAAGCGCAGCGTGACCTTGCCCTTGTCGCCATCTTCCGCGATGAAGCGGCGAAGATTGCGCATCTTGATGTTGTAGTCGCCTTCATCGGTGCCGGGGCGGAACTTGACTTCCTTGACCTCGATGATCTTCTGCTTGGACTTGGCGTCGGCGGCCTTCTTCTGCTCGATGTACTTGAACTTGCCGTAGTCCATCAAGCGGCAGACCGGGGGATCGGCCATGGCGGCGATCTCGACCAGATCCACGTCGTATTCGCTGGACAGCCGCAAGGCCTCCATCAGGCTCACAACGCCGAGCGGCTCGTTCTCCGGGCCATTCAAGCGCACCATGGGTGCGGTGATTTCTCGATTGAGCCGGTGCTTGCGCTCGACATTGGGCATCCGACGGTCAGCAAAGGTAGCGATGGTGCAAATCCTTCAAGGCGAATCCTGGGCAAGAACAGGACGCATAAAAACAGGGGTGGTGAGCGCGTCGGGGCAAATCGTCGACCCGCCAACACGAAAACGCGCTTGATGAGCGCGTTTTCGACGAAGTTGGCCGGCGATCCTGCCGTCAGACCTTGGAGGCGATGTCTTCCGCGAGCTTCTTTTCGAAGTCTGCCAGAGGCATCACGCCGAGATCCCGGTTGCCCCGGGCGCGCACCGCAACGGCCCCGCTTGCCTTCTCCTTGTCGCCGACGACGAGGATGTACGGAACCTTTTGCAATGAATGCTCCCGGATTTTATAGGTGATCTTTTCGTTGCGCAAATCGGCCTGGGCCTTGACGCCTTGCTCGCGCAGGTTGGCGACCACGTCCTGGACGTAGTCCGCCTGCTGGTCCGTGATCCCGCAGACCACCACCTGCACCGGCGCCAGCCAGGCCGGCAGCGCGCCGGCGTGCTGCTCGATCAGGATGCCGATGAAGCGCTCCAGGCTGCCGACGATGGCGCGGTGGAGCATCACCGGGGCGTGGCGCTCGCCCGACTCGGCCACGTACTCCGCACCCAGACGCTGCGCCATCATGAAGTCGACCTGCATCGTGCCGCACTGCCACTGGCGGCCCAGCGCGTCCTTGAGCGTGTATTCGATCTTCGGGCCGTAGAACGCGCCGTCGCCCGGCGCCATGATCACCTCGACGCCGGAGGCCTTCAGGCTGGCGATCAGCGCAGCCTCGGCCTTGTCCCACAGGTCATCCGAGCCGATGCGCGCGGCCGGGCGCGTGGCCACCTTGTAGATGATGTCCGTGAAGCCGAAGTCCCTGTAGACCTTCTGCAGCAGCGCCGTGTAGGCCAGGCATTCGGGCAGGATCTGGTCTTCCGTGCAGAAGATGTGGCCGTCGTCCTGCGTGAAGCCGCGCACGCGCATGATGCCGTGCAGGCCGCCGCTGGGCTCGTTGCGGTGGCAGTTGCCGAACTCGCCGTAGCGCAGCGGCAGGTCGCGGTAGCTCTTGATGCCCTGCTTGAAGATCAGGATGTGGCCGGGGCAGTTCATCGGCTTGAGGGCGTACTCGCGCTTCTCGCTCTCCGTCGTGAACATCGCGTCCTTGTACTTGTCCCAGTGGCCGGATAGCTCCCACAGCGACTTGTCGATCACCTGCGGGCCCTTGACCTCCTGGTAGCCGTTGTCCTGGTAGACCTTGCGCATGTACTGCTCGACGCCCTGCCACACCGCCCAGCCCTTGGGGTGCCAGAACACCATGCCGGGGGCGTGATCGTCGATGTGGAACAGGTCGAGCTCGCGGCCGAGCTTGCGGTGGTCGCGCTTCTCGGCCTCCTCCAGCATCGTCAGGTACTGCTGCAGTTCCTCCTTCGTCGCCCAGGCCGTGCCGTAGATGCGCTGGAGCATCTCGTTGCGGTGATCGCCGCGCCAGTAGGCGCCGGCCACCTTCATCAGCTTGAAGAACTTGAGCTTGCCCGTGGACGGCACGTGCGGGCCGCGGCACAGGTCCTCGAACGCGCCCTCTCGGTACAGCGAGACCTCCTGGCCGGCCGGGATGCTGCCGATGATCTCGGCCTTGTACGCCTCGCCCATGCCCTTGAAGTACGCGACCGCCTCGTCGCGCGGCAGCACGCGGCGCGTCACCTTCTCGTCCTTGGCGGCGAGCTCGCCCATCTTCTTCTCGATGGCCGCGAGATCCTCCGGCGTGAACGGGCGCTTGTACGCGAAGTCGTAGTAGAAGCCGTTCTCGATCACCGGGCCGATCGTGACCTGGGCCTCGGGGAACAGCTCCTTGACGGCGTAGGCCAGCAGATGGGCCGTGGAGTGGCGGATCAGGTCCAGGCCATCGGGATCCTTGGCCGTGACGATGGCCAGCGTTTCGTCCGTCTCGATCAGATGGCTCGTGTCGACCAGCTTCGTGTGGCCCGGCGCGCCCACGCGGCCGCCCAGCGCCGCCTTGGCCAGGCCGGCGCCGATGGAGGCGGCGACGTCGGCCACCGTGACGGCTTGCGGGAATTCGCGTTTGGAACCGTCGGGCAGTTGGATGGAAATCATGGGAAAGGTCTTTCGGAAAAACAAAAAGCGCGACCGTTGGCCGCGCTTCGAGAATTGGGAGAAGAAAAGATGCCGCGCGTCAGTGCGCCACGGCCGGGCGCGCCCCGCGGATTGAATCGAACGAAACCGTAGTTCGCGGTGTCATAACCCGTCGCGCCTTTCCCATTCTTGATTGGTTGATCGATGCTGGATCGAGATGGCTCGATTCTATTTGATTTTTGTATAGCGCAAATTCGCTGAGTCGCAGCCACGCAACCGGCTCTTCAAGGCAACGGCAGCGCCTCGATCGACGACTGCCGCGTCAACGCCTCGAACTCCTCGGCCAGCCGCGCGCTCTCCTCCGTCGCGCGGCGCCAGACATCCTCGCGGGCGTCGTGATCGTCGCCGAAGGCCTTGAAGTCGCCGCGGTCGGGGATCTTGCCGCCCGGCAGCGTGGCCACCCACTCGGGGCTGGGCGACAGCAGGACGACGTTGGCCAGGCGCGCGCTGGCGCGGTGGCGGTGGCGCAGCGCCTTGTCCAGCCAGCCGGGCACCAGCGTCTTCTGGAAGTGCGGGTAGAGCACGAGGCCGTCGCCCAGGGCGGCGTAGTCGAGGTGCAGGTGGTAGTCGGTGATGCCGCCGTCCCAGTACGGGCCGGGCGGCGCGCCGGGGATCGAGTCGACCGCCTCGAGCCAGAACGGGATCGTGCAGCTCGCGAGCACGCTGCGCGCGAGGTTCGCGCCCGTGAGCGCGACGTGCTGGGTGCGGTAGTCGTGCGTGGGCACGGGCAGCTTGTCGCGCGGGTCGGAGAAGATCACGCGCTCCAGGAAGCCGCCCATCGCGCGGCGCGACACCGCGTTGGACGCGAACGCCCCGAGGTAGCCGAGCGGCGTGCGCACGCGCCCGTCACGCGCGAGCGCGCGCACGCCTCGGCTGGTGAACACGTGCAGCCGCAAGCGCGGGTGCGACAGCACCTCGTGCTCGCGGCCGCCGAAGCGCTCGCGCAGCTTGGCCTCGAACAGCTCGCTGACGTGGCCCGGCCTGGGCGCCTTGCCGGGCTCGTGCTCGTAGCGCTGCGCGATGTAGTCGGCGGCCAGATCCGCCAGCGCGGCGTCGGCGTCGGGCAGGCAGGCGCTGGCCATGCGCCAGGCGCCGATCGACGCGCCCAGCAGGTGCACGGTCTGCGTGCTGCGCGGCAGCCAGTGGCCGAACACGAAGCGGTCGAGCGGATTCAGGATCAGGCCCTTGGGGCCGCCGGCGGCCGCGGGGACGGCGCGGACGTCCTCCGGTTGCAGGCCGCGCTCGCGCAGGCGCTTGCGCGCGACCGGGCCGGCGAGGATCTGCAGCGCCTTCATGGAGCTGGTCAGCGCTTGCTCTGCAGCTTGGCGAACGCCGCCGCCATCGCGTTCTGGCCGGACGGCGCGGCCGCGGGCTGCGCGCCGCGCTGGCCGCCGCCCATGCGCTCGTTGCGCGCCGGCGCGCGGTAGCTGTTGTCGCTGCCGCGCGCGCCCTTCTGCTGGGGCTGCGAATCGAGCTTCATCGTCAGCGCGATGCGCTGGCGGGCGAGGTCGACCTCCACCACCTTGACCTTGACGATGTCGCCGGTCTTGACGACCTCGCGCGCGTCGTTGACGAACTTGTTGGACAGCTGGCTCACGTGCACCAGGCCGTCCTGGTGCACGCCGAGGTCGACGAACGCGCCGAACTGCGCGACGTTGCTGACGGTGCCTTCCAGCAGCATGCCGGGCTGCAGGTCCTTGATGTCCTCGACGCCGTCGTTGAAGCGCGCCACCTTGAAGTCGGGGCGCGGGTCGCGGCCGGGCTTCTCGAGCTCGACCAGGATGTCCTTGATCGTGATCGCGCCGAACTTCTCGTCGGCGAACGCGTCGGGCTTGAGCGCCTTGAGCACGTCGCTGCGGCCCATGACCTCGGTGATCGGCCGCGACGTCGCAGCCAGCATGCGCTCGACCACGGGATACGTCTCGGGGTGCACGCCCGTCATGTCCAGCGGGTTCGTGCCGCCGCGGATGCGCAGGAAGCCGGCCGCCTGCTCGAAGGTCTTGGGGCCCAGGCCCGCGACGTCCAGCAGCTGCGCGCGCGCCGCGAACGCGCCGTTGGCGTCGCGCCAGCGCACGATGGAGCTGGCCACGGCCTGGCTCAGGCCCGACACGCGCGCCAGCAGCGGCGCCGACGCGGTGTTGAGGTCGACGCCGACCTTGTTCACGCAGTCCTCGACGACGGCGTCCAGCGTCTTGGCCAGCTCGCTCTGGTTGACGTCGTGCTGGTACTGGCCGACGCCGATGCTCTTGGGGTCGATCTTCACCAGCTCGGCCAGCGGATCCTGCAGGCGGCGCGCGATGGAGACGGCGCCGCGCAGGCTCACGTCCAGGTCGGGCAGCTCCTTGCTGGCGAACTCGGAGGCCGAGTACACCGAGGCGCCGGCCTCGCTGACGACGATCTTGTCGATCTTCACGTCCGGCGCGAGCTGCTGCACGCGCTTGATCAGGTCGCCGGCGAGCTTGTCCGTCTCGCGGCTCGCGGTGCCGTTGCCGATGGCGATCAGGTTGACCCCGTGCTGCGCCACCAGGCGGCCCAGCGCGTGCAGCGAGCCTTCCCAGTCGCAGCGCGGCTCGTGCGGGTAGACGGTGTGCGTGGCCAGCACCTTGCCGGTGTCGGAGACGACGGCCACCTTCACGCCGGTGCGGATGCCGGGGTCCAGGCCCATCACGACGCGCTTGCCGGCGGGTGCGGCCAGCAGCAGGTCGCGCAGGTTCTCGGCGAACACGCGGATCGCGACCTTCTCGGCCTCCTCGCGCACGCGGCCGAACAGGTCGCGCTCCAGGCTCAGCGACAGCTTGACCTTCCACGTCCACGCCACCGTGCGCTTGATCAGATCGTCGCCCGCGCGCTTGCCGTGGGCCCAGCCCAGGTGGCGCGCGATGCGGCCTTCGGCCAGGCTCGGCTGGCCGGGGACGAGTTCCTCGTCGAGCACGAGCTTGGCGTCCAGCACCTCCTGCGTGCGGCCGCGGAACACGGCCAGCGCGCGATGCGAGGGCACCGTGCCGATCGGCTCGGAGTAGTCGAAGTAGTCGCGGAACTTGGCGACGTCGGCGTTGTGCTCGTCCTTGCCGTCCATCTTCTTCGATTGCAGGACACCCTCCGCCCACAGCCACTCGCGCAGCGCGCCCACCAGCGCGGCGTCCTCGGCCCAGCGCTCGGACAGCAGGTCGCGCACGCCGTCGAGCACCGCGAACGCATCGGCGAAACCGGCATCGGCGTTGACGAAGGCGGCGGCCTGGGCGTGCGGATCCAGCGTCGGGTCGGCGAACAGCTTGTCGGCCAGCGGCTCGAGGCCGGCCTCGCGGGCGATCATGCCCTTGGTGCGGCGCTTCTGCTTGAACGGCAGGTAGAGGTCTTCCAGCTCCTGCTTGGTCGGCGCGGCGGCGATGGCCTCGGCCAGCGCGGGCGTGAGCTTGCCCTGCTCGTCGATGCTCTTGAGCACCGCGGCGCGGCGGTCTTCCAGCTCGCGCAGGTAGGCCAGACGCGCCTCGAGCTCGCGCAGCTGCGCGTCGTCGAGGTTGTCGGTGACTTCCTTGCGATAGCGGGCGATGAACGGCACCGTCGCGCCACCGTCCAGCAGCGTCACCGCCGCGTTGACCTGTGCGGGGCGGACCTGCAGTTCCGCCGCGATCTGAAGAAGGATCTTTTCCAAAACTCGTTGCCCGTCTGGCGTCGCGAAGCGCGCGAGTTTGCCATAGCGAGGTAACGGATCCCGACGCGCCGCGTGGGGCTTTTCGGGCCCCGGATGTGGTACGGATCGCGGGCCCCGATGCGACGCCGCCGCCAGGTTCTCTCAAGACGTAAGGACCGGCGTCGACGCCCTGCTCGACCGGTTGCGCCCTGTTACCTCGATGGGTCGAATTGGCCCGAGGATGGCCGAATCATTTCGTGAATGAAGTCACGGCCTCGCACCCATCATTGCGGCAGCGCGGACATCCTGGCCCCGCGCGCCTTCTCACGCCCCACGACCCTCCCATGACCGCCGCCCAAGACATCGATCCCCTCGCCCCGGGCCTGAGCGCCACCGAACGCGCCATGCTGATGGACCTGATCAAGGCGCGCGAGGCCTACTGCCTGGCCGGCCGCGGCCGCGAGTACCACGCGCTCGGCAAGGCGCTGACGGTGGTGTGGCACTACCTGCAGCAAAAGAGCGGCGCGCCCGACCTGCCGCGCACCGACTTCGGCTCGCTGGACGTCACGCTGCCGATCGACGACACGCGCGACGCCGCCAACCGCGCCCACGCGCTGTCCTGGAACTTCTCCGCCACGCGCCTGCAGGCTTCCGCCAAGACCGGACGCTGACGCCCGCGGCGGCGCGAGAATGGGCCGATGACGCCCGCCTCGCCCGCCCCCGCAGCTCCCGCATCCCGACTGCGCCACGGCGGCTGCGCCTGCGGCGCGCTGCGCTTCGAGGCGCGCGGCGAGCCCCTGGGCGTCGGCCTGTGCCATTGCATGACGTGCCGCCGCCGCCACGGCGCGCCGTTCAACGCCTTCGCCACCTACGCGGCGGCACAGGTCGCCTGGAGCGGGCCCGCCGGCCGCTGGCGCTCCGCCGAACATTCGCAGCGCCTCGGCTGCGCGACCTGCGGCGCGCCGATCTTCTGGGCCGACGACGCCGGCGAGTTCATCGAGCTGCACCTGGGCAGCTTCGACGACGTCGGCTCGCTGGCGCCGCAGTACGAGATCTGGACGCTGCGGCGCGAACCCTGGCTGCCGCCGCTGCCCGTGCCGCAGTACGAGCGCGATCGCCCTTCCGACGAGGCGTGAGCGTCAGGCCGCCTCGTCCAGCGCCCGCATCGCCTCGTCGATCAGCGCGTGCAGCGCGACCACGCGCCGCGGCCCCAGCGCCGCGTTGAGGCTCTCCTGCGCGACGCGCCAGCGGCGCTGCGCCTCCGCCCGCTTCGCGCGCCCCGCGTCCGTCGCCTGCACCAGGCGGCTGCGCGCGTCCGCGCCCGCCTCCAGCGTCAGCCAGCCCGCCGCGACCAGCGGCTTGAGGTTGCGCGACAGCGTCGAGGCATCGACGTTCATCGCCTCCGCGAGGTCGACCGGGCGGATCGGCCCGAGCTTGACGACATAGCTCAGCAGCGAGTACTGCGTGCCCTTCAGGCCCACCTGCCCCACCTCGGCGTCGTAGCGCTGGGCGACGCGGCGCATCAGCTGGCGCAGCTTGAGGTTGGTGCAGCCCTGCGGCCGCTCGACGCCGGCGGCGGACTCGCGTCCAGGCTGTAAAGAAGGCGACATGCGTCGATTATAGTTGCAGCTACATTGGTTGCATATGCATCGATAGTTCGAAAGGAAGCCCATGTCCGCCGTGCTCGCTCCGCCCGCCTCGCCGCGCCTGTCCACCGACGAGGCGCAGGCCGTCCTGCAGCAGTGGATCGCCGAGGGCGACGCCCGCGAGGCGGTCATGAACCGCGCCGGCCCCGGCGTCGCCTCGCCGCAGCAGTGGGCCGGCAAGAGCGGCCTGGAGCAGATGCAGGCGATGCTGGACGGCCTGCTGCCGTTCGCGCCGATCGCCCGGACGCTGGACTTCTCGCTGATCCGCGTCGCCCCCGGCAAGGCGCTGTTCCAGGGCACGCCCGGCCCGCAGCACTTCAACCCGATGGGCGGCGTGCACGGCGGCTGGTTCGCCACGCTGCTGGACTCCGCGCTCGGCTGCGCCGTCCACACGCTGATGCCCGCCGGCCGCGGCTACACGACGGCCGAGCTGAGCGTCAACTACGTGCGCGGCCTGTCGCCCAAGGTCGGCCGCGTGCGCGCCGAAGGCACGGTGCTCCATTGCGGCAAGCAGCTGGCGACCGCCGAGGCGCGCCTGTTCGGCCCGGACGGCACGTTGTTCGCGCACGCCACCACCACCTGCCTGGTGTTCGAGCTGCCCGCGGCGCGCTGAGGGCGGCCGGCGACCGCGCTCCCGCGGGTCGTCCATGCCAACCTGCGGACCGTCGCGTGGCGCTTCGCGCGCGGCCGCGCCTTGCCGGCGGCCTGACCTGGGGCCGCCCCGACTTCGACTACGCTCAGGACGCCGCCAAGTTCTCGCCCGACTACACCCGCAAGGAGCTGTCGCCGGAGGACGGCATCGGCGAGTCGCTGCCGCGCCTGCTCGCGGCCATGACGAGCTGGGACGTGCGCGGCGTGACGCACCTCGACTGCCCCGTCTTCATCTTCGCCGGCCGTCACGACTACGAGACGCCGTCGCAGCTCGCGGTCGACTGGCTCGCCGCGCTGCACGCGACGCGCAAGGGCCTGGTCATGTTCGAGAACTCCGCCCACATGATGGAGCTGGAGGAGCCCGGCAAGGCGCTGGCGCACCTGGTGGGGGACGTTCGCCCCATCGCCGAGGAGGCCGGCGACGCCGCGTCGGTGGACGCGCCGAACTGGCGCATCCGCAAGCTGCTCTGACGTCCGCCGCGCAGGCATGCAAAAAAGCCCGCCGGCCGGAAGCCGCGGGCTTTTCGTGTCTGGATCCGCGCGGGGGCGAACCACCCCGCACGACGCGCGCTCAGGCCGGACCGGGGCCGCGGCGCTCGATGTGGCGGAAGGTGATGCGGCCCTTGGTCAGGTCGTAGGGCGACAGCTCCAGCGACACCTTGTCGCCCGCCAGGATGCGGATGTGGTGCTTGCGCATCTTGCCGGAGGTGTAGGCGACCAGCTCGTGGCCGTTGTCCAGCTTCACACGGTAGCGCGAGTCCGGCAGCACGTCCTCGACCACCCCGTGCATCTCGATCAGTTCTTCTTTTGCCATTGAAAACGCTCCTGAAATTTGTGCGATGAAAGACCAGCGGTGCCACGCGAGGCTGATGGCCGCGAAGCGGGATGGCCTTCGAAGATGGCGTTGCGCCGTGCCACTCGTGCACGCCCGGGCAGGAGGCGGTGCGGAGCGCATGGCGCAGGCACGGATCGCGTTGCCGCGACCGGCGCCGTTGGATACCTTGGGCGGCGACCGTCGTCGGTCCACGGTTCGCCGATGGGGCGGGCCGCGTTCAAGCCGAAACGGACGCAACCGTTTATTTTAAGGCTTTCCGGACCGTTTCGTCGTCCGGCGCGAAACCCGGGGATGCGACGCCCTGTGGCGGGCGCCCCACGCTCATCCGCGGGAAGCCGCCGAACTGGCCTTGCCCTGGGAGCAGACGTTCGTCCCGGTGACCGTCAGGCGCAGCGTGCCGCCATGCCATTCCAGCCAGTTCAGGGCGACGAATTCCTCGATCTCCGCGGCGGCGATCAGGCCGGCCTGCCGGGTGCGCAACAGCTCCACGGCGGCCGGCAGGGCCAGGCGCAGACGTTCCTTGCGCGCCGCCTCTTCCTTGTCGGCGGCGGTGACGGGCAATGCCTTGGGAGGCTTCATGCCGGATCCTGCTTCGCGGTGGAACGCTGCGCGGCCATCATGCTGCGCGCCCGGTTCGAGCGCGCAGCCGGCACATCACAGCGCGCGGATGTTCGAAGCCTGCAGGCCCTTCTGGCCTTGCTTGACTTCGAATTCGACGCGTTGGTTCTCGGCCAGGCTCTTGAAGCCCTCGCCCTTGATTTCGCTGAAGTGGGCGAACAGGTCCTTGCCGCCGGAGTCCGGGGTGATGAACCCGAAGCCCTTGCCATCATTGAACCACTTCACAACACCGGTTTCGGTCGTCATTCTCTAAATCCTAATTTCAAGATCATGCGCAGCACATGCCAACGCAGGGCAGGTACTACGCAAGAAAATCAAACTGGAGAGTTCGACCAAGCCGAAACGCCGTTCACACGACGAGAGCCGGAGGAGTCCTTAGGACGATGGTCTCAGGTATTGCCTACCCCGACATGATACATGAGGCGAACGCTCGTTCCGAGGACGCTTCGCTCGGGACGAACCCTGAAAGCGCTTCAGCGGCGCAACGCGGCGCGCAGCTGCTCGCCCAGTTCCGGGCGTTCGCGATACGGGTCGGTCGGGTTGGTTCCGGCCAGGATGTCATCGGCGCGCGTCATCACCGGCGCCAGCGCCTTCGGGTGGCTGTAGATGTAGAAGCGGTCGGCCTCCAGCGCGTCGAACACGAACTGCGCGACGTCCGCCGCCGTCACGCGTCCGCCCGCCACGGCCTTCTCGATCAGGCCCTGCGCCACGCGCTGGCTGGTCGTCGCCTTGCGGCCTTCCTCCTGCGCGTCCTGCGGGCGCGCGCGCTCGCTGTGCGCGATGCCGGTGGGCACGAAGTACGGGCACAGCACGTGGGCGTGCACGCGGTCGCTCACGAGCCTCAGGTCCTGGTACAGCGTCTCGCTGAGCGACACCACCGCGTGCTTGCTGACGTTGTAGACGCCCATGTTGGGCATGTTCACGAGGCCCGCCATCGACGCCGTGTTGACGATGTGGCCCGAGTAGCCCGGATCGGCCTTCTCGGCGGCCAGCATCATCGGCGTGAACACGCGCACGCCGTGCGCGACGCCCATCACGTTGACGCCCATCACCCAGTCCCAGTCGCGCGCCGTGTGCTCCCAGATCAGCCCGCCGGCGCCGACGCCCGCGTTGTTGAACACGAGGTGCGGCGCGCCGAAGCGGGCCAGCGTCGCGGCGCCCATCGCCTCGATGTCGGCGGCGTGGCGCACGTCGCAGCGCAGTGACAGCACCTGCGCGCCGAGGGCCTGGACCTGCGCGACGGCCTCGCCCAGCGCCTCCATCATCACGTCGGCCATCACGACGTTCAGCCCCAAGCGCGCGGCCAGCAGCGAGGTTTCGAGGCCGAAGCCGGAGGCGGCGCCGGTGATGACGGCCGTGCGGCCTTGCCAGGAAGTCGTGGTCATGTCGTCTCGCTCAGGTTGGATCAGTGCGCCGCGGCGCGCCGGAGGATGGCATCGAAATCGGTGGACGAGCCGAGCTGGCCGAACGCGTCGGGCGCGCCGTCGAGGCGGCTCTCGCAGAACGCGGCAAGCACCGGCGCGGGCGCGGTCTGGGCAAGCAGCGTGCCTTGCGTGACGAGCGCGAGATCGCGCGCGAGGCGGCGGGCGTCGATCTCGTCGACGCCGTTCTCCACGCGCACCAGCAGGCGCTGCGCCGCGCGGTCGAGCAGCGGATGCGCGCCCTTGGCGGCGCGCATCTCGTGCGCGAGCGCGTCGGCGATCGCCCCCGTGCGCAGCGCGCGCAGCAGGTCCAGCGCCATGATGTTGCCGGCGCCTTCCCAGATCGAGTTCAGCGGCATCTCGCGGTAGATGCGCGCCATCACGCCCTCGCCGTGCTCCTCGACGTAGCCGTTGCCGCCCAGGCATTCCATCGCCTCCTGGGCGAGGTGGCTGCCGCGCTTGCAGACCCAGTACTTGGCCGCGGGCGTCAGCAGGCGCCGCATCAGCGCCTCGTGCTCGCGCTCGGCGGCGGGCGTGGACGCGTCCTCGCTGCGGTCGACGGCGCGCGCCAGGCGCAGCGCGAGCGCCGTCGCGGCCTCGCTCTCGAGCGCGAGGTCGGCCAGCACGTTGCGCATCAGCGCGTGCTCGACCAGGCGCTTGCCGAAGGCCATTCGGTGCGTCGCGTGATGCAGCGCGAGCGATACCGCCCCCCGCATCAGGCCGGCGGTGCCGAGCGCGCAGTCCAGCCGGGTCAGCGCGCCCATCGCGAGGATCTGCGGCAGGCCGCGGCCCTCGTCGCCGACGCGCCAGGCCAACGCGTCGACGAACTCGACCTCGGAGCTCGCGTTGGCCTTGTTGCCCAGCTTGTCCTTCAGGCGCTGGATGCGCACGGCGTTGAGCGTGCCGTCGGGCAGCCAGCGCGGCAGGAACAAGCAGGTCGGGCCGGCGGGCGTCTGCGCGACCACCAGGAAGGCGTCGCTCATCGGCGCCGACATGAACCACTTGTGGCCGACGAGGCGATAGCGCTCGCCCCAGGCGTCCGCGCCGTCGCGCACCGCCTGCGTCGTGTTGGCGCGCACGTCGGAGCCGCCCTGCTTCTCCGTCATGCCCATGCCCATCGTCATCGCCGTCTTCGTCGTGGCGAGCTGGAAGCGGGCGTCGTAGCGCGGACTGGCCAGCAGGCCGGAGAACGCCCGTTGCAGCGCCGCGTTGGCGCGCAGCGCGGGCGCGACGGCGTAGGTCATCGACACCGGGCACAGCACCGAGGGCTCCAGCTCTGTGAACAGCATGAAGCCGGCAGCGCGCTCGACGTGGCTGGGGCCGCCGGCCTCCCACGGCGAGCCGTGCAGCCTGTGGTGCAGCGCCGCGCCCAGCAGCACGTGGTAGCTGGGGTGGAACTCGACCTCGTCGATGCGATGGCCGAAGCGGTCGTGCGCGTGCAGCACCGGCGCGTGCAGGTTGGCCAGCCGCGCGTGGCGCTGCATGCCGGCGCTGCCCGCCACCTTGCCGAGCGACGACAGCCCGTCGGTCGCCAGCGAAGGCGCATTGAACTTCACCGCGTCGCGCAGCGCGGCGTCCGCCTCGAACAGGTTGACGTCCTCGTACGGAGGCACCTGGTTCAGCACGACGTGCGTCGCTGCGCTCATGATGCGGGCCGCTCCATGTCGATGTGGGGGATGTCGTCCTCCAGGTAGATCTCGCTGTCCGGCACGTAGCCGTGGCGGCCGTAGAACTCCTGCAGGTGCGCCTGCGCGCCGATGCGGTTGCGCTGGCCGGGCCAGGTCTCGTCGCAGCGCCGCAGCGCCTCGGCGATCAGCCGGTGGCCCAGCCCCGTGCCGCGCTGCGACGCGTCGACCACCACGCGGCCGATCGACGGCGGCTCGAACTTCACGCCGGGGTCGCACACGCGCACGTACGCGAGCAGCCGGCCGTCGGCGCCGCGACCCAGCAGATGCCACGACTGGCGGTCCAGGCCGTCCGGATCGAGATACGCGCAGTCCTGCTCCAGCACGAAGATGCGCGCCCGCAGCGCGAGCATGTCGTACACGTCGTCGCCGCTCAGGCCTTCGAAGCGGGTCCATTGCCAGGTCAGCATCGCGCTCTCGTCCGGGAAGTTGGTCTCAGACCAGTTTTACCAGCTGCTTGCCCTGGTTCCTGCCCTTGAGCAGCCCGAAGAAGGCCTCGGGCGCGTTCTGCAGGCCCTGCGCCACCGATTCCTTGTACTTGAGCTTGCCGGTGGCCACCAGCGTGCCGAGCTCCTTGAGCGCCTCGGGCCAGGCGTCCATGTGCTCGCTGACGATAAAGCCTTCGATCTTCATGCGGTTGACCAGGATCAGCTGCGGCATCGTCATCGGGATCGGCTCGCCGTTGTAGCCGGCGATCATCCCGCACATGGCGACGCGCGCGAACGCGTTGGAGCGCAGCATCACCGCGTCCAGCAGGTGGCCGCCGACGTTCTCGAAGTAGCCGTCGATGCCGTCCGGGCAGGCGGCCTTCAGCGCGCCGCTCATCGTCTTCACGTCCGGGTACAGGCGGTAGTCGATGCACTCGTCGAAGCCGAGCTCCTCCTTGACCATGCGGCACTTGTCCGGGCCGCCGGCGATGCCGACGACGCGGCAGCCACGCGCCTTCGCGAGCTGGCCGACCGCGCCGCCCACGGCGCCGGCCGCGGAGCTGACGACCACCGTCTCGCCGGCCTTGGGGTTGATGATCCTGACCAGGCCGTACCAGCCGGTGACGCCGGGCATGCCCACCGCGCCGAGGTAGGCCGACAGCGGCACGTGCGTCGTGTCGACCTTCTGCAGCACGCCGCGCTGGCCGGCGTCGACGACGGCGTATTCCTGCCAGCCGCCCATGCCCACGACCTTGTCGCCGGGCCTGAAGTTCGGGTTCCTCGACTCGACCACCTCGCCGGCGGTGCCGCCGATCATCACCTCGTCCAGCGGCTGCGGCGCGGCGTAGCTCTTGGCGTCGCTCATGCGGCCGCGCATGTACGGATCCAGGCTCAGGAAGTGGTGGCGCACCAGCACCTGGCCGTCGGCCAGCGGCGCGACGGGCGTCTCGACGAGCTTGAAGTTCTCGGCGACGGGCTCGCCGGCGGGACGCGAGGCGAGGAGGATCTGGCGGTTGATGGTGGACATGGTGGGGTCTCCGTGGTGGATGCGGGCCGACATCGGGTATGCGCCGGCCGGTGATTGTCAGGAAGCGGCGTCGAGCTCGGCGCCGCGCTTGAGCTTGCGCAGGAATTTGAAGGTGCCGGTGGCGTGGGCGCACAGCGCGCCGCTGGCGTCGCGCACGCTGCCCTCGCAGAAGGCGGTGCCCCGGGTGCCGTGCAGCAGGTGGCCCCAGGCCACCAGCCGGCCGGTGGCGGGCCGCATGAAACTGGTCTTCATCTCGAGGGTGACGATGCCCGGCACGTCGGTGTCGTCGCGCACGCTGCGCGCGGCGTGCGCCATCACGACGTCCAGCAGCGTCATCACGACGCCGCCGTGCGCGACGGCCCACGAGTTGAGCATCTCGGGCCGCACCTCGAGGCTGACCTCGGCGACGCCCGAATCGAAGCGCCACAGCTGCATGCCCAGCGTCTCGACGAAGGGGATGTCGAGCGCGAACTTCAGCGGGGTGCGCTGCTCGGTCATGAGCTCAGGCCCCGTGCACGGCGCTGACGCCGCCGTCGACGGCGATCAGCTGGCCGGTGATGTGCTTGCCCGCGTCGCTGGCCAGCAGCAGCGCGGCGCCCTTCAGGTCCTCGTCGTCGCCGAGGCGGCGCAGCGGCGCGTGGGCGCGCATGTTGTCGACGCCGAGGCTCGCCAGCAGGCCCGCCGTCATCTTGCTGGGGAAGAAGCCCGGCGCCAGCGCGTTGACGTTGATGCCGTGCACGCCCCACTCGCCGGCCAGCGCCCGCGTGAAGTTCAGCACCGCGGCCTTGCTGGTGTTGTAGGCGACGGTGGTCATCCCGGGCGAGTTGCCCGACAGGCCCGCGATCGACGCCACGTTGATGATGCGGCCGCACCTGCGCGGGATCATGCTGGCCTTGCCGATCGCCTGCGACAACAGGAAGATGGCGCGGACGTTGAGGTTCATCACCTTGTCCCAGGCGTCGAGCGGATGCTCCTCGGCCGGCGCGCCCCAGGTGGCGCCGGCGTTGTTGACCAGGATGTCGACATGCCCCAGCTTCGCGATGGCTTCGTCGGCCAGCCGCTGCACCTCGGCGGGCTGGCTGGAGTCGGCCGCGATCCAGTCGGCCTGGACGCCGCGCTCCTTCAGCGCCGCGACCGCGGCTTCGAGCTCGCCCGCCTTGCGCGCGCTGATCACGATGCGCGCGCCGGCCTCGCCGAGCGCCTCGGCGATCTGCAGGCCCAGGCCGCGCGAGCCGCCGGTGACCAGCGCGGCGCGGCCCGTCAGGTCGAACAGCGACTGGATGCGGCGGCGTTCGGCGAACGCGGTGGTGGGGATGGCGGAAGGTGCGGTCATCGTGTCTCGGGTCGTTGGAGTCAGAAGGCGTCCTCGGGGACGTCGCGGCAGGTGCGGTCGCGCGCCTCGACGACGCGCAGCCAGGCGTCGGTCTTGGGCAGCTCGTAGCGCATGAAGTAGTCGAGCGCGGCCAGGCGGCCGACGTTGGCGGCGGACTCGACGTCGCCGCTCTCGACGATGGCTGCGCCGATGTCCAGCCACAGCCACGCGAGGATCGTGTGGCCGAAGGCCTGCAGGTAGGGCGTGGCGTTGGCGAGCGCGTCTTCGGGCACCGAGGTCGCCCAGGCCGAGCGCGTGGCCGCACCGAGCCGCTGCAGCGCCTGCGCGAGCGCGTTCGCGTGCGTCGCGTGACGCGCCTGCGGCAGCGCGCGCGCGATCGTCGCATCGATGCGGTGCGCCAGCAGCTTCAGGCCCGCGCCGCCCTGCATCACCGCCTTGCGGCCCAGCAGGTCCAACGCCTGGATGCCGTGCGTGCCCTCGTGGATCATGTTCAGGCGGTTGTCGCGCCAGTGCTGCTCCACCGGGAAGTCGCGCGTGTAGCCGTAGCCGCCATGGATCTGGATCGCCAGGCTGTTGGCCTCCAGCGCCCACTCGCTGGGCCAGCTCTTGGCGATCGGCGTGAGCATCTCCAGCAGCAGGCTCGCCTCGGCGGCGGACTCCGGCGTGCCGCTGCGCTGCTCGTCGACCAGGCGCGCGCAGTACAGCGCCAGCGCCATGCCGCCCTCGACGTAGGCCTTCTGCGCCAGCAGCATGCGGCGGATGTCCGCGTGCTCGATGAGGCGCACCGGCGACGCCGACGCGTCCTTGCCGCCCGCGCCGATCGGCCGTCCCTGCGTGCGCTGCTTCGCGTATTCCAGGCTCGCCTCGTAGCCCGCCGCGCCCAGCATCGTCGCCCCCAGCCCGACGCCGATGCGCGCCTCGTTCATCATGTGGAACATGCAGCGCAGGCCGTCGCCCGGTTGCCCCACCAGGTATCCGACCGCGCCGCCCTTCTCGCCGAAGTTCAGCAGCGCGTTGCTGGTACCGCGAAAGCCCAGCTTGTGGTTCAGGCCGGCCAGGCTGACGTCGTTGCGCTGCCCGGTGAGCCGCCCCTCGGCGTCGACACGATGCTTGGGCACGATGAACAGCGAGATGCCCTTGACGCCCGCCTGCAGCTTGCCGTCCGGCCCGGGGATCTTGGCCAGCACCAGGTGCACGATGTTGGGCGTGATCTCGTGCTCGCCGGCCGAGATCCACATCTTGTTGCCGACCAGCTTGTAGCGCGGGCCAAGCGGGTCGGACTCGAAGTCGGTGCCGTCTGGCGTCGCACGCGTGGCGATGTCGCTCAGCGACGAACCGGCCTGCGGCTCGCTGAGGCACATCGTTCCGAACCACTCGCCGGCGAACTCGCGCGCCGCGAAGACCTCCTGCTGCCTGGCGGTGCCGTGGGCCATCAGCAGGCCCGCGTTGCCGTGCGTGAGCATCACGTAGCCGCCCATGCCGATGCAGGCCTGCGACAGGAACGCGTTGGCGGCCTTCTCGACGACGCAGGGCAGCTGCATGCCGCCGATCCCGGCGTCCTGCGACGCGGCGATCATGCCCGTCGCCGCGTAGGCGCGCAGCGCGTCGTGCGTGGCCTGCGGCAGGTGCACGCGCTCGCCGTCGAAACGCGGCTCCTCGGTGTCGACGAGGCGGTTGAACGGCGCGAACTTCTCGCGCGTCAGGCGCTCGCAGGTGTCGAGCACGGCATCGAAGGTGGCGCGCGAGTGCTCGGCGAAGCGCTCGCGCGACGCGAGCTGCTCCACCCGGAGCCAGTCGTACAGCAGGAAATCGAGGGTTTGTCGCGTGCTCATGGATGGCCAGGCGTACTGTTCAGAGTTCCCGCCACTGGCGCTCGAAAGTTCGCACGAGATTCGAGGGAGCGGCGGAACCGGCTCTGCCGGGCCGCTCGCGGCCAGCCCCTCGGGGGCAGGGAGCGCGAGCGACCGTGGGGCTCAAAGTACTTCGAAGACTGCGGCGGCGCCCATGCCGCCGCCGATGCACATCGTCACGCACACCCTCTTGGCGCCGCGGCGCCGGCCCTCGATCAGCGCGTGGCCGGTCAGGCGCTGGCCGCTGACGCCGTACGGGTGGCCGACGGCGATGGCGCCGCCGTTGACGTTGAGCCGGTCCATCGGGATGCCGAGGGTGTCCGCGCAGTACAGCACCTGCACCGCGAACGCCTCGTTCAGCTCCCACAGGTCGATGTCGGCCACCGTCAGGCCCAGGCGGCGCAGCACCTTGGGCACGGCGTAGACCGGGCCGATGCCCATCTCGTCGGGCTCGCAGCCGGCGACGGCGAAGCCGAGGAAGCGGCCCAGCGGCTCGAGGTTCTTGCGTTCGGCGTACTGGCTGGAGACGACCACGCACGCGCCGCCGCCGTCGCTGAACTGGCTGGCGTTGCCCGCGCTGATCAGGCCGCCGGGCATGGCCGGGCGGATGTCCTTGATGCTGTCGTAGGTCGTGCCCGGGCGGATGCCCTCGTCGGCCGACACGGTGACTTCCTTCGTGCGGATCCCGTTCTTCGGGTCGGCGACGCCGGCCGTGACGGTGATCGGCTCGATCTCGTCGGCGAACAGCCCGGCCGCCTGCGCCGCGGCGGCCTTCTGCTGGCTGGCCGCGCCGTATTCGTCCATGCGCTCGCGCGAGATCTTGTAGCGCTTGGCCACGGTCTCGGCCGTCTCCAGCATCGACATGTAGATCGCCGGCTTGTTCCGCGCCAGCCACATGTCGCGCAGCATATGATGGTTCATCTCCTGCTGCACGCACGAGATGCTCTCCACGCCGCCGGCCACGTAGACCTCGCCCTCGTGCGCGATCACGCGCTGCGCGGCCATCGCGATCGTCTGCAGGCCGCTGGAGCAGAAGCGGTTGACCGTGGCGCCGGCCACTGTCACCGGCAGCCCCGCGCGCAGCGCGATCTGGCGCGCGATGTTGGCGCCGGTCGCGCCTTCCGGGTTGGCGCAGCCCATCAGCACGTCCTCGACCTCGGAGCCGTCCACGCCGGAGCGCGCGACCGCCGCGCGCACCGCGTGGCCGCCCAGCTCGGCGCCGTGCGTCATGTTGAAGGCGCCCTTCCAGCTCTTGGCGAGCGGCGTGCGGGCGGTGGAAAGGATGACGGCGTCGGTCATGTTGGAAGCTCCTGGGATCTTGATCGTTCGGTCAGATGGGTTCACACCCGCGTGTCGGGGGCGCGCTCGCGCTGGATCGGGGCGGGTTGGACGGGCGCCGTCTTCCGCAGCAGCTCGCGCCACGGGCTGGGGCCCGCGGCGACCGCCATGCCCAGCACGACGCCGGCCAGGACGGCCGCGGCGCGCTTGAAGGAACCCGGCATCGCCTCGTTCCTTCAGCTGAAGGTTTTGCCTTCGGCGGCGAGACGCGCCAGCAGCGGCGCGGGCTGCCAGAACACCGCGTCGTCGGCGGGGTTCTTGCCGAACTTCTTCATCGCCTGCACCACGTTCCACAGGCCGACGGTGTCCGCGTAGTTCATCGGGCCGCCGCGCCACAGCGGGAAGCCATACCCGGTGAGGTAGACCATGTCGATGTCGGACGCGCGCAGCGCGATGCCTTCCTCGACGATGCGCGCGCCCTCGTTGACCAGCGAGTACACGAGGCGGTGCACGATCTCGTCGTCGCTGATCTTGCGCGGCGTGATGCCCAGCTCGTCGCGGTGCTTGGAGAGCATCTCCTCGACCAGCTTGGACGGGATCGCGTCGCGCTTGCCCGGCACGTAGTCGTACCAGCCGGCGCCGGTCTTCTGGCCGAAGCGGCCCAGCTCGCACAGCAGGTCGGCCGTCTTCGAGTAGCGCAGGTCCGGCTTCTCGACGTAGCGGCGCTTGCGGATCGCCCAGCCGATGTCGTTGCCGGCCAGGTCGCCCATGCGGAACGGGCCCATCGCGAAGCCGAACTTCTCGATCGCCTTGTCCACCTGCTGCGGCGTGCAGCCCTCCTCCAGCAGGAAGCCGGCCTGGCGGCTGTACTGCTCGATCATGCGGTTGCCGATGAAGCCGTCGCACACGCCCGAGACCACGCAGGTCTTGCGGATCTTCTTGCCCAGCTTCATCACCGTCATCAGCACGTCGGGCGCCGTCTTCGCGCCGCGCACCACCTCCAGCAGCTTCATGACGTTGGCCGGGCTGAAGAAGTGCATGCCGATCACGTCCTGCGGGCGCTTGGTGAACGACGCGATCCTGTTCAGGTCCAGCGTCGACGTGTTCGAGGCCAGGATCGCGCCCGGCTTCATCACGGCGTCGAGCTGCTCGAACACCTTCTGCTTGACGCCGATCTCCTCGAACACGGCCTCGATCACCAGGTCGGCGTCGCGCAGGTCGTCGTAGGACAGCGTGGTCGACAGCAGCGCCATGCGCTCGGCGTACTTGTCTTCCTTGAGCTTGCCCTTCTTGACCTGCGCCTCGTAGTTCTTGCGGATGATGGCGATGCCCTTGTCCAGCGCCTCCTGCTTCATCTCCAGCATCACCACTGGCGTGCCGGCGTTCAGGAAGTTCATCGCGATGCCGCCGCCCATGGTGCCGGCGCCGATGATCGCGACCTTGGCGATCTCGCGGGTCGGCGTGTCCTCGGGGATGTCGGGCACCTTCGAGGCCGCGCGCTCGGCGAAGAACGCGTGGCGCAGCGCCTTGCTCTCGGGCGTGATCATCAGCGCGGCGAAGGCCTCGCGCTCGTACTTCAGGCCGTCCTCGAACTTCGCTTTGGTGGCCTGCTCGACGCAGTCCACGCAGCGCTCCGGCGCCGGGAAGTTCTTGGCCATCGCCTTGACGGTGTTGCGCGCGAAGCCGAACCAGGCGTCGCCCTCGGGGTGGCGGCACTTGAGGTCGCGCACCCGGGGCAGCGGGCGCGCGTCGGCGATCTCGCCGGCGAACGCGAGCGCGCCCGCCATCAGGTCGCCCTCGACGATGCGGTCGAACAGCTTCTGCCCCGGGATCTGCGCCAGCGCCTCGCTCTTGACCGGCTCGCCGCTGACGATCATGTTGAGCGCCGGCTCGACGCCGATCGCGCGCGGCAGGCGCTGCGTGCCGCCGGCGCCGGGCAGGATGCCCAGCTTGACCTCGGGCAGCGCGACGTTGGCGCCCGGGCTGGCGACGCGGTAGTGGCAGCCGAGCGCGAGCTCCAGCCCGCCGCCCATGCACACCGTGTGGACGGCGGCGACCACCGGCTTGGACGCGCCCTCGACGCGCGCGATCAGGCTCAGCAGGTTGGGCTCGGCCAGCGCCTTGGGCGAGCCGAATTCGCGGATGTCCGCGCCGCCCGAGAACGCCTTGCCGGCGCCGGTGATGACGATCGCCTTGACCGCGGCGTCGTCCTCCGCCTTCTCGACGCCCTCGGCCACCGCCTTGCGCGTCTCGTAGCCCAGGCCGTTGACCGGCGGGTTGTTCAACGTGATCACGGCGATGGCGCCGCGGACTTCGTAGCTCGCACTCATGGGCAGGTCTCCGTATTGCGGTTCGACGAGGGCTCGAACCGAAAAATAGAACGATCGTTCGATTCTAGGGCGGTTCGCGCGGCGGCGACTGTCCCGGCTGCGACAAGGGTTCGGCCCGCTCGGGCACCCCAGGTAAACCCGCAGATCGGGTGTCCGGCGACGAGGTGAACGCGATCGTCGCACAGCGCCCGCGACGGCGACACCCGCTCGACGGAGACCGCGTCAGGCGCCGGGTCGGGACGCCGCCGCCGCGGCGCGCGCGGCCTGGCGGGCGGGCGCGGGCGGCGGCTTCGCCTGTGCACCGCGCACGTCGAAGGTGACGCTGTCGAGCGCGACGCCCTTCGCGTCGACCAGGGCCAGCTCGTGATGCCCCGGCCACGGCGCCCAGGGCAGCGGCCGCGCGGCGCCGAGCCGCCTGCCGTCCAGCCGCCACCACGCGCCTGCCGGCACCGGCGCGACCGCCTCGAAGCGCAGTCGCTGCACGGCGGGCGGCATGTCGGGGTCGAGCGCGATGACGGACCTGTCGTCGGGCGACGCGATCAGGCGCGCCGCGCTGCCGGCGGCGCTCGCCAGCGCGATGCGCGCGGTCTCGGTGCCGGCGAGGAACCACTCGGTGCGCGCCGGTTCGACCTGGCCGTCGAACGCGATGGTCCGCGCCACCAGGCCGGCAGGCGGCGACGGTGCGCCGGGGACGGCGCCCGCCGCCGCGCCCGGGACGTACGCGACCTGGAACAGGCCGCCCGCGGGCCCGCGCGCGTCGGGCGCGGGCGCGCCGCGGCGCGGCGGCGCGGGGACCATGCGGCCCGGGTGCTCCGTCGCGACGTCGCTGCGCTGCAGCGCGTCCATCACCGTGCGCCACACCGGCGCCGCGCCTGTCACGCCGGAGACCGCGTGCATGGGCGCGCCGCTCGCGTTGCCGACCCACACGCCCACCGTGTAGCGCGCGGAGAAGCCCACGCACCAGTTGTCGCGCATGTCCTTGCTGGTGCCCGTCTTCACGGCCGACCAGTAGCGGGTGGCCAGCGCGTTGTCCAGGCCGAAGGTGGGCACGCGCGCGTCGTTGTCGGACAGGATGTCGGCGACGATGAACGACGGCGCCGCCGCCATGACGCGCACCGTCGCCGGCGCGCCGTCGGCCGGCTGCAGCCGCGGCGCGCCGACGACGCCGCCGTTGGCCAGCGCGCGGTACGCGTTCGCCAGCGACAGCAGCGTCACCTCGGGCGAGCCGAGCGCGATGCTGTAGCCGTAGAAGTCGCCGGGCTTGCGGATCGGCAGGCCCAGCGCCACCAGCCGGCGCGCGAAGCGGTCGGGCGACACCAGCACCGCGGTGCGCACGGCCGGCACGTTGAGCGACGAGCCGAGCGCGGTGCGCACGCTCACCGGGCCCTTGAAGTCGTGGTCGTAGTTCTGCGGGATGTACAGACCCGACGGGGTATGCAGCCGCGTCGGCGCATCGTCCAGCACCGAGGCCGCGGTGAGCCAGCGCTGCTCGATCGCCTGCTCGTACAGGAAGGGCTTGAGCGTCGAGCCGGCCTGGCGCGGCGCGACGACGGCGTCGACGGCCGCAGCCTGCGACAGCTCGCCGCTGGAGCCGACCCAGGCCAGCACGTCGCCGCTGGCGTTGTCGAGGACGACGACGGCGCCGTCCTCGACGTCGCGGTCGCGCAGCTGCGCGAGCTGCTGGCGCAGCGCGTCGCGCGCGCGGCGCTGCGTGCCGGCGTCGAGCGTCGTGCGCAACGTCGCCGGCGGGGACTTGGCGCCCGGCTTCACGAGCTGGCGCGCGAAGTGCGGCGCGAGCTGCTCGCCCGCATCGATCGCCGCGTTCGCCGGATGCGCCAGCACCAGCTCCGCGAACCCCTGCGCGGCGACGCAGGCATCGCCGCGCCCCTGAGCATTCAGCACGCCGCACGCGCGCTGTCCGACGACCGCCGGCGTCGCGTTGGGCGCGCGCAGCAGCGCCGCGGCGATCGCCGACTCCTCCGCGTTCAGGCCCGATGGCGCCTTCTGGAACAGCGCCTGCGACATCGCCGCCACGCCCACCTGCTCGCCGCGGAACGGCACCAGGTTCAGCCAGGCCTCGAGGATCTGGTCCTTGCTCCAGGTGCGCTCGATGCGCAGCGCCGCCGCGGCCTGCTCGATCTTCGTGCCCACCGAGCGCCCGCCCGGCGTCAGCGCGAGATCGGGGTCGAGCAGGCCCGCGAGCTGCATCGTGATCGTCGACGCGCCGCGCGTGCCGCCCGGGTTCGCCCGGCCGACCGCCGCGCCGGCGACGGCCTGCCAGTCGACGCCGCCGTGCTGCAGGAAGCGCTGGTCTTCCGACGCGATCGCCGCCGCGCGCAGCGCCGGCGAGATCTGCGCCAGCGGCACCCACGCCCCGCGCCGCGCGTGCAGGTCGGTGCGCACGGTCTGCACCGGCGTGCCGTGGCGATCGAGCAGCACCGTCTCCGAGCTGCGCCAGCTCGCGCGCACCTGCTCGAACGACGGGATCGCCGCCTGCGCGGAGGCCGCCGCGGCCAGCGCGAGCGCCGCCAGCGTCGCGCGCAGGCGCAGGCGGGGCGCGCGCGAGGTCACGGCTGCACCGTCCACGCCGCGTTGGGCGATTCGCCGAACATCTCCGGCGCGTACATCGCCTCGACGCGCGTCTGCGGCAGCCCGAAGTGGCCCGGGTTGTTCAGGCGCATCGTGTACTCGATGCTGAACGCGCCCTTGGGCAGGTAGCGGTAGTAGGCGCGGAAGGCCTCGAAGCTGCGCGCCTGGTAGGCGAGCCAGCCGCGCTCGTCGTCCTTCTCGCTGCCGGTGCTGATCTGGTCGTCGTTGCCCAGGCCCGTGCCCAGCATGGCCGCGCCGCCCGGGATCGGATCGTTGACGACGACCCAGGTCGCGTCGGCCTGCACGGCGATGTCCAGGTGCACGCGCACCACGTCGCCGCGCGACCACCTGCCCGCCACCTTCTGTTCCACCGGCGTGATCGTCTTCGTGATGCGGTAGCCGCTGCCGAACGGTACGGTGACGGGTACCGCGGCGCGCGAGGTCACCGTGACCCAGGGCTTGCCCGCGCCGTCGTGATCGACCTGCAGGTTGGCGTCGGCCTTGCTGCCGTCGATGCCGAAGCCCGCCGGCCAGCCCAGCGGCAGCGCGGCGCCAGCGGGCATCTTCGCCCAGTCGAGCGCGGTCGTCGCGCCCGGCACGCCGAAGCCCGCCCGCGTCGTGCCGCGCACGGGAACGGTCTCGAACTTCTTCGAGAACGCCTCCATCGCGACGCTGCCCCAGGCGTTGGACACGGTGGTCGACCAGCGCCCGCGCTGCTGGCGCTGCAGCGTGCCGGTGACGATGCGCGGTACGTCCTCGGCCCAGTCCTTGCGATCGAGCACGGCCAGCGTCATGCGCACGCTGTTGACGTCGCCGTTGCTCATGAGCCACCACCAGCTGTCGTCGCGCTCGGTGGAGAAGCCCAGGCGCGTGCCCTGCACGTTCAGGCGGGCGCGCAGGATCTGCTGCGCCTCGTCGAGTCGCTTGTCGCGGTCCTTGATCGCCGGCATGCGATCCAGGATCTGCAGCCAGTCGATCACCGCGCCGGTGGGCCACTGGTTCGGCAGGATCTGCACCGAGTCCAGCATGCGCGGCTGCGCCTTGCCGTAGCGGCTCAGCGCCTCGATGGCCGCGAGCTTGCGCACGTCGAGGTCGCCGTTCTTCAGGAACGCCGGGCGCCAGAAGTCGCGGTTCACGCGGCCCTCGACGAAGCCGATCAGGCCGCGCTGCAGGCTGGCCTTCGCGTCGTCGGGCAGCGCGAAGTCGTAGCCCAGCTTCGTGGCCTCGTCGCTGATGGCCAGCACGTAGGCGGTGAGGCTGTCGCTGCCCATGTGCGGCGTCGAGGTCGGGAAGTAGTTCAGCAGGCCGTCCTCGTCCTGGTACAGCGCGATCTGGCCGACCAGCGCGTGCCAGTGCGCTGTGTCGCGCAGGCCGATGGCGATCGAGGTCTGCTGCTCGAAGCAGTCCCACGGGTAGCGCTCGAAGAAGTCGCGCACGCCGGGCAGGCCGTCGCCGAGCCTGGGCTTCAAGGCGACCTCGATGCCGCCGCGCAGCTTGCCGGTGCCGTCGGCCAGCGCGTTGACTGGCGGCGCGATGGGCATGCGCAACGTCTTGTCGACCTGCGCCAGCGTCGCCTGCTGCACCGTCACCGGCACGGCCTCGGCCACCTTCTGCGCGAACTTCATGCGGTCGTGCGCGCCACCGGCATCGGCCGCGACCGTCCACGCGAGCGTGTTGACGTTGAACGGCACGTCCACGTCCCAGGACACGTCCGCCGCCGCGCCGGCCGCGATGGCCACGGTCTGCGTCGCCAGCGCCTGCGCGCCCGCCGACGCCGCAAGCGACGCGCTCATCGCCGCCTTCGACGTGTTGCGCAGCGTGAACATCGCCTTGTAGTGGTCGCCCTCGCGCACCAGCGGCGGCACGCCGGAGACGATCTGCAGGTCCTGCGTGGCCGCGATCGTCGCCTGCCCGGTGCCGAACAGCGCGGACTGCGCCCCCTGCACGACGTCGGCGACGGCGACGATGCGGAAGCTCGTCAGCGAGTCGTTGAGCGGCACCGCGACGACGGCCTCGCCCTTCGCGTCGAGCGCGACGCTCGGGTTCCACGCGAGCAGCGTGTCGAACAGCTCGCGCGTCGGGAACTGCCCGCCGCCGCCGCCCGGAGGCGCGGCTTTCTTGCCGTAGTGGCGCTTGCCGATGATCTGCATCTGCGCGGTGGCGGTCTCGACGGCGTAGTCGCGACGGCGGATCATCGCGCCGAACAGGTCCCAGCTGTCGTTGGCCTTGAGCGAGAGCAGCGCCTCGTCGACCGCCGCCAGCGTCACCTCGGTGCCCGCGGGCGCGGGGCGACCGTCGGGCAGCGTCACCTTGATGCGCACCCGGCTGGTGGCGCGGATCGGATAGGTGGACTTGTCGGGCGTCACGTCGACCTTGAGCCGATGCGCCGCATCGCCCACCTCGATCTCCGTGATGCCGAACTTGAACGCCGGCTTGGCGAGGTCGACCATCGCGGTCGGCGCCTGCCAGTCCTGGCCCTCGTCGCGCCAGGCGTGCCACCACTCGACCGGCGATTTCCAGCCCCAGGTGAACAGCGAGTACCACGGCACCTCGCGCACGCGGCCGCGCACCGCGAGCACCGACACGAACACGTTCGGCGCCCACTCGGCCTTGACCGGGATCGCGATCGTGGGATCGCGGCCGTCGAGCTCGACGTCGCGCGTCTCGACGATGCCGTTGCGCTCGATCGCCACCAGCGCCGTCGCGTGGCGGAACGGGCTGCGGATCTGGAACTTCGCGACCTGGCCCGCCTCGTAGGCGCGCTGCTCGGGCAGCACGTCCATGCGGTCGTCGTTGGCGCTGCCGAACCACACCTCCCCCGCGCGCGTCACCCACACGCTGGAGGCCGCGCGGGCGACATGGCCCTGCGCGTCCTTGGCCTGCGCGATCAGCTCGACCTGGCCCGAGGCCGACAGCTCCGCGTCGCACAGCACCAGGCCGCGCGCGTCGCTGGTGCCGCTGCAGACCTCGCCGAGATCCTCGTCGACGTTCTTGTTGTCGTAGGCGTAGAAGCCGCCGACCAGCCGCTTGCGCGCCGAGATAGCGTGGTGCACGACCGCGCGCACGCTCACCGCGACGCCCGCCTGCGGCTTGCCCTTGGTGTCGAGCGCGACGACCTGCGCCGGCAGCTTCTGTTGCACCGAGACCCAGTCGTCGGTGCGCACGCCCAGCACCACGCCCGACGGCCACAGCGGCAGCGTCTGGCTCAGCGTCTGCACCTCGCCGTTCGGGTCGGCGTAGTTCGCCTGCACCAGCAGTTCCTTGGGTGCGGTGACGGGCGGCAGCTTGGTCAGCGTCACCTTGCCGGCACCGGACTTGTCGAGCGTGACGGCCAGCTTGTCGGCCACCAGCTTCGAATTCGGGTCGCGCTGCGACACCATGCGGTCGGCGTCGTCCTCGTCGACGTAGTCCTCGCCGAACATGGCGCCGTCCGGATCGCTCGAACCGTCGCTCGCGCTCGGCGCCTTCGGCGGATCGAAGTGGAAGCCGGGCCAGCGCTGCATCGGGATGGCACGCGACAGGTCGATGTCGCGCACCTGCGCCGACACCTTCAGCGGCAGGCCGGCCGCGCCGCCGCCGTTGCCGTAGTTGACCATCACGTCCATCGTCAGCTCGCGCGGATCGACCTGCGGTACGGCCGGCGGCACGAGCCGGCCGATCATCGCGGGCAGGCGGAACTCCTCGACGCGGAACGAGCCGGTGGACACCGGCGCGCGGCCTTCGCGCAGCAGCGTCACGTCGTACACGCCCAGCTTGGCGTCCTCGGGGATCTTCCACGTCGTCTCGGCGTAGCGGCCGGCGCGCCACTTCAGCGGGAACTCGAAGTGGTCGTCGCTGCCTTCGTGCTCGATGCGCAGCGTGGTCGGCAGCGCGCCGGCGTCGACCAGCGCGAGGCCGGTCAGCAGCTCGCGGCGCGCGTGGCTCTTCATCGAGATCGTCTGGCCGGCGCGCAGCAGCGTGCGGTCCATCACCGTGTGGAACAGCTCGCGCGAACTCTCCTGCCAGCCGCCCGAGGAATTGAGGTTGAAGCGCCAGGCCTCGATGCCTTCCTGCCAGGTCGACCACACGAAGGCCATGTCGGCGCGGCCCCGGGCGTCGGTCTTGCGCGCGCTGACGAAGTAGCCCTCGGGCCGGCCCGACTGGCCCGACCAGCGTCCGCTGCGTTCGCCCGAGCAGTAGTTCCAGCGCAGCTTGGGCAGTTGCTCGTCGATCCGCGCGAAGCCGTGGGCGTCGGTCTGGCCGCTCCACACCTTGCGGCTCTGGCAGTCGGACACCTGCACCGCCGCGCCCGCCACCGGCCGGCCCTTGTCCAGCGTCGTGACCCAGGCCCCCGAGTTCACCGGCGCCCACTTGAAGTGCACCGCGAGGTTGGTGACCAGCACGCCGGTGCGCACGAACATCGGCGCCTTGCGGTCGAGCAGCGCCTCGCCCAGCCGCGGCGACTCGATCTCGACGACGTGGTAGCCCGGCTGCGGCAGCGGGATGCCGATCACCTCGAACGGATGCGGCTCGGTCTGCGATTCGGTCGGCAGCTTGACCAGGTGCACGCCCGGCGCCTTGTTCAACAGGCTCACGGTGCGCGTCTGGACGGCGTTCGGATCCTGCGCGTTGACGTCGCTGTCGTCGGCGTCCTCGTCCTGCTCCTGCTGCGTCTTCGCGCGGCCATGATCCTTGGCCTGGCGCGCAAGCTTCTTCTTGGCGGGCGGCGCCGGCAGCTTGACGCCCAGTTCGCTCTCGACCATGCCGCGATCCAGCGAGGTCTCGTCGTAGCGCGCGACCTTGGCGAACCAGTCGATGATGGACGCGTCGTCCGTCAGCGTGAGCTCGCGCGCCGGCGCGCCGCCCAGCGTCACGGCCTTGACGCCGAGCCGGCCTTCGATCTTGCGCACCGTCAGCGGCAGCACGGGGTCGGCGTCGAGCTCCAGGATGCCGAAGGTGGCGGCCGGGAACTTGGCCAGCGGCGGCGCCTCGGCGGTGCGCGTCTTCAGCGGGAACTGGTCGGCGTTCTCCAGCTTGCGGCCGGAGTCGTCGGCGAAGTCCGGCGGCAGCTCGATGCGCAGCTCGGCCTTCTCGGGCAGCTGGTCGCCGAACTGAACGGCCGTGACGCCCTCCTCCGACGCGTCGCCGGCGACGCTGCCCTTGTTGCGCCCGAAGAAGTAGATGAACTTGTGCAGGCCGGACTCGTGCAGGTCGACCAGCGCGTCGCTGGTCTCGCCCCGATGCTGCTCGACGGCCGGCTTGTGCTTGCCGTCGGGCCCGACGAGCACGACCTTCTCGGCGATGCGGCGCGGCACCGGCGACGAGAACTCGACGCGCAGCGGACGCATCGGCAGGCAGTCCGAGCGCGAGTTGACGCGCTCGCAGGTGAAGCTGGCCGTGAACGCGGGGCGCACGGCGTAGCCCAGGCGCCGGTCGTCGGTGCTCGCGACGCCGGTGGTCGTGGCCACGCCCTTGCCCCACACCAGCGACATCCTCGATTCGGGCGCGATCGGCCGCGCGCACTGCAGCGTGACGGCGCGCTCCTTCTGCGGCACGAGGTTGACGGCCTTGAGGATCGCGTCGCGCGTGGCACCCGTGATGACCTTGACCGGCACGCGCTCGCCGACGCCGGCGAACTCGCAGTACGCGTAGCGCTCGATGCTGTCGGTCGTGGCGGGCCCGTTGAGCAGCAACGCGAAGACCTGCTCCTCCTCGATCTTCGAATAGTCGCTGGGCGTCGGATAGGCGCGCACGACAGCCGGGCCGCCGGTACCGAAATCGAACTTCGCGCTCGCCGCGATGGCCGCGCCGGCCACCGACTTGATGCCCGGATGCGGCGCGACGCTGCAGCGCGTGCCTGGCGGCAGGTCCTTGGCGAAGTCGTAGACCCAGGTCTTGTCGTCGACCCAGCGCCCCGTGCCGGCCTGCGCGGTGTCGGGCGTGCAGCTCACGTCCAGCGGCGCGGGCAGCCGCGGGTCGCCGAACTTGACCATGGACTCGCTGAACGTGGCGCGCACCTGGCGCACCAGCGCGACCTCGCCGCGCGGCGACATCGTCTTCAACGTCGCGTCGGCACGCGCCAGCAACGGCGACAGCGACGCGACCAGGCCAACACCGAGCATCCGGCTCCACGACAACATGCGTTTCCTCCCGCGCCCGTGTGTCGGGCGGCATGGGGACGAAGTCTATGTCGCGGCGGGTCGCGTTTCGGACGGCGTGAACGAAGTCTCACGCACCGGAACACTGCCTCCCGAAAGAGAGAAGGCCGTGCGCCATTCCGCACGGCCCTCGGGAAAGAACGACGACCGCGGCGTCGCAGCGACGCCGCGGTCGTCGGGGGATTTACTTCTTCGAATAGATCTGGTCGAAGACGCCGCCGTCCGCGAAGTGCGTCTTCTGGGCGTTGGCCCAGCCGCCGAAGGTGTCGTCGATCGAGAACAGCTTCAGCTTCGGGAACTTGCTCGCGTACTTCGCGGCCACGGTCGGGTCGATCGGGCGGTAGAAGTTGCGCGCCTCGATTTCCTGCGCCTCGGGCGTGTAGAGGTATTCGAGGTAGGCCTGCGCGACCGCGCGCGTGCCCTTGCGGTCGACGACCTTGTCGACGACGGCCACCGGCGGCTCGGCCAGGATGCTGCTGGGCGGGTAGACGACGTCGAACTTGTCGGCGCCGAACTCCTTGAGCGACAGGTAGGCCTCGTTCTCCCACGCGAGCAGCACGTCGCCGACGCCGCGCTGGGCGAAGGTCACCGTCGCGCCGCGCGCGCCGGAGTCGAGCACCGGCACGTTCTCGTAGACCTTGCGGATGTAGTCGCGCGCCGTTGCGTCGGTCGCGCCCGGCTGCTTCAGCGCCCAGCCGTACGCGGCCAGGTAGGCCCAGCGCGCGCCGCCCGAGGTCTTCGGGTTGGCGACGACCACGCCGACGCCCGGCTTGGTGATGTCCGACCAGTCGTGCAGGCCCTTGGGGTTGCCCTTGCGCACCAGGAACACGATGGTCGACGTGTAGGGCGTGCTGTTGTCCTTGAACTTCTTCTGCCAGTCCTTGGCGAGCAGGCCCTTGTTGGCGAGCGCGTCGATGTCGTAGGCCAGCGCCAGCGTCACGACGTCGGCGTCCAGGCCGTCCTGCACCGCGCGCGACTGCGCGCCCGAGCCGCCGTGCGACGCGTTGATCTTGAGGTCGTCGCCAGTCTTGGCCTTCCAGTATTTCGGGAACGCGGCGTCGATGTCCTGGTAGAGCTCGCGCGTCGGGTCGTAGGACACGTTCAGCAGCGTGATCTCCTTGGCGAACGAGACGGCGGCGGTGGCGGCGAGCGCCAGGGCCGCGAGCGTTCGGGAAAGGCGGGGGGTCGTCATCAGGGTCCTCTTCGGTTTGCGGTTCGGGGTGATCGGGCGCGGCGCCCTCCAGCGCCGGCCTTCGATGAAACGGATTCTGGGAATTCAGCTCGACGAAAGCAAAGAACGAAATCGCCGTTGCTTAGGCGGCCGACAGCGCGACGCGGCCGCCGTCCGCGTGCGCGGCGATGGCCGCGTCGACCGGCGGCTCGCAGCCGAGCAGGCCGTGGCGCTTGAGCAGCGTGCGCACCATGTTGCGGGTGACGCCCAGCTCGCGCGCCGCGCGCACCTGGTTGCCGCGCGCGTGCTCGTAGGCGGCGTGCACCAGCGCGCGCTCGACGCTGTCGAACAGCTCGGGACCGCCTTCGCGCAGCAGCTCGCCGAAGAAGCCGGACAGGCGCTCGCGCGCGGGCGCCGGCGCGGGCGGCGGCGGGGCCGCGATCGCGTGCTCCTCCGGCGGCCGGTAGCCGCCGAAGCCCGGGGTCGTCGCTGCTGGCGCCGGGTCCGCATCGCCGGCGCGGCGCGCGGGCGCCTGCAGCGGCACCAGCTTCAGGTCGTGCGACTGGATCGCGTCGCCCGCGCACACGATCAGCGCGTAGTGGATGACGTTCTCGAGCTCGCGGATGTTGCCCGGCCAGCTGTAGGCGCGCAGCGCCGCGACGGCGTCGTCGCTCAGCGGCACCGGGCGGATGCCCAGCCGCGCGCAGTAGACGCCGACGAAGTGCTCGGCCAGCGGCAGGATGTCGGCCTGGCGCTCGTGCAGCGCGGGCAGGCGCACGCCGGCGACGCTGAGCCGGTAGTAAAGGTCGGCGCGGAAGTGCTGCGCGACGACAGCGCGCGCGAGGTCGATGTTGGTCGCGGCCACCAGGCGCACGTCGAGCGCGATCGGCCGGCGCGAGCCCAGGCGCACGACCTGGCGCTCCTGCAGCACGCGCAGCAGCTTGACCTGCAGCGCCATCGGCAGGTCGCCGATCTCGTCGAGGAACAGCGTGCCCCCGTTGGCCGCCTCGAACCAGCCGGCGCGCGCCTGCGTGGCGCCGGTGAACGCGCCCGCCTCGTGGCCGAACAGCTCGGCGTCGATCAGCGTCTCGCTGAACGCGCCGCAGTTGACGGCGACGAACGGCCCGCCGCGCCCGCTGACGGCGTGGATGTGGCGCGCGATCAGCTCCTTGCCAGTGCCGGTCTCGCCGGTCACCAGCACGGTGGCGTCGCTGCGCGCGAGGCGCTCGACGTGATCGAGCAGCAGGCGCGACTGCGGGTCATGGAACACCAGCGCCTTGGCCCGGATGGTCAGCGGCGCGGTGTGCGAGTCCGGCAGGGTCAGGATCTTGGCCACGACGGTTGCGGTGAATCAGCGATTGCGGGACTGCAAAGTTAAGTGCAGTGCTGCGGCTTACCAAGCAACGTCTTCGCCTGTCGATATGCGGGAATCGACGCGCGGCGCCTTTTTGCGCGATCGCGCGCAGCCTTGCGGCGAATGCAGCGCGCGACAGGTCACGATCGCTTCGTTTGCAGCATCGGCACGCACGCGTGGCCTCGCGCGGCGGGCCCGAAGCTTGCAAGGACGTGCGGATGAAACCCACCCACCTCTGCTCGATCGCGCTGCTCGCGCTGACGCTCTCCCCGCATGGCGCGCGCGCCGCGCTGTCCGCCGGCGACGTCGCGCCCGGCTTCACCGCCCCCGCCTCGCTAGACGGCCGGACCTTCACGTACTCGCTGGCCGACGCGCTCAGGCGCGGGCCGGTGGTCGTGTATTTCTACCCGTCCGCGTACACCGGCGGCTGCAACCTGGAGGCGCACACCTTCGCCGTCCGGCGCGACGAGTTCGCCGCCGCGGGCGCGACCATCGTCGGCGTCTCGCTGGACGACATCGCCCGCCTCAACCGGTTTTCCGCCGACCCCGAGTACTGCGCCGGCAGGATCCCCGTCGCCTCGGACGCCGACGGCCGCGTCGCGCACGCGTACGCGCTCGCCGTGCGCGACGCACCCGGCCGCAAGGACACGCGCGGCGACCCGATAGCCCACGGCCTGGCCGAGCGCAGCACCTTCGTCGTCGCGCCCGACGGCCGCATCGCGGCGGCGTTCGACGGGCTTTCGCCGGTCGAGAACGTCGAGCAGGCGCTCGCCGCCGTCCAGCGGCTCGCGCCCGCGCGCTGATTCACCAGGCCGGCGTCGACGCCGCGGCGGCCGGCGCCGCCACCACGACGGGCGCGGCGGCGGCCGAAGCGTTGGCCACGGGCGTCTCGCCGGCCCCCGCCAGCGCAAGCACCGCCACCGCGGCGATCGCCACCGCCGACAGCAGCCCGAAGCGCCCGTAGCCGCGAGGCCGCGGCAGTTCCTGGCCCGGCCCGAGTTCGCCGCGCCCCGTGACCATGGGCCGGATCAGCCGGTGCCGCTTGACGATCACGTGGAACGCGATCGCGAGCAGGTGCAGCGCGACCAGCGCGATCAGCCCGTCGGCCAGCAGTCGATGCCAGCCGGTGGCGCGCGCACCGGCCGTGTCGTCGACCAGGTGGTTGAGCGGCCCGGCGAACGCGATGTCGTCGCTGCCGAACAGCCCCGTCGCCGCCTGCAGCGACAGCAGCCCCAGCAGCGCGAACACCGACAGCGCGCCGAGCGGGTTGTGGCCGACGCCGCGCCAGCGTCCGCGCAGGTAGTCGAGCAGGCGCGACGGCGTCGGCGCGAACTGCGTGAAGCGCGACGTCGCCGAACCCAGCACGCCCCACAGCACGCGGAACACCAGCAGCCCGACGATCAGCAGGCCCGCGCGGCCATGCCACGGCATCCAGGCGCCGCCGAGTTCGCCGGTGACGATCGCGGTGGTCACGGCGGCGGCGAGCGACCAGTGGAACACGCGCAGCGGCACGTCCCACAGCACGGCGCGTCGCGCGTCCGCGCGTGCGCCGGCATCGACGGCGCCGAAGTCGGACAGCAGTTCGGGCGAACTCATGGCGCGCTCCGATTCAGGAACGCGGCGTCGACGCGACCGCCGCGGCGCGGCGCACCGGCGGCGCGAGATGCGCGACGTTCGTGCCGCCCTGCACCTCGTATTCCTCGGCGCCGGTCGCGCCCGCCACGTTGAAGCCCTTGGATGCGAGCAGATCGGCCGCGGCACCCGCGCGCTGCGAGTGGTTCGACACAGTGACGATGGTCTTGTCGCGCGGCAGCCAGGCGAGCTGCTTCTCGAGATCCTTGTTCTGCACGCTGATGAAGACGGGGAAGCTGCCGTAGGTGATGAACTCGTCGGGCCGGCGCAGGTCGACGAACACGACCGACTCCGGCTTGGCGAGCAGCGCGTCGACCTCGGCCCGCGTGAGCCGCTTCGCCTTGAACTTCCACGGCGCGTCGTACGACTCCTTCACGCGCTGGACGGCCGCGGGATCGGACGCGCCGCCGGCGACGCGCCACGGCTGCTGCGGCGGCTCCTGCGCCGAGGCGGAGAAGAAGGCGCCGGCGAACAGCGCGGCGAGAAGGAATCGGGGAGTGGTCATGGCTGGAGCTTTCTGGAGTGATGAGGAAAGGCGGCGCGGTGCGCACCCGCGTCCTGCGTGCAGCAAGCGTGCCAGCGCCGCTCCCCGGGCGATGCGCCGTCGCGCCGCTCGAACTTGCGCAGCGCGCGCTGCATTTCGAACACCGGCGCCACATCGACTGCTGCGCGCGCAGCACGCCGTGCGGACCGCTTCACGACGATGGCAACGCGAGCCGCAGGGCCGATCGCGCGGGCAGCGGCGGGGTCGATCGCGCATCGCATTTGCATACACGCCGCACGTGGCACGACCGCTGCATCGAGGGCCTCGAACCCCTTTTCATTCCAACGACATCGAGGAGCCTCAGTGAGCCGTTCGCCCCTTCGCCAACAACGACAAGAACACGCCAAGTCCCCGTTCGCCATCGCGCCCGTCGCCGCCGCCGCCGTCCTCGCGTCGACGATGCTGGGCCAGGCCCATGCGCAATCCGTTTCCGCCGCCGCGCCGGCGGCGAGCGCCGCCAGCGCGCCCGACGCCGCCAACGAGGCGCCCGCCCTCGACGCCGTCACCGTCCACAGCCGCAACCGCATCGAGCGCCTGCAGGACGTGCCGATCTCGGTGTCCGTGACCACCGGCGCCGAGCTCGCGCGCCTGGACGCGTACGGCGTCGACGCGATCACCAAGCGCGCGGCCAACGTGTCGTGGAACCGCGGCAACCAGCGCACCAGCAGCCTGTCGATCCGCGGCATCGGCAAGATCGGGCAGACCGAGGCGCAGGATCCGAGCGTCGGCGTGATCGTCGACGGCGTGAGCTACGCCTACAACGCGCTCACGTCCAGCTTCGACTTCGTCGACGTCGACACGGTGGAGGTCGCGCGCGGCCCGCAAGGCACGCTGCAGGGCAAGAACGCCAGCGTCGGCAGCATCACGATCAACTACAAGCGCCCGAGCTTCACGCCCACCGCCGACTACACGCTCGCGTTCTCGGAGCACAACGGCCTGCTGGGCGTCGCCGCCATCGGCGGCCCCGTCGTCGACAACCTGCTGGCCTGGCGCGGCACCTTCTCGGTCGACCGCCAGAAGGGCGCGCTGGTCAACGCCTACGACCGCGACCAGAGCTACACCAACACCGACCGCGTTTCCGGACGCGTGCAGTTCCTGCTGACGCCGTCGGACGACCTGAGCGTGCGCGTCGAGGGCGTCATCACGCCGCGCGCCTCCGAGACCACCAACGGGGCGACCATCAACCGGCCCAACCTGGCGACGACGTATTCCAACGGCACGGCCATCAACACCACCAACACCAACGAGGCCAAACTGGCGCGCAGCTGGTTCGCGCAGGACACCGGCTACACGCTCGCCGACTACTACGGCAGCCCGAACAACGACGCGCAGCGCGGGCTGGTCACCGGCAACGGCGGTGCCTCGGCGGAGGTGAACTGGAAGCTGGCCGGCGGCAGCACGCTGACCTCGATCACCGCGCTGGAGACCTACCACTTCAACGCGCACAACGACGACGGCACGCCGTTCGACATCACCCGCAACGCCGGCGGCTTCTGGAACGACTACCGCCAGAAGAGCGAGGAGCTGCGCATCACCTCGCCCACGGGCGGCTTCGTCGACTACCAGGCCGGGCTGTTCCTGATGCAGGCCCGGAACTCGGCCACCTACCACAAGGCCTGGGGCAACGACGCCGGCGCCTGGTACGCGTCGCCGTCGCAGTACACGACGCTGGACGCCACCGCGGCCGGCCAGCTGCTGATGGAGAACTCGCTGGCCAACGTCTCGATGGCCTACAACTCGCCGGCCGGCCAGCAGGAGATCAACAACAAGAGCGCCGCGGTGTACGCGCAGGCCAACTGGCACGTCACCGACGCGTTCACCGTGACGACGGGCGCGCGCCTCACGCACGAGGATCGCCGCACCACCGCCAGCTCGTACGTCATCAGCGACGGCAGCGCGCCCGAGCTGGACCCGGTGTCGGTCAACGGCGTGCAGCTGGGCGGCTTCGACTCGGACGCCAGCACCGGCGCGCTCAAGGGCGACAACGACGCCACCCAGGTCGCGCTGGCCGACGCGCTGGCGCAGAAGTACTTCGGCGTGGCGACGTACTCGGCCCTGACGGCCGCGCAGCTCAAGCAGGTCGCCGCCGCCAAGGCCATCCGCCAGACCAACATCGGCGTGCTGTTCAACCCGGTCGCCGCGCAGCCCTTCCGCGCCAACCAGCCCGCGTTCACGCTGAGCCCGAGCTGGAAGATCAGCCCCGACGTGACGAGCTACGTCTCGTACCAGCACGGCGAGAAGGCGGGCATCTCGCAGGTCGTCAACGGCATCTCGCAGCGGGTCGACGCCGAGAAGACCAACGCGTTCGAGCTGGGCGTGAAGTCCGCGCTGCTGGGCAAGACGCTGATCCTGAACGCCGACGTCTACGACATGCGCATCGCCGACTACCAGCAGGCCGTGCGCATCCTCGACCAGTACACGACGGCGCTCAACGTCGCCGCCGGGATCGCGAACCCCACGGCGTATACCTCGGCGACCGGCAACGTGCCCAAGGTCGACGCCCGCGGCCTGGAGATCGACGGCGTCTACGGCGGCATCCCGCGCACGACGCTGCGCTTCTCCGGCGCCTGGAACCTGGCGCGCTACAAGTCGTTCCCGAACTCGGCGCAGCCGGTGGAGAACGGCTACACGGGTGCGCCGGCCTACCAGGACGTCAGCGGCCGCACGCTGGCCGGCGCGCCGCGGCTGGCGTTCAACGTCGGCGCGGACTATCGCCAGCCGGTCAGCGCCGACAAGGACGCGCACCTCAGCGCCAATATCGCGTACTCCGGCAAGTTCAACTCGGACGTCTCGCTGTCGCGGTACGCGGTCGTCGGCGAGTCGGTGCTGGCCGACCTGTCCGTCGGCATCGGCAAGCACGACAAGAGCTTCGACGCCAGCCTGATCGTCAAGAACGTTTTCAACAACCAGACGCCGACCGCGCGCACGTGGACCAGCATCACGCCGGGCACCCCGCGCACGTTCGCCGTGCAGTTCACCGGCACGCTCTGACGCGCCCTCCGCGCGCTGCCTGCGACGCACCAGCCATACCGGGTCAGGTGTTCGGCAAGCAGCAGCCCACGGGCCGGAGTTGCGGCGAAAGCATCAACTTCCGGCCCGCGGGCGGCCAGAAAGCTGGCGCGCGGATTGCGTACAGGCCACGCGCGGCGCGTCCCCGCAACGGCACGTTCGTCCCACCCTCGACACCGAGTCGCACCATGATCAAACCTCTCACCGCAGCCCTCCTGTCCGCCGGATTCCTGTCGCTCGGGCTCCTGGCCACCCGCGCGCCGGCGGCCGATACCCCGGCTGCGCCGGCGCTGCCGGCCGCGCATCCGGCGCTGCCGCTCGACGCCGGCGCCATCCTCGCGGCCGCCACGCCCGCCAGCGCCGCCGTCGCGCGCGCCTGGGCCTACACGCCCGTGCAACAGCCCGCGATCCCCGCCGTCAGGCAGAAGACCTGGGTCCGGACGCCGCTGGACGCCTTCGTGCTTTCGAAGCTCGAAGCCAAGGGCCTCGCGCCCTCGCCCGACGCCGACCGCGCCACCTTCATCCGCCGCGCGACGCTGGACGCCTGGGGCCTGATCCCGACGCCCGACGAGGTCCGCGCCTTCGTGAACGACAAGTCGCCCAAGGCCTACGACAAGCTGGTCGACCGGCTGCTGGCTTCGCCGCACTACGGCGAACGCCAGGGCCGCCGCTGGCTGGACCTGACGCGCTACGCCGATTCCGACGGCTACAACGCCGACGGCACGCGGCCCAACATCTGGCGCTACCGCGACTACGTGATCGCATCGTTCAACCAGGACAAGCCCTTCGACCGCTTCGTGCAGGAGCAGATCGCCGGCGACGAGCTCTGGCCCGACCGCAACGAGGCGTTGATCGCCACCGGCTTCCTGCGCAACTTCCCCGACGAGATCAACGCGCGCGACCTCAACCTGAAGAAGCAGGAGGTCGCCAACGACCTCACCGACACCGTCAGCTCGGTGTTCCTCGGCACGACGCTGGGCTGCGCGCAGTGCCACGACCACAAGTTCGACAAGATCTCGCAGAAGGAGTACTACCAGTTCCAGGCCTTCTTCGTGAACGCGAGCTGGAACGACGACGTCAAGGCGATCGACGGCCCGGCCAAGGCCGAATACCTCGCGAAGCAGGCGAAGTGGGAGGCCGCGACCAAGGACATTCGCGACCAGCAGGACGCGCTGCTCAAGCCGGTCATCGAGAAGCTGGAGTCCGACCGCCTGTCCGGCTTCGTGCCCGACACCCGCACGTCGATCACCAAGCCCGAGGCCGAGCGCGACGCCTACGACCGCTGGATCTACCACCGCAACCTGTGGACGCTGTCGGGCCGCACGCGCAACGCGGTGAGCGACCTCAAGAAGAAGGACAAGGACGGCTACGCGAAGTACCAGGCGCTCGAGGAGCAGCTCAAGGCCTTCGACGCGATCAAGCCCAAGGATCCCGGCAACATCTCGACGATGTCGGAGCTGGGCCATGCCGACTCGCCGCCGACCTACGTCCTGTTCAAGGGCATCTACGACCGCAAGCTCGACGAGGTGCAGCCCGGCTTCCCGTCGCTGCTGACCAGCGCGAAGCCGGCCATCGTGCCGACCGCGACGTCGTCCGGCCGCCGCACCGCGGTCGCGAACTGGATCACGTCGCCGGACAACCCGCTGACCGCGCGCGTGTTCGTCAACCGCCAGTGGGCCCAGGTGTTCGGCAACGGCATCGTCGAATCGGTGAGCGACTTCGGCAAGATGGGCGTCAAGCCCACCAACCCCGAGCTGCTCGATTACCTGTCCGCCGGGTTCGTGCAGGACGGCTGGAGCGTGAAGAAGCTGCAGCGCGAGATCCTGCTGTCGCACACGTACCGGCAATCCTCGGCGCCGCGCGGCGATGCCGAGAAGGTCGACCCCACGAACAAGCTGCTGTGGGCCTTCCCGCGCCAGCGCCTGGAGGCCGAGGAGATCCGCGACTCGCTGCTGCAGGCCTCGGGACTGCTGGAGGACAAGCTCGGCGGCCCCGCCGTGTTCCCGCCGCTGCCGGCCGGCACCGCGGCGCCGAACCGCAACTTCTGGATCACGTCCGACAACCCGCACGACGCGAACCGGCGCAGCGTCTACGTCTTCATCCGCCGCAACCTGCCCTACCCGCTGCTGGACACCTTCGATTGGGCCAATCCGCAAATCGTGCACAACAGGCGCGACGTGACGACGACGGCGCCGCAGGCGCTGGCGCTGATCAACAGCGACCTGGTCTACGGCTGGTCGAAGGCACTGGCGGGTCGCGTGATCAAGGAGGAACCCAGGGCCGACGACGCGGCGCGCATCGCCCGCGTCTACGAGATCCTGTACTCGCGCAAGCCCGACGCGTTCGAGAAGACGCGCCTGCTGGCCTTCCTCAAGAGCCAGGAAGTGCTGGAGGCGCAGCAGCTCGCGGCCGGCCGGAAGTTGAACCTGCCGGAAGGCTACGGCGTCGCGCCCTCGCTCGAGACGCAGGTCGGCAAGCTGTACCAGGCCGCCTACGGCCGCGCGCCGGATCGCTTCGAGCAGGCCGCGCTGATCGAGTTCATCGACAGGCAGAAGCAGAAGGAGACGCGCTGGGCGACCGCGCCCAACCCGAACTACGACCCGGTGGCGCTGGCCGCCGCGGCGGCCGCCGCCAACGCCGCGGCCAACGCGCAGCCCGCCGACGACGGCGCCGGCGACGTTGCCGACGGCGCCCGCAACGACCCGGGCGCCGCGCACGCCGCCGCCTTCGTCGACCTGGTGCACGCGCTGTCCAACGCGAACGACTTCCTCTACCGCTTCTGAATCCTTTGCAAACGGAGTACCCATGACCCATTCATCGCGTCGCGACTTCCTCGGCCACGCCGGCCTCGGCCTGGGCGCCGCCGCCCTCGGCGGGCTGGGCCTGCAGCTCAACGTCGCCTCGGCGGCGGAGCTGGAGGACCCGCAGGCCCCGCGCCAGCCGCACTTCGCGGCCAAGGCCAAGTCGGTCATCTGGCTGCACATGGCCGGCGCGCCCAGTACGCTGGACCTGTTCGACTACAAGCCCGAGCTGATCCGGCTGGCCGGCAAGCCGCTGCCCGACTCGTTCGCCAAGAACCTGAAGACGGCCACCGACGGCGGCGTCGGCAACCTGCTGGCGACCAAGCGCACGTGGAAGCAGTACGGCGAAACCGGCGCGTGGGTGTCGGACTTCCTGCCCAACCTCGCCAAGCAGGTCGACGACATCGCCTTCCTCAAGGGCTGCAAGACCGAGGGCGCGACGCACGTGATCTCCTCGCTGAAGCTGCACACCGCCGGCCTGGTGCCGGGCCGGCCGGCGCTCGGCTCGTGGGTGCAGTACGCACTCGGCTCGGCCAACCCCGACCTGCCGGCCTTCGTCGTGCTGCCCACCGGCGTGGGCGCGGCCGGCGGCGGGCGCGGCGCGGTGATCTGGAGCTCGGGCTTCCTGCCCGCGGCCTACCAGGGCACGGCGTTCCGCAAAGGGGACTCGCCGATCCTGCACCTGGCACGGCCCGAGGGCGTGATCGACAGCGAGCAGCGCAACACGCTGGACCTGATCGCCTCGCTCAACGAGCACGGCGCGATCGCGCGCACCGGCGACACCGAGCTGGCGGCGCGCGCGAAGTCCTACGAGCTCGCGTACCGCATGGAGAAGTCGGCGCCCGAAGCCGTCGACCTGAGCAAGGAGACCGCCGCCACGCGCGAGCTGTACGGCGTCGGCACCAAGGAGACCGACGAGTTCGGCACCGCGCTGCTGCGCGCGCGCCGCCTGGTCGAGCGCAACGTGCGCTTCATCCACGTGATCTCGGGTTCGCCCGACACGACGATCGACAGCTGGGACGCGCACAACAACCTGGAGAAGAACCACGGCGTCATGAGCAGGACGGTCGACAAGCCGATCGCCGGCCTGCTCGCCGACCTGAAGGCGCGCGGCCTGCTGGACACGACGCTGGTGGTGTGGACGTCCGAGTTCGGCCGCACGCCCTACGGCCAGAGCGGCAACGGCCGCGACCACAACCCCTGGGGGTACACGAGCTGGCTGGCCGGCGGCGGCATCAAGCCTGGCACCTACGGCTCGACCGACGACATCGGCCTGCGCGCGCAGACCGGCATCGTCGACACCTACGACCTGCAGGCCACCATCCTGCACCAGCTGGGCCTGGACAACCGCAAGGTGACGTTCCAGTACCAGGGCCGGCAGGAGCGCCCGACCACCGTGTTCGGCGACGTCATCAAGGAGATCGTGGCCTGACGCGCCGCAAGGGCCGCGCGCGCGTCACGCGCGCGCGGCCCCGATCCTCGACCGACATGAAGTTCACCCGCAAGACATTGCCCATCGCTCTCGCCACGCTGACGCTCGCGGGCGCCGCCCTCGGCACCGGCATCGACGTCGACGGCGATCTGATGCGCGGCGTCGACGACACCGCCAAGAGCCTCGACTCCAACGTCGCGCTGAAGGACGGCAAGGCGGCCGCGGCCGACGCCCGCGCGCTCGTCGACACCTTTGCCCGCATCGAATCGCACTACGGCGAGAAGCCCGACACCGCCGACGCCGTCGTCTTCGCCCACCGCACGCAGGAACTCGCCGCGCAAGCCCTCAAGGCCATAGCGGCGCAGGACTTCGACGCCGCCGGCGACGCCGTCAACCAGCTCACCCGCTCGTGCAAGAACTGCCACGAGGTCTACAAGAAGGACTGACCATGCGATCCACGCCGCGCGCCCGCGCGACGCTCGCCGCCGTCGCGACCCTCGCGCTCGCCGCCGGCGCCGCCACCGTGGCGCGCGCCGCCAGCGTGCTGGACTTCGACGTCTGGATGCGCGCCATCGACAAACGCAGCGTCGACGTGCAGCGCAACATCGACGCGCGCCGGACCGACGCCGCCGTCGCCGACGCCCGCGAACTCGCGCGCCTGTACGGGCTGATGGAAGCGTACTTCGTCGACGACGGCCACAGGGCGGACGCCGTCGACATGTCGCGCAGCGGCCAGGCGCTCGCCGCCGCGATCCCGAGCGCGCTGGCGGCGCAGGACTACGACAAGGCGTCCCGCGCCGCCGTCGACCTCGCGCACGCCTGCAACGACTGCCACGACGTCCACAAGCCGTTCCAGTGATCCCCCAACCACGACCCCGCGACACGACTCCCATGAAATCACGTACCACGACCCTCCTCCTCGCCACCGCCATCGCCCTGGCCGCGGCGGGCTCCGCCCTCGCCCAGCAGGCGCCCAAGCCCGAGAACCTGATCAAGTGGCGCCAGTCGGCGTTCCAGGTCGTCGCCTGGAACTCGGGGCGCATCAAGTCCAGCCTCGACGGCGGCTACAACAAGGACCAGGTGCTGCGCTCGGCCAACGCCATCGCCGCGATCGCGAACGCCGGCCTGGGCAGCCTGTTCGCGCCCGGCACCGAGACGGGCAAGGGCTGGCACGACACCTCGGTCAAGGCCGAGGCGTTCAGCAACCAGGCCCGGTTCGCCGAGCTCGGCGGCGAGTTCGCCAAGGAATCGAACGAGCTGGCGCGCGTGGCCTCCAGCGGCGCCGACGCGGCGGCCGTGAAGGAGCAGTTCGGCAAGCTGCAGAAGGCCTGCAAGTCCTGCCACGACGACTTCCGCAACGCCAACTGAGGACGCGACGATGAAGATCCGCTCCGAATCGACGGCGCTCGCCGCCTGCACCGTGCTCGCGGTCGCCGCGACGCTGACCACCACGCTCGCGGCCCGCGCGCAGTCCGCCGCCTCGGCGTCCGCGGCCGCGGCGTCCGCGCCGCGCGCCCTGCCCAGGGATTTCAGCTTCTTCCTGACCAGCCAGCCCATCGGCCAGGGCGGCAACCTCGGCGGCCTGGCAGGCGCCGACGCGCATTGCCAGAAGCTGGCCGCCGCCGTCGGCTTCGGCCAGCGCACCTGGCGCGCCTACCTCAGTACGCAGGCGGCCGACGGCGCGCCGGCCGTCAACGCGCGCGACCGCATCGGCACGGGCCCGTGGACGAACGCGCGCGGCGCCGTCATCGCCAGGGACATCGCGCAGTTGCACGGCGACACGATCGAGCTGGCGCAACTGGGCAACAACCTCAGCAAGGCCACGGTCTACACCGAGACCGGCGAGACCCGTCCCGGCTTCGGCGACAAGCCCAACGTGCACGACGTGATCACCGGCTCGCAACCCGACGGCCGCGCCTACGCGGACGGCGCCGACCACACCTGCCGCAACTACACGAGCAGCGCCAGCGACGCCTCGACCCAGCTGGGGCACTTCGATCGCGCCGGCGGCGGCAACACCTCGTGGAACTCCGCGCACAAGAGCCGCGGATGCAGCCAGGACAACCTGGTCAGCACCGGCGGCGCGGGCTTGCTGTACTGCTTCGCGGCGAGCTGAGACGCGTGCAACCGGTGTCAGGTCTTGAAATTTGATACCCCCACGGGTAGCAAATTTCGAGACCTGGCACCGACTCCTCAACGATTGGCCACGACCTCGGCGTACACCCACCGCACGAAGCGATCGGCGGTCTGCGCCGACTGCGGCACCTTGGCGTCGAACTCCGCGGTCGGATGCGCGGCGATCGCCTCGTCGACCGACTTGCCTTGCTCCACCAGCTTGGCCACCTTCGCCCGCACCGCCAGGATCAGGTCGCGTTGCGCCAGCACCGCGTCGCGGTCGACGATGGGGCCGTGGCCCGGGATGATCTTCGTGGCCGGCCCCGCGCGGTCGACGATCTCGCTCAGGCCCTCGAGGATGCCCGCCAGCGTGCCGCCGCTGGCCAGGTCGACGTACGGGTAGCCGACGCTGCGGAAGATGTCGCCCGCCGCGATGATGTCGTGGCGCGGGAACGAGACCACGGTGTCGCCGTCGGTGTGCGCGGCGACGACCGGCAGCAGCCGCACGTCCTCGCCGTCGATGTGGATCGACAGCGACGCGTTGTACGTGACCACGGGCAGCGCCTGCTCCGGCGCGGGCTTGCCGGGCGTGCCGTCGGCCGCGGGGTTCGGATGCTCCAGGCGGTACCGGAGCTGGTCGCGCGCGAAGATCGTCGCGCCCAGCTTCGCGAAGTTCGCGTTGCCGCCGACGTGGTCGGGGTGCACGTGGGTGTCGACCAGGAAGCGGATCGGCTTGTCCGAGACCTTGCGGATCGCCGCGACCAGCTTGTCGGTGAGCGGCGCGAACTGCGAGTCCACCAGCAGGATGCCGTCGCTGCCGGCCAGCACGCTGATCGTGCCGCCCTGGCCTTCCAGCGTCCAGAAATCGGGCGCGAGCTGCGTGGTCCGGATCTCGACCTTGCCGAAGTCCGGCGCGGCCTGGGCGAAGGCCGAGGACGTGGCGGCGAGCGCAATGAACGCGGCGAGCGAGGCGGCGGTGCGTGTCATGTCGGTGTCGTTGAGCGGACGGGACGGCCATCCTACGGCAGGCCCCGCCCGTTGTCGTGAAAGGGTTGTTTGGCGCCGGGTCGTCGCTACCTGGCGAAGTTGACGTCCAGCGGCACCTGCACCTCGTCGGCCCCGCCGGCGGAGCAGTGCATGCGCCTGACCGCGGCCTGCACGTACTTCGTGTACTCCTTCGGCCCGGACAGGAACGCGACGTCGACGACCTGCCCGCCGCGCACCGTCAGCCGCGTGCGCACCGTGCCCGCGATGCCCACGCGGTCGATCGCGTCCTCCAGCACCGCGGCGAGCGCGGACTGGTAGCCGGGGCACGCCAGGCTCACCTCCTGGCGCGCGACGGCCGGCGGCGGCGCGGGCGCCGGCGGAGCCGCAGCGACGACGGGCGCGGGCGGCGTCGGCTCGGTGGCGGTGGCCGTGACCGTCGCCTCCGGCGGCGGCGCCGCCGGCACGACCTCGGGCGGCGGCACGTAGACGGGCGGCGGCAGCGTCGCGGTCCGGGGCTTGTCGAGCACCCGCTCGATCTTCGGCGGCGGCGGTGGCGGCGGCGGCGTGACGATGACGACGTCCAGCGGCTTGGTCACCACGTCGACGACACGCGTCGCCAAGCCGGAGACCAGCGCCCAGCCGAGCAGCACATGGAGGCCGACGACGATGCCCAGGCCCTTGCCGCGGCCGCCGCGCGCATGGGCCCCGCCAGCGATGGGCCGCGGGCTCGGAAAGGTCAGGAGCGTCGCGGCCGGCAGGGGTTGCGGGGACGGCGATGGCGCGCGCAAGGGCACGCCGCGGGTGTCGAGCAAGGCACTCATGGCGGTTCACCGAGTGCCGGTCGCGACGGCGGCGGACGAGCGGAGGGGCTTTGCGTGCAGGTCGGTGCGCATGGCAGGGCAGGAGTGAAGGTGACCTGCCCCTGGTCGCAGCTTCCATGCCATGCGGGGCGCATGAGCATCCTCGCTGCGCGCGTACGCGCCCGCCCCGCGACGCGCGGCGCCGCGTGCGACGCACTCGCGCCGTCGCACGCGCGCGCGGCGCGGGACGTGGTGGAAAGCGAGCCGCAGGTGCTGCTTTCGCCGCAGCGGCGTCAGGCCATGCGCAAGGTCGCCGACAGGAACGCTCGTTCGGCGGCGCGGCCCTCGCGGAGAATCGGCGAACGTCGATTTCCCGCGGACATCATGCGACTGCCAGCCCTGTTCCATGCAGCTCTCACGTCGCTCGCCTGCGCCGCGCTGGCCTCCTGCAGCACCTTCGACGATCCCGCCCGGGATCATGGCGCGCCCGGCAGCCTGCGAGCCGCGATCTTCGACCGCTATGAGCAGCTCGCACGATCGAACGGCCTGCCGCTCCCGAACACCGGCTATCCCGTCGACTTCAGCGACGTGGTCAGCCCGTTTCTCGAGCCCTCGGCCACGCTGGAGGACGCCGCCGCAGTGCTCAAGGAGGCCGGCTTCGCGGTCCTGCCTCTTCCGCCCAGGCCGTTGACCGGCGACAGCATGGCTGACCACGATAGGGGGCTGCTGGTGGCCAGCCTGCTCGTACAGACAAGGTTGTTCTGGCGCGCCGACCTGGCCTGCAACATGCCGCCGACGCAGGTGATGCACGACGTCAGGGTCGCTGGCCACGCGCACTGCTGGCTCACCACCTCCGCGCTCTGACGAGCATCAAACTTCCAGCCACTCCTTGCGCACGGCCGCGTCGGCCTTCAGCTCGGCCGGCGTCCCCTCGAACACCACGCGCCCGTGCCCCATCACCACGCAGCGCTGCGAGATCTCCAGCGCGATGGTCAGCTTCTGCTCGATCAGCAGCACCGACAGCCCGCGCGCCTTCAGCGCCAGCAGGTACTCGGCCACCAGCTCGACGATCTTGGGCGCCAGGCCCTCGGTGGGCTCGTCGATGATGATCAGCTCGGGGTCGCCCATCAGCGAGCGGCACAGCGTCAGCATCTGCTGCTCGCCGCCGGACAGCACGCCGGCCTCGGTGTGCTGGCGTTCGCGCAGGCGCGGGAACATCGCGTACATGTCCTCGAAGCTCCAGCGCGGGTTGCGGGCGCCGGACTTCTCGCCCAGCTGCAGGTTCTGGTGCACGGTCAGCCGCGGGAAGATGTCGCGGTTCTCGGGCACGTAGCCGATGCCGCGGTGCGCGATCTCGTAGGGCTTGAGTCCGGCCAGCGGCCGGCCCTTCCAGGCGATGCCGCCCTGGGTATCGACCAGGCCCATGATCGCCTTGGCCGTCGTCGAGCGGCCCGAGCCGTTGCGGCCCAGCAGCGCGACGATCTCGCCCGGCGCCACCTGCAGGTCGACGCCGTGCAGCACGTGGCTCTTGCCGTAGAACGCGTGGAGCTTGTCGATCTGCAGCATCACGCCTGTCCCGCCTGCACCTGCGCCAGCGCCGAGCCGAGGTAGGCCTCCTGCACCCGCGCGTCGGCGCGCACGGCCTCGGGCGTGTCGAAGGCGATCACCTCGCCGTAGACCAGCACCGCGATGCGGTCGGCCAGGCCGAAGACGACGCCCATGTCGTGCTCCACCGTCAGCAGCGTCTTGCCGGCGGTGACGTCGCGGATCAGCTGCACGAAGCGGCGCGTCTCGCTCTTGCTCATGCCGGCGGTGGGCTCGTCCAGCAGGACCACGTCGGCGCCGCCGGCGATGGTCAGGCCGATCTCGAGCGCGCGCTGCTCGGCGTAGGTGAGGTTCATCGCGAGCACGTCGCGCCGGCGCTCGAGCTGCAGCATCGCCAGCAGCTGCTCGGCGCGCTCGTTGGCGTCGTGCAGGCCGGACAGGAAGCGCCAGAACGCGTAGCGGTAGCCCAGCGACCACAGCACCGCGCAGCGCAGGTTCTCGAACACCGACAGCCGCGTGAACAGGTTGCTGACCTGGAAGCTGCGCGCCAGGCCCTGGCGGTTGATGCGCTGCGGCGGCTCGCCGTCGATGCGGCGGCCATCGAGCAGGATCTCGCCCGAGCTCGGCGCGAAGCGCCCGCTGATCAGGTTGAACAGCGTGGACTTGCCGGCGCCGTTCGGGCCGATGATCGCGACGCGCTCGCCGGCGTCCACCTTCAGCGACGCGCCGCGGATGATCTCGGTCTTGCCGAATCGCTTGCGGACGTCGCGCAGTTCGAGCGCCACGCGCGGCGCGGCGGTGTCGGCCGTCATGCCGCCTCCCGTCGCCGCGTCTCGCGCTCGATGTCGTCCTGCGCCGCGCTCCAGCGCACGAGCACGCGGCGGCGCGCGAGCTCGAACGCGGCGGCGCCGGCGGCAAGCAGCAGCGCCGCGCCGATCCAGGCGCCGGCGCCCTTGGCGTCCAGCGTGACGCCGCAGAACTTCATGACGGGACCCAGCGCCTGGTTCAGCTGCAGGTGGTACAGCATCTCGACCATCGCGCTCGCGCCCAGGAAGGCCACAGCGCCCGCAGCCAGCAGCGCGAGGTAGCCCGGCAGCAGCGCCCGCAGCCTGCCGAAGGCCGCGAGCCGCATGTTGGCCAGCACGACGCCCGCGACGCCGCCGGGCGCGAACATCACCATCAGCATGAACGCGAGCCCGAGGTACAGCAGCCACGCCTTGGTCAGCTCGGACAGCACCACCGTGGCCAGCACCATCAGCACGCCGCCGATGACGGGCCCGAAGAATGCCGTAGAGCCGCCGAGGAAGGTGAACAGCAGGTAGGCGCCCGAGCGCTGCGCGCCGACGACCTCGGCCGTGGCCAGCTCGAAGTTGATCGCGCCCAGGCCGCCCGCGATGCCGGCGAACAGCCCCGAGATCATGAAGGCGAACCAGCGCACGCGCTGGGTGTCGTAGCCGATGAAGGCGACGCGCTCCGGGTTGTCGCGCACCGCGTTGAGCATGCGGCCCAGCGGCGTTCGCGTGAACGCGAACATCAGCCCGGTGCAGACGAAGCAGTAGATCGCGATCAGGTAGTACACCTGGATCTGCGGCCCGAAGCTGATGCCCAGCGTCGCCGGTTGCACGACGCGGTTGCTGCTGACGCCGCCCTCGCCGCCGAAGAACTCCGGCAGCATCAGCGACATCGAGGACACCAGCTCGCCGATGCCCAGCGTGATCATCGCGAACGTGGTGCCCGACTTGCGCGTCGTGACGAAGCCGAACAGCGCCGCGAACACCAGGCCCGCGACGCCGCCCACCAGCGGCAGCAGGCTCACCGGCAGGTGCAGCGAGCCGTCGCCGATCCGGTTGAGCGCATGGATCGCCAGGAAGGCGCCGAGCCCGCTGTAGACCGCGTGCCCGAAGCTGAGCATGCCGCCCTGCCCCAGCAGGATGTTGTAGGCCAGGCAGGCGATGATCGCGATGCCCATCTGCGACAGCAGCGTCTGCGACAGGCTGCTGCTGAACACCAGCGGCGCGGCCAGCAGCAGCAACGCGTAGCCGCCCCACACGACCCAGCGCCCGATGTCGTACGGCCGGAAATGGTAAGTGACGGCCCCCCGTCCGGCGGATACGCCGTCCACCCCCCCGAGGGGGAGCCGGCCTTGCTTGGGGCGGCCCGGCGCGGCATCCGGCTCGGCGCGCTCGCTCATTCGCGCGTCCCGAACAGCCCGCGCGGCCGGAAGATCAGGATCAGCACCAGCAGCAGGTAGGGCAGGATGGGCGCGACCTGAGCCAGCGTCAGCTTCATCAGCGGATACGCCGCGCCGTCCGGCGACACGTGCCAGCCGACGGCGGCCGCGGCGTCGGCGAGCGACCTGTCCACCGTGAGCGGCACCGTCTGCAGCAGTCCGATCAGCAGCGCGCCGACGAAGGCGCCCACCAGCGAGCCGGTGCCGCCGACCACGACCACGACGAACAGGATCGGCCCGATCGCCGCCGCCATCGCCGGCTCGGTGACGAAGGTGGTGCCGCCGATCACGCCTGCCAGCCCGGCCAGCGCGCAACCGGCGCCGAACACCAGCATGAACACGCGCGGCACGTCGTGGCCCAGCGCCTCGGCCATCTCGGGATGCGTCAGCGCGGCCTGGATCACGAGGCCCACGCGCGTGTGCTTGAGCAGCAGCCACAGCGCCAGCAGCATCAGCAGCGCGACCAGCATCATGAAGGCGCGCGTGGCCGGGAACGTGGTGCAGGCCGCGTGCGCGCAGGTCGCGGCGTCCGCCTGCCCGAGCACGACCGACAGCCCCGCCGCGGCCGACTGCACCAGCGTGAACGCCGGCCGCGCCAGCACGGCGGGCGGGTCGAAGGCCACCGGCGCGCGGCCCCAGACCACCTGCACCAGCTCCAGGATCAGGTAGCTCAGGCCGAAGGTGACCAGCAGCTCGGGCACGTGGCCGTAGCGGTGCACGCGGCGCAGGCACGTCCGCTCGAACACGGCGCCGAGCACGCCCACCACCGCCGGCGCGACCGCCAGCGCCGGCCAGAAGCCGACGATGCGCGAACTCGCGTAGCCCACGTACGCGCCCAGCATGTAGAACCCGGCATGGGCGAAGTTCAGCACGCCCATCATGCTGAAGATCAGCGTCAGGCCCGAGCTGAGCATGAACAGCAGCAGCCCCGAGCTGAGGCCGTTGAGGATGTTGATGACGGTCTGGTCCACGGTGCGGTGCGGATCAGATCGCGGGCGCCATCAGGAGGGCCGCTTCATCTGGCACGAAGTCGGCGTGCTCGCCACGTACGCGTCGTAGTGCGCCACCGGCGCGAACGTGAAGCCGGTGTTCTCGACCGAGTACGGGTTCTTCGCGTCCGTCTTCTGCCACACCGAGATCCACAGGTCCTGCTGCAGCTGGTGGTCGGACTTGCGCATCTCGATGTCGCCGTTGTAGCTCTTGAGGCGCAGGCCTTCGAGCGCCGCGGCCACCTTCACCGGGTCGGTGGACCTGGCCCGGGCCATGGCCTCGGACAGCAGCTGCAGCTCGGTGTAGATGTCGGCGACGTAGAAGTCGTCGTTGAACTTCGCCTTGAAGTCGTCCTGCAGCTTGCGGATGGGGCCGCCCATGTTCGGATGGCCGTACCCGACGAAATACACCCGGCCCGCCGCGCCGGCCCCCAGCGAGGTGGGCGTGCCGGAGTTGTTGGCGTAATAGGTGAAGAACTTGACGTTCAGCCCCGCCTCGTTGGCCGCCTTGACCAGCAGCGCCAGGTCGGTGCCCCAGTTGCCGGTGATGACGGTGTCCGCGCCCGAGGCCTTGATCTTGGCGACGTAGGGCGCGAAGTCGGTGACCTTGGCCAGCGGGTGCAGGTCCTCGCCGACGATCTCGATGTCGGGCCGCTTGCGCGCCAGGTCGGCCTTCGCGAACTTGGCGACCTGCAGGCCGTGCGCGTAGTTCTGGCCGATGATGTAGACCTTCCTGATGTCCTTCTGCTCCTTGATGAAGGTTGTCAGGGCTTCCATCTTCATCGAGGTATCGGCGTCGAGCCGGAAGTGCCAGTAGCTGCACTTGCTGTTGGTCAGGTCGGGGTCGACGGCCGCGTAGTTCATGTAGAGCACTTCGTGGCCGGGATTGCGCTCGTTGTGCTTGTTGACGGCGTCCACCAGCGCGCCCGCGGCACCGGAACCGTCGCCCTGCGTGACGTAGCGGATGTTCTGGTCGATGGCCGACTTCAGCGCGGTGAGCGACTCGGCCGGGCTCACCTTGTTGTCGAACGGCACGATCTCGAACTTCACGCCGGCCGGGTTGCTCTTGTTGAACAGCTCGGCCAGGTACTGGAAGGTCTTGAGCTCGTTCTGGCCGATGGGCGCCATCAGGCCGGACAGCGGGTCGATCCAGCCGATCTTGACCGTCTCGCCCTTCTGCGCGAACGCGGCGCCGTGCTGCAGCGCGAGGCCGGTCAGGGCGAGGACGGCGAACTTCTTCGAAAAAGTCATGGCTTTGTCTCCGTGGTCGCCGCGTGGCCCGCGGTCGTCGAGCGACGTTAGCGCACCGACGGCCGGACGCGCTGAGGGACTACCCCGAACAAGCCTGTCGCAGCCGCGACAGGCGCGCGGCGGTCACGCCGTCGGCAGCACGTGGTCGCGGAACTGCTCGCGCAGCCTGAGCTTCTGCAGCTTGCCGGTGGCGGTGTGCGGCAGCTCGGCCACCACGGCCACGTCGTCGGGGATCTGCCACTTGGCGATCTTGCCCTCGAAGAAACGCAGCAGCTCCTCGCGCGAGACCGTCGCCCCCGGCTTGGGCACCACCACCAGCAGCGGGCGCTCGTCCCACTTCGGGTGCCGGCAGGCGATGACCGCGGCCTCGTGCACGGACGGGTGCGCGACGGCGATGTTCTCCAGCTCGATCGAGCTGATCCATTCGCCGCCGGACTTGATGACGTCCTTGCTGCGGTCGGTGATGAACATGAAGCCGTCGGCGTCGATGGCCGCGACGTCGCCGGTGGGGAACCAGCCCGGCTCGCCGTCGACGCTGACCAGCGGCGAGTCCTTGGCCTTGAAGTAGCTGGCGATCACCCACGGCCCGCGCACGACGAGGTTGCCGGCCGCCTTGCCGTCCCACGGCAGCGAGCGGCCGTCGTCGTCGATGATGGCCATGTCGATGCCGAAGATCACGCGGCCCTGGCTCTGCAGCAGGTGCTGCTTCTCCTCGGCCGGCAGCGCGTCGTGCTTGGCCTGCAGCTTGGACAGCGTGCCCAGCGGCGACAGCTCGGTCATGCCCCAGGCGTGGATCACCTCGACGCCGTAGTCCTGCTGCAGCGACTTCATCATCGCCGGCGGGCAGGCCGAGCCGCCGATGACGGTGCGCTTGAAGGTGCTGAACTTCAGGTCGTTGGCCTTCATGTAGTTCAGCAGGCCCAGCCACACGGTGGGCACGCCGGCGCTGAAGGTGACCTTCTCGGACTCGAACAGGTCGTACAGCGACGCGCCGTCCAGGAACGGTCCCGGCATCACCAGCTTGGCGCCGATCATCGCGGCCGTGTACGGAATGCCCCAGGCGTTGACGTGGAACATCGGCACGATGGGCAGGATGACGTCGCGCGTGGAGCAGTTCATCGCGTCGGGCAGCGCCGCGCCGTACGAGTGCAGCACGATGGAGCGGTGGCTGTAGAGCGCGCCCTTGGGGTTGCCGGTGGTGCCCGAGGTGTAGCAGAGCGTGGCGGCGGTGTTCTCGTCGAGCTCGGGCCAGCGGTAGTCGCCGTCGTGCGCGGCGATCAGGTCGTCGAAGCACAGCAGGTCGGGGATCGTGGTCGACGCGGGCATCTGGCCGCGATGGCCCATCAGCACGAAGTGCCGCACCGTCTTGAGCTTGGGCGCGAGCTTCTCGACCAGCGGCAGGAAGCCCGAGTCGAAGCACAGCACGGCGTCCGCGGCGTCGTTGGCGATCCACTCGATCTGCTCGGGGAACAGGCGCGGGTTGATCGTGTGGCAGACGCGGCCCGAGCCGGAGGCGCCGTAGTAGATCTCGACGTGGCGGTGCCCGTTCCAGGCCAGCGTGGCCACGCGCTCGCCCGGCGCGACGCCGAGCGCGTCCAGCGCCTGCGCGAACTGGCGCGCGCGCCGGCCGACCTCGGCCCAGTTGCTGCGGTGGATGTCGCCCTCGCAGCGGCGCGACACGATCTCCACGTCGCCCGCGTGGCACGCCGCATGCCGGATCAGCGACGACACGGTCAGCGGCATATCCATCATCTGGCCCATCAGGACGCTCATCGCCTGTCTCCTTGTTGTCGATTGCGTGACCGCCTCGCGACACCCGCCACGCGAGGGGACTGCCCTACTGTAAGGCCCTTCCCCGGCCGCGCGCCAGGGGGGTCGCTAGACTGGTTGCCGATGACAGACACCGCCACCGACACCGCCCCCACCGGCCCCGACCGCGCCCGCTGGATCAACCGCTTCGCGCACTTCGCCCACGCGGTGCCCGACGTCCGCCGCGACGGCGAGACCGCGCCCGTCGAGGCCAGTCCGCGCCACCCGTTCGGCACCGACCTGCCCGCGCAGCCCTTCCCCGAGCCGCACTGGGTCGCCACCAGCGCCGACTGCGCCGACCTGCTGGCCTGGCCGACGGACTGGGCAACGCGCGCGGACTGGCGCGCCGTCGACGTCCTCACCGGCCGCGCCGCCTGGCCCGGCCTGCAGCCCATGGCCACCGTCTACAGCGGCCACCAGTTCGGCGTCTGGGCCGGCCAACTGGGCGACGGCCGCGCGCTGCTGCTGGGCGAATGGCAGCCCGCGGCGGGCGGGCCGTCGTTCGAGATCCAGCTCAAGGGCGCGGGCCGCACGCCGTACTCGCGCATGGGCGACGGCCGCGCGGTGCTGCGCTCGTCGATCCGCGAGTTCCTGTGCTCCGAGGCGATGGCCGCGCTCGGCGTGCCGACCACGCGCGCGCTGGGCGTCGCCGGTTCCGCGCTGCCGGTGATGCGCGAGACGCCCGAGACCGGCGCCGTCGTCACCCGCGTCGCGCCCAGCTTCCTGCGCTTCGGCCACTACGAGCACTTCGCGCACAGCGGCCAGCACGATTCGCTGCGGCGGCTGGTCGACTTCACCATCGCCACCTATTTCCCCGAGCTGCGCGACGGCGCGGATGGCCGCGACCCGCTGCACGCCTGGCTCGCCGAGGTCGTGCGCCGCACCGCCGCGACGGTGGCGCACTGGCAGGCGGTCGGCTTCGCGCACGGCGTGATGAACACGGACAACATGTCCATCCTGGGCCTGACGATCGATTACGGCCCGTTCGGCTTCCTCGACGGCTTCGACCCCGGCCACGTCTGCAACCACTCCGACACCGGCGGCCGCTACGCCTTCGCGCGCCAGCCCAACGTCGCCTGGTGGAACCTGCATGCGCTGGCCCACGCGCTGCGCCCGCTGTGCGCCGACCCCGACGCCACGCTGCCGCCCGTGCTCGACACCTTCGGCGACCGCTTCATCGATGCCTATTCCGACCACATGCGCGCCAAGCTGGGCCTGGAACAGGCGCTGGAGGGCGACAAGGAACTGCTGGACGACCTGCTCGAACTGATGGCCGGCGAGCGCGCCGACATGACGATCGCCTTCCGCGCGCTGGCCGCGTTCGACCGCGGCGCCGGCGCGACGCCGTCCGCCTTTCGCGACCACTTCATCGATCGCGCCGCGGCCGACGCCTGGGGCGAGCGCTACCTGCGCCGCCTCGAGGCCGAGCCGCGCGCGGACGCCGCGCGCCACGCCGCGATGAACCGCGCCAACCCGAAGTTCGTGCTGCGCAATCACCTCGCGCAGGAGGCGATCGCCAAGGCCGAGGCCGGCGACTTCTCGGAGGTGCGCGCGCTGCACGAGCTGCTGCGCCGCCCGTACGACGAGCAGCCCGGCCACGAGCGCTACGCCGCGCTGCCGCCGGACTGGGCGCGCGGCATCGAGGTGTCGTGCTCGTCCTGAGCCCGAGCCCCGGCGCCCCCCGACGCGCGCCTGCGCTAGACTTCGCCCCCGGCACGCCCCGCTTCGCGGCGCGCGTCGCACCGCAGCTCCGCCGCGCCGCCCGCAGGCCGGCGTCCGCGCCCGGCCTCGCGCGCCGGGCGGCCCGCCGACCATGAAACTCCTCTTCGATATCCTGCCGCTGATCTTCTTCTTCGCGACGTACAAGATCGCGGGAAAGATGCCCGACCAGGGCGCGGCCTTCGCCACGCACTGGCTGGGCGGCGTCGTCCAGGGCGGCGTCGTCGGCTCCACCGAGGCGCCGGCGCTGCTGGCCACCGCGGTGGTGATCGTGGCCACGCTGCTGCAGTTCGCGTGGAACAAGGCCGTCGGCCGCAAGATCGACCTGATGCTGTGGGTCAGCACCTCGATGATGGTGGTGTTCGGCGGCCTGGCCGTCTGGTTCCACAACCAGATGTTCATCATGTGGAAGCCCAGCATCTACTTCTGGGTGTCGGGCCTGATCTTCTGGGGCAGCCAGGCCTTCTTCCACAAGAACCTGTGGCGCTCGACGCTGGGCGCCGACCTGGTCGTGCCGGACACCGTCTGGCAGCGCTTCAATTTCAGCTGGGTCGCGTTCTTCGCGCTGATGGGCCTGCTCAACCTGGTCGTCGTCTATTTCTTCCGCGACTATTGGGTGAGCTTCCACACCTTCGGCAGCACGGCGTTGATGGGATTGTTCTCGGTCGGGGTGTTCTATTACCTCGGCAAGCACGTCGAGCCCGAACTGGCGGCCGACAAGCCGGCGTCCTGAACATGGCCGCGACCCCGTTGCGCGACGCGATGATGCAGGCGCTGATCGAGCGCCTCGAGCCCCTCGTGCTCGAACTGGTCGACGACAGCGCCGCCCACGCCGGCCACGCGGGCGCGCGCGAAGGTGCCCATTTCAACCTGCGCATCGTGAGCGCGAAGTTCGCGGGATTGCCCCGTATTTCGCGCCATCGCCTCGTGTATGATGCCCTTCGCCCCTGGATGGCCGAGGGCGTTCATGCGCTCGCCATCGACGCCCGCACGCCGGACGAAGCCTGAGCCAACGCTTCCGCTTTGTTTCCGTGCGGGAGATTCTCGATAGAGTTTCTCGCTGGGTGCATGCCATGTTGCTGGGAGTATCCGGGTTGACCGCAAGCTGAATATCTCCGACGACATGGCCAAACCCCGGGAACTTCCACGTTCCCGTCCACGTCCAAAACCGTTTGCTCGAAAGTCTCCCAGCATGAATTTCAAATCCTCGATCGCGCTGATCGGCGCCCTCGTGCTGCCCCTGGCCGTGATGGCGCAGAACGTCGCCACCGTCAACGGCAAGCCGGTGCCGCAGTCGCGCGTCGACGCGCTGATCAAGACCGCCACGCACGGCCAGCAGCAGGACGTCCCGCCCGAGCTCAAGGCCCAGGCCAAGGACCAGGTCGTCATGCGCGAGATCTTCGCGCAGGAAGCCGAGAAGCAGGGCATCCCCAACACGGCCGACTACAAGAACCAGCTCGACCTGGTGCGCCAGACCGTGCTGATCAACACGCTGTTCCAGAACTTCATCAAGACGCACCCGGTCAGCGACACCGACGCGAAGGCCGAGTACGACAAGATCAAGGCCGAGCAGTCGGGCCTCGAGTACCACGCGCGCCACATCCTGGTCGACAGCGAAGACGAAGCCAAGAAGCTGATCGCGCAGATCAAAGCCGGCTCGAAGTTCGAGGACGTCGCCAAGAAGAGCTCCAAGGACACCGGCTCCGCCGAGAACGGCGGCGACCTCGACTGGGCCAAGCCCACCGCCTACGTGCCCGAGTTCTCGGCCGCGCTGCAGGCCCTGAAGAAGGGCCAGATGACGGACGCCCCGGTCAAGACCCAGTTCGGCTACCACATCATCCGCCTGGAAGACACCCGCGCCGCCCAGTTCCCGAACTTCGAAGAAGTCAAGGACAAGATCAAACAGCAGATGGAACAGGTCAAGCTCCAGGAGTACCAGGAGAAGCTGCGCAAGGCCGCGAAGACCGACTACAAGTTCGCCGCCGAACAGCAGCAGCAGGCCCCGGCCGCCGCGGCGTCCGGCGCCAAGAAGTAAGACCCCTTCCCCGCGGCGCCGCGTGCGCCGCGACGGATCCCGCGAAAGCGCCCGCCTGCGAAGGCCGGGCGCTTTTTTTTGGTTCTTCGCCGATCGCCGGGGGCGACGGGTTGATGCTCTCGAGCGCAGCGCTGGCCTCGGGTGCCTGCGGCGCCGGCGCTTCGCCGTGGGGCGGCGAAGCGCTTGGCGAGTGGCTGGCGCTCGGAGATCGCGCGTCGCGGGGCGGCGGGGGTTGCCGTCTCGCTCATGCGTCCGCGGTCGGCTGCGGCCTGCGGCCTTCGCGCGACTGCGCTGCGGTGCTCGGCGCCCAGGGCTTCGTCGCCAGGTCGTCGGCGTAGCAGGCCCGAGCTGACGGCCGATGGATCAGCGCCGACTCGCGCTCCTCGGCCCCGCTGCGCGGGGCAACCCTGGGCGCCTGCGCTCCTCGCCGCTTCCGAATTCGCGAGACGGCAACCCCCGCCGCCCCGCTCAACGACGTCTCCTCGCTTTGCAGAAAAGACATTGAAATGCGCTCGCGCAGGCGAGCGAGAACGCCAGGCACGTTCGGCCGCCGCGCGAGCTCCCGTTCGGCCCCTGACGCGCCGGCCCGCCGCGCGGAGCGATCCGGTCGGCACGCGGGTAACAGCGGACACGCTCGCCTGCGCGAGCGCACTTTTTCTGTCTTCTCATCAACCCAGCGAGGAACGTTGCTGAGCGGGGCGGGTGGGGGTTCCTGTTGCGCGAATTCGGGAGCGGCGAGGAGCGCAGGCGCCCAGGGTTGCCCCGCGCAGCGAGGCCGAGGA